>FUFK010044559.1_pt1 | contig 30562 bp, 22 predicted proteins | sample 1021851 | NCBI WGS metagenome assembly FUFK01 (sample SAMEA51879418, study PRJEB19060) | metagenome | reverse complement strand
ACAGTTCTCTGGAACTAAAGGTGGTACTCCTCCAACAGCAACAACTGAGAAAAACCCAGGTTTAATCAACGATGCTACTGGTGGTGGTACAACTGAAGGTAACTATGACCTTGCTTCTTCTAAGTTCAGCACATCTAACTTAGAAGCTTTAGGTGATGGTAACGCTAACAATGCCTTCATGGAAATGGCGTTTAGCATCGACAGAATTGCTGTTGAAGCTAAAGGTAGAGCATTAAAGGCAGACTACTCAGTTGAACTTGCTCAAGACTTGAAAGCNATCCACGGATTAGATGCCGAGTCTGAACTAGCAAACATTCTNTCNACAGANATNCTTGCTGAAATCAACNGNGANGTTGTTAGAACTGTATACAGAGGTGCAAAACCTGGTGCTCAAGCTAACGTAGCTAACGCTGGTGTATTTGACTTAGACGTAGACAGTAATGGAAGATGGTCAGTTGAGAAATTCAAGGGACTATTATTCCAGATCGAAAGAGATGCCAACGCAATCGCACAGGAAACTCGTAGAGGAAAGGGTAATGTTATCATCACATCTGCTGATGTAGCATCTGCACTTGCTATGAGTGGAACTCTTGACTACGATTCTGGTATCGGTGGAGCAACAAACTCTCTTGGAGAGATTGATGACACTGGTAACACATTCGTTGGAACACTTAACGGTCGTTACAGAGTATACATCGACCCATACTCAGCAAACGTATCTTCAGATCAGTACTATGTTGTAGGTTACAAAGGATCTAATGCATATGATGCAGGTTTATTCTACTGCCCATATGTTCCTCTACAAATGTACAGAGCGATTGGTCAGGATTCATTCCAGCCACGTATCGGATTTAAGACTCGTTACGGAATGGTTCTTAACCCATTTGCTAAGGGACTTGCTGCTCTATCTGATTCAGATCCACAAGCAGCTGGAAACCTCAACTCTAACGCTTACTACAGAAGAGTAAGAGTTGCTAACCTAATGTAATTTACACATTACATATCCTTATCTAAGACCCCTTTACGGGGTCTTTTTTTATGCTATATTTACTGGGTCGAAACAAACGACACCAATCGGGACTATCGCATATTGGTTAATGCCCTCTGCTTATAACGGAGTGAACCGAGTTCAATTCTCGGTAGTCCTACCTTGGCTCAGTAGCTCAGTGGAGTAGAGCAACTGCCTTCTAAGCAGTCGGTCATAGGTTCAAATCCTATCTGAGTCGTGGGGGAGTGTGGTGGAATAGGTAGACACACCAGACTTAAAATCTGTTGACCTTCAGGTCGTGCGAGTTCAAGTCTCGCCACTCCTACCTAATTTTTTGCCAGTATAGCTCAGTGGTAGAGCAACTCTTTTGTAAAGAGAAGGTCGTTGGTTCAAATCCGACTATTGGCATCCCCTTCTGGGGATAGGTGACTTTACGAATAGCTTCGGACAGGGGTTCAACTCCCCTCAGCTCCACTCATGGGGCTGCACTGGTTTTGACGGGGTATTACGATTGTGACTGAAACCTGCTTGGATAAGCAAACCATAGATGCAAAAACATCTAACTTCGCAGCGAATAAAATCGTTGCATTCTCTCGCACTCGTGAACTAGCGACTGCATAGGAGAGATCGGGGATAAGTTGTCCTTGTAATCCAACAACTCTTGAGGGTGAAATGCCCTCTTTTTTAATGGTTCAAATTACTCTAAACTTAAATCTTAGAACCCAAGTCATATTACGTCTTCTACTTGTATAAATAAAACGAGATCGGACTAACAATCTACAGTAGAAGATATGGCATTGACAAGACTTGATAATCTTATTAGTTCAAAAACTGGTAAGTATTTGTATGTCTCACCTGACGACTTTAACGCTTCAGATGAACTGAATAACAGAGGTAACTCTCCTATCAGACCGTTTAAGTCTTTACAAAGAGCATTCATAGAAATTTCACGTTTTTCCTACGTACCTGGAATAGACAACGATAGGTTTGACCAATTCACTGTCATGGTGATGCCTGGTAACCATTACATTGATAACNGNCCTGGNCTTACTTCTACTANNGGNATCAATGAATTTAACTTTGANCAAGCATTAAGTGAGTGGAATGATGATTCCATTCTAGACCTTTCCGATCCAAATAATATCCTCTACAAATTTAATAACACTGANGGTGGTGTTATTATTCCTCGTGGTTCTTCTATCATTGGTTACGATCTACGTAGAACTATTGTACGTCCTCTATATGTTCCCGATCCTGCTGACCCAATTGAACCAAGATCAGCAATCTTCAATGTAACTGGTGGTACTTACTTCTGGCAGTTTACTATTAAGGATGGTGACTTAGAACCGACTTCTCCATTATATAATGCAACTGATGGTGTAGGTAAAGTTTATTATCAAACACCACCTGCTGATAGTCCTGGCAGTGCATGGACTGATCTTGCTGTTCCAAACTTCTCTCACCACAAACTAACTGTATTTGAATATGCAGATAAGGAAGAGTTAGGAATATATTATCAGAAAATTGCTAAGGCATTNTCACAGTATCAACCAACAATTGATGATGCNAANGAGTTTGGAGATAGAATTGAAGAGAACAGAATTGTAGGTCCTCTTTCTGATATTCGTGCTATTGAAAGCATTAAGTGTACTGATTCCTCTCCAAGAGGGACAATTACTGTTGAAGTAACTACAAAAGTTAATCANGGTTANTTTAAGAANCANTTNATTGCTGTTGAAAGTAATGGTCTGGATGANCAGATAGATGGTACATTTGCAATTTCATCTCTTGATTTGGTAGATAAGAAAAAATTTTCCTACCAAATTCCTGGCAGTGTAAGTGCTTTAGGTACAAGCACAAGTCTTGTTAGTGGTACAACTTATACTACAGCAAACGGCTTAAATTCCAATGCAGTCGTAAAAGCAGAAGTTGACNNTGTTGAGTCTGCATCCCCCTACGTGTTCAACTGTTCTATTCGTTCTACATGGGGAATTTGCGGTATCTGGGCAAATGGTCTAAAAGCCACTGGTTTCAAATCAATGGTTATCGCTCAGTATACTGGTGTGTCTCTACAGAAAGACGATAGAGCATTTATCAGATATGATGAGTTTACAAACACATTCAATCAAGCATCCTTAACAGATGCATTTGCAACAGTTCCATACCATACAAAAGGTGATGCGTTCTGGAAAGATGATTGGAGAAACTTCCACGTTCGTGCATCTGAAGATTCATTCATCCAGTGTGTTAGTATCTTTGCTGTTGGTTTTGCTGATCACTTCTTGATGGAGTCAGGTGGTGACATGTCAATCACCAACTCTAACTCTAACTTTGGTAACACATCCTTACATGCTATTGGTTTCAAAGGATTCGCATTCAACCAAGACAAGGGTGGATTCATTACAGATATTATTCCTCCTCAAACAGTTGATGAGACTTCTGGAAATGTCAAGAGACAGTCATACTATACACTAGACGTTTATGCATCAAATGATACTGGCAATGATACAAAAGTGTATCATGGTGATGATGGTGCAATAGATCCAAAGAAACGTCCTGCTGCTACTATTGGTGGATATAGGATTGGTGCTAAGACAGATGATAAATTATATGTCAAATTAAATCCAAGAACTGCTGGCGGTAACAATACATTCTTTGCTACTTTAGAACCAAGTGGATTTAAAAAGTTCACTGCTACAGCTGATATACTAAATCCATCTGGTGTAACTATTAATAATAAAATTCTTGACGCTGCTGATAGAATTGAAGCAAATAAAGATTTTATTGCACATGAAGCATATGATAGGATTCTTGCTAAGTATCCTGCACTTAAGGTAAAAGAAACAATTACTATTACCAAATGTCGTAGAGACGTTGGATATTTGATTGATGCTACAATTCAGGATCTAAGACTTGGTGGCAATATCAACACTATTCAAGCTGCTGAATCTTACTATGTTGGTACTAATCTATCTTACATTGATGGTGAACTAACAGAAACCTTAGAGGGTTACAACTACGCTAAGGATCTTGCAATCGCAGCAATGCGTAACTTCACATACTTACGTCAAGGTGTAGACACCACTAATAATAGTGCTATTGTTAATATTGGTGATACTAGTGGTGTTGTAGAAGGTATGACAGTTGCTGACTATGATCCTAGTCAGTTTACAAATGGAAAATTAAACAGTAACGCACAACGTCCTACAACTCCTGTAATTCCTAATGGCACATTTGTTAAGAGAGTTCTTGACTCAGCATCTATTGAGTTAGGTGACAACGCACAAACTGCAACTAAACAAGTTGTAACGGGTCGTTTTGGTGATGCCCGTGCATTAATTCTCAATAATAAGACATTTATTGCGACAGAAGCATATGAAAGAATGCTTCTTGATTTCCCTAATTATACACCTTCTTCTGGATACAATGCTGCTACAGGTAAAGCAAAATGTATTGATGACCTAGAAAAAGCATTAGAAGCTGTTGCAGAAAACACAGGTTATGGTGGTAACGCTGAGACATGGGACGCTGCTGATTACTATGAAAGAGGTGCTATCCAAGACCTAGCAGCAAAGAAAGATGAGACTCTTGCAGCATTTAACTACTGTAAAGACATGGCAATTCAGGTCATGCGGAAGGAGAAAGTTTTCATTTTTGGTACTCATGGTCTAACACAAGATTACACTACCGCTAATGATCCTGTTGCTACTGATCAACCAGAATTAGTTGCTGATAGAAATGGTGATGCTCGTAACCTTATTCTTGCTAATAAAAATTTAATTGCTGCTGAGTCAGTTGAAAGGATGATTATTGAATCATCAACTCAGAAGTATACTCCTACTAACGCAACATATGATGCCGAGACTGGTGTAATGGTTATCACTGCTGCTGGTCATGGTATGACTAAGGCAAGTGTACATACAGTTACCAATGCAACTTATACTCCATCTAACGGTAAATTGGTATTGCAAATCCTCGCTCATGGATTTACTAATGGACAGAGAATTTTAATTAAAGATGATTCACTCACCTTTACATGTACTAAAGATAGTAATGCAACAAATCATACTTATCCACGTTCAACTGACCCTTCTAGTTTAAAGTGGTTAACAATATCAAATAAAACAACAGATACATTTGAAGTTAATGTTGGTGCTTCTGCTTCAAGTGATCAGTATGCTCATACATTCGTATCTGCTGTTGCTAATGGTGTTCTAGCAGAAAATGATGCAGTCAGAATAGATTTCAATGCATTGAACTTTACTTGTGGTATGGATAACTATGCTACACAGCATTCATATCCTAGATCAGGAGATCCAGCTGGTGCAAGCATATTACCTCTTGTTGATTCAACAACTGATACATTTACAATCAATATTGGTAAATCACCTGCTACAAACTTTGATGTAACAGATGCAGATTACAATGCTCAGACTGGTGATCTTAAATTAACTGTTAATGATCATAATTTTCATGAAGGACAAAGTATTAAACTTGCTGATGGATCTCTAATATTCAAATGTTCACAAGATTCTTATGCTACTGAACATGTATATCCTAGAGGTGATGTAACACAACATACACCAACTAATGCTGTATACAATCCAACAACGGGTATTTTAACATTTACTCTGAATAATCACGGGTTTGAAAACTTAGATCTAATTAAGGTTGTAGATAACTCACTAACATTTACTTGTGCTACTGATAACAACGCTACTCAAAAAACATATCCACGTAACACTGATCCTATTAGTGGTAAGTTTATTCCAGTATCAAACGTAACTACAAATACATTTGATATACAAACTTTAAATATCACACCTTCCACAAACGTATCATTACATACTTTTGTTAGTGCTGCTACAAATGCTATTGAGAGAAGAAAAGACAGAGCATATCAGAATGCATTAAAGATTACTAATGTTGGTAGTTCTTTCTTCACACCAACTGGTGCTGCATATACTCCTACAAATGGAGAATTAGTATTTACAAAAGCAGCTCATGGTCTTGTAAATGGAGATAGAATTAGACTTGCAACAGACTCTCTAACATTTACATGTGCAATGGATAATAATGCCACAGAGCATAAGTATCCAAGAGAGGGAGATCCTGCTGATGCTGAGTGGTTATCAGTTTCTNATGTAACTGCTGATACATTTAAAGTTTCTGTTGGTGAAGCAGGTTCTAATCAAACCTTTACTCCATCAAATGCAACATATGATCCTGCNAGTGGTGACTTAACTCTAACTATTGGAGCTCACGGTCTTAAGAAAGGAAAAGGAGTTCTAATTGAAAATGGTGCAGTATCATTCAAATGCACAATGGATGGTAATGATACAGCACAGTCATATCCACGTGCAGGTAGAGATCAAGCATCTGGTAGATCACTTAAGATTACAGCAGTAACAGCAACAACCATTACTGTTAAGGTAGGTAACGCTGGTACTAACAAATTCTTTAAGCCTTCAGGTGCTTCATACAATCCTGCAACGGGTGTCATGGTAACAACTATAGGACAACATGGCTTGCGTGTTGGAGATGACATAGTTCTTAAAGATAATTCATTAACCTTTACATGTTCTAAGGACAGTAATGCAACTCAACATTCTTATCCTCGTCCTGGCACTGACCCATTTGCAGGTAAGTCAATAAGAATTACAGATGTTAGTTCTTCAGACCATACTGCAACTAATGCAGTATATGACTCCACAACTGGTGATTTAACACTTACAGTTGCAAATCATGGATTCAACGGTCCTGCTGTATTCACTCCAACAAATGCTGCATATAATCCAACTACAGGTATTGTAACTCTTACTATTGCAAATCATGGTCTACAAAATAATGATTTTGTAAGAATTGCTGATTATGCTCTTAAATTTACATGTGCTCAAGATGGTAACGTAACTAACCATTCATATCCAAGACCAAATGATCCTGCAAGTGGTAGAGCTCTTACTGTATCTAATGTAACTACAAATACTTTTGACGTTCAAATATTAGATTACACTCCATCTACAAATACAACTGTACATACATTTGTGTCTGCTGTTGCTAACTCTGTTACTAATGGTGGTGATTATATACAGGTTGCTGATGGATCATTGACATTTACATGCAGTCTTGATGGTAATACAGCACAGAAGACATATCCTCGTGCTGGTTTTGATTATCCAAGTAATCGTTGGTTACAGATAAGAAGTAAAACAACAAATACATTTACAGTCAATGTTGGTAAATCTTCTGATAATTCTACACATACATTTGTATCTGCTGTAGCAAATGGAATTAAGAAACAAACTGGAGATATCACATTTAATGTAGGTGTTTCTGCTGCTAGTGATCAGTACGTTCATTCATTTGTAAGTGCTCTTTCTGAAGCAATTCAATACTTACCACAGTCTGCACACACATTTGACAGTGCTGTAGCAAATAGTATTAAGTATGAACCATCTAGTGTTCACACATTTAAGAGAGCTGCTACAAATGCTATTGAGAAACAAGCAGGAACTATCACAGTTAATGTAGGTGCTTCTGCACCTGGTCAACAGTATGATCATCAGTTTGTTCCTGCAACTGATCTAACACCAACAAATGCTGCATATAATCCTACTACAGGTATTATGACAGTCACTGTTGCTAATCATGGAATGCAGACTGATGATTTCGTCAAAATTGCTGACAATGCATTTACATTTACATGTGCTCAAGATAGTAACGCTACTAACCACTCATATCCTAGAGCAACAGACCCTATTAGCAACAAATGGGTAAGAATAACTGTTATAGACGCTAATACATTTACTTTACAGACACTAGCATCTGCACCTTCTACAAATACTACAGCACATACATTTGTATCTGCTGTTGCAAATAGTATTAAGAGAGGAGTAGTTAAGGGTGGTGCTGTTTATCCACACACATTTATATCTGCTAAGACTGATTCAGTTCATAAGATATTCTCTGTTGCAGGTAATAGAACATATCATAACTCTGATTGTGTTGATGATGTTAGAGATCTATTAGAAGCAATTGCAGATAACGTAGCATATGGTGGTAATGATAAGACATGGGATGCTGCATACTCATATAAGACAGGTGCTCACGTTGCTGGTGAAGAAACTGAAACCAATATAGTATTTGAACATGCCAAAGACATGGCAGCTCAGGTCATTAAGAACCAGAAAATTCTTGCAATTGGTTCTCATGGATTACATCAAACTTATGATACCACGATTACACTTGATACTCAAATTTCTATAAACAATGGTGCTGGTGATGCATACAATCTTCTTAATGCTAACGCTGCGTTTATTGCAGCAGAAGCATATGAGAGAATGCTTCTTAATCATCCTGGTTTCTTACCTCCAACTGGTAATAAGCAAGATTGTATTGATGACATCAAGGACTTCGTTGTTGAAGTTGCATTCAATGTAGGATTTGGTGGTAATGATAGAGTCTGGGATATGGCAAACTTATATGTTAAGGGTGCTCATGTTGCTGGCGAAGAAACTCAAACATTAGAAGCATTCCAAGATGCTACACAGATAGCAATCCAAGCAATGAGAAATGAAAAAGTTCTTGTTGTTGGTAAGCATGGATTGACACAGACATTTGATAATACAATTACAGGTGATAATCTAAGCATCGTAAGTAATGAAGCGGGTGATTCTGCAACTCTATTGACACTTAATAGACAATTCATTGCCGATATAGCACAGGGTAGAATGCTTGCTAATAATCCTGGTTATACTCCTCCTGTTGGTTATACAATTGCTGACTGCAATGATGACTTGTTAGACATCGTTGATGTACTTGCATTTAACATCAAGCATGGTGGTAATGATCGTATGTGGGATACTGCTAACTTATATGTTGGTGGTGCTGTACAAGGTGGTGCTATTACTGAAACAGTAGAAGCTATCAATCATCTAAAAGATATTGCTCTTCAAGTAATTAAGAGTGATGCAGTTACTATTGGTGGACACACTACACTCAGTCAAATTAGTTACTCTGGTGCTAATACTACTAACTGGACTGATGCACAACTAACAAGTGAAATTAATAATATTACTACATTATCAACTATTCTAACTAATGCGATTAGTAATAATTCAACACTCAAAGATGTTACACGTACTCAGTCAGTTTACAAGTGTAATGCTGTAGAATCTGCAATTACTACTCTGTCTAATATTGTACAGAATGCTATTTCAGCACCAGAAACTCTTGCTACTGTAACCAGAACAGGACACACAGGTAGTGCGAGATGTGATAATGTCAAGTCTACTATTGATACTCTATTCAAGATTGTCACCGATACTGTAACAACACCAGCTTCACTAGACAATGTAGTTAGAAATATTTCTAACGGACCTTGCCAGAATGTTGCTTCTGCTATTACAACTCTTTATAAGTTAATCACAGATACAATTACTACACCAGGTAATTTAAGTTCTATTGAGAGAAATGTTGCACCGTTAGGATTATCAACAGGTAATGCTGTTAATGCTACTGCTACTACAACTAATACATATCTCTACTTTACACTACCAGCTGGTAGATACACAACTGCATATACACCAGATGTTGATGAAACTATTACTCAAGATACAACCTATCCTGAATGTGTGGGTGTTTCTGATACCATACGTCAGTACTTTGCTAATATTACAACAATCATTCAGACTGGTGTAGGGACTGTAACTAGAACTCAACCTCCTAGTGCTACTTCTAGTCTTGCTGCTAGAGCAACTATTTGGGGATTAAAAGATTGGACACCAGGACCTACATCAGGTTCTAATCCTCACCAATTAGAAACTGGAACTCCTGTAAGATTGGTTCCAAGACCTCGTTATAATACAACAACTAATCAGTATGTTGAAGTTGATAAGCGTAATGTAAGACTACCTAATGGTTTTGACACTAATACAGAGTATTATGTAATTGCACCTGGTAGAATTACAAAACCAGAAGATTACTCTGGTACAACAACATTTAATGGAAGTGATCAAACTAAGTTAATGCTTGCAAGCAGTAAGGATAACGCAGCTGCTGGTATTTACATACACTCATCTGAAGTAGAAGCAATTCATCCAGATGTTGAGATTGATATGTATCANTTTGTTCTTGATGANAANTATGATNTACATGAATATGGTTGTGTTNTNTCAACTGCTGTTAGTGGAGGAATTATTACAGATATTCCTCATATATTTGATGTTCCTAACGCTTCTGTTACACCTCATAAAGTATTCTTTAGAAAGAATGAAAGTGGTAACTTACCAGTCGTAGGTGGATCATCTGCCAATGATCCTGATGTTGCTGATAGTAGTAGCAGACTTAGAGGAGATAAGTTCTTCTATGCTAAGTATAATACTGCTAAGGTAATTACAATACACAAAACACATGCTGATGCAATAGCAGGAACTAATCCTATCATATTTGTTCCTCTAAACAGTGGAACTTATAACTTCTCTGTATTTGCAGATAAGCGTGAGTCACCTATGCGTTATGATCCAACATATGATGGTAATGTTGGAACTAGCGATAAGGGTAAATGGTACTTAAATGTTAAGAATGAGTCTTCAAATCCTCAGAGTATTTTAGGAAGATTCCACGATTCTGAATATAGTGATAGTTCTGGTAATAATAAAACAAATGACTCTTACTATGAAAGAATTGATGATTCTGAAAGAGATGCAAATGATCGTATCTATCGTTTACGTTATGTTATTCCTAAGTATCTCAAGTCTGTTCGTGATCCTCTAAATGGATTTAGTATCAAGGCAAGAAAGGATGATACAAGAAAACTTTTACCACAAAAAATTAAATTAAAACCAGTAACAGGTAACGTAACCAAAGCGAAATTCTTTAACACAACTGATAGTGGTAACGCAAACGAAGTTATTGGATTTACTGATGCTGAATTTACCTCAAATAGTATTGCTAAGACTAATGCTTCTGGTGAAAATATATTCTATGATCCATATAAGAAAGATACAAAAGGAACTAAGAATTATCTAAGAACTATTGAGACATCAAACTATGTTTCAATGTCTATTCAGTCTGGTAGATATTACACAGAGAATAGCAATGAGTACTTAGAACTTACTGTATTTGACCATAATATTACAAATGTTGGACTTAAGAATGAGAACTTTACAACAGTCAAGATAACTGCACCTCAAGGTGGTAACTTTACTGCTAACAAGACATCATCTGTTACTGCCAACGCTGTAACATGGACTGGTAATTCATCTGGTTCTGGTTATATTCATGCTGCATTGAATGTACCTAATACATCTACATGGCACTTAATTCTTAAGGGTGTTAGTGGTGATATTAAGTATTCATCTACAGATAACATCAGATTTACTCAAGGTTCTGTATTTGCAGATCTTATAGATTTCCCTGATAGTGGTAAGTCACTTGTACGTAAGGATCTTATTAAAGAAGGTCTACCACAATTCTACTACAGACAAAATGGTGCTAAAGTTTATACTATCACACCTGGTGATATTATTACTGACGCTGCTAACATACAATTCTATGTTGAATCTGTAGAGGATGCTGGTGAGATTGATGAAACATTCTACGTTTATGATGTTCAGGAAATACAGAGACGTATCTTTGATCAGCAAGATGGTATATTCTATCTAACAGCTGTTCGTGGTAACATATCACCATTCCCACAAGGTGCAGGTAACTTAGGTAACTTCAGGAACTTTAAGTTCTCTCAACCAATTAGTAAGTTATATCCACTAGATTATAAGAATGATCCAGTATGGTTCAAGCAACTTGATCCTAACGCTAAGGATCCTGGTCAAACATATTCTGCTGCTGATAACTATGTTCATGGTTTAGTTACAGTTAATGACTTCAAGGGTTCATTGACAAAAGAATCTGTTACTGACTTCCTTGCTACTGAAGCACTCAAGAACAATAACTACACAGGTAGTAACAAACTTGAAGCACAGAGTGGTAATGCATCAGCTGGATCTGAAGATCGTAAGATATCTATTGCAGGTGACAGCACAGTTGTTGTTGATCAACGTATGTACGTTGAACTGAGACGACCATCTATTGCAAGAGCAGGTAACCACACATTTGAATATCTCGGTTTTGGTCCAGGTAACTACAGTACTGGTTTACCAGCACGTCAAGAAGTTCTATTGACTGTAGAGCAAGATTTCTTTGCACAGTCTAAGAAACAAGATGGTGGTCTAGTATTCTACACTGGTCTTAATAGTAATGGTGACCTATACATTGGTAACCGTAAGATTGATGCTATCACTGGTGAAGAAATATTCCTAGAGTCTGCATCACTTGTTGGATCTGAAGATGAAGATGATGCGTTAGGAAATCTAGTTACTACATTTGATACTCCTGTTACATTTAATGAATACATTACAGTCAATGGTGGTGAAAATGGTGATCAAACAAGCACCTTCAACTCACCTGTAACCATTAATGTTGGTGCTGACGTTAGAGATTTAACACTAGGATTGCCCAATGTTGGTGTTCTATCTTCACTAAAAGTTGTATCTAATGTATCCTCCACTAAGGATGATTCAAGTCTTGATAGAACTGCAATGACTAAGAATCGCCAGAGTAATGGTGATATTCTAATTGCAGGTAATAGGGTAATAGCTGGTGTATTCCAGTTCAACCAACGTGGTTCACTTGGATCTGGTCAAGGTTATAAGATTCAAACACATGCTGTTGCATCTGTAGCATCTAATATTACTCCTGATCAAGATGGAACTTATGATGCATCACAGGTTGTTGCTTATGGTTCAGCAGGAGCTCCTTTAACTGGAGATATCTTACTTAAGGGTGAGTCTGTAGGAAATAGTGGTTCACTTGGTTGGATATTCTCTAACTCCTTTACAACAATTACCTCTCAGATTGAGAAGTTTATCTTTAATTCTACCAGAACTATTACAATTCAGTGGAAGTCTGGTGTCACTAATGGAAATGTCATAACTGGTGGTTTGGTTGCTGGTCAAGAAATTAAGTTATCAGGATTAACTGAGAACAAACTTAATGGAACTTTCTTAATTAATACTGGATTTACCAATGGTGGTAATACATGTACATTTAGTATCAATGCTAATGATACTATTTCAGCTGGCGAGTTAATATTTAATAGTACAAATACACCAAATGCTGTGGTGAAACTTGCCAATGCTTCTTGGAAGGAAGTTGGTGTACTTGGTGCTCAGACAATTAGAACTGATACACAGACTATTGGTGAATTTAAGATTGGTATTAACACTGTTGCTCGTGCTGCTCATGTTGATTATGCAGACGCATTTGTATCTGCTGCGACTGATCCTCTTGCNAACTTAGATGTTGTTGGTACTGCATGGATTAGTGGTAAGACTATTGAAAACTTTGCTGCTCATTCAACATATGCAGCAAGAACTCAGACTGCTCAAGATCATGCATTCATGGTTGGTGGTGATAGTTCTGCTCCACAAACAGCAGCAACATTTAGAGTTTCTACTACAAACAATGGAAGAGTTGGTATTAATACAACTCTAGCAAATATGAACAGTACATTAACTGTCACTGGAACTTCTGAATTTACTGCTAGTGCTGTATTCCAAGACGATATTTCAGTCAACGGTGGTGGTGCAGGTAGTGCTAATAGTGCTGATATTAATACAACCATTACTAATGGTACAGCAACATTATTCAATAACAATACATTTGTCGGNNTAACAACTGGANCCAGACCAACTCAAGGTCTATTNATTGGTGGATCTGCAAGAAANATTGAAATTGGTAATGTAACAACTGGATCACAAAATATCAAGATTGGTAATACAAGTGGTGATAGTGAGATTACTATTGGTGATAGTATTGATGGATCTAATTCTAATAAGTCTAAGATAACTCTTGGTGGTGCATTTGCAAGCACTGAATCTGACTCCTTCGTACAGATTGATACTAAAGCACTTAAGACTGCTGGTGATGTAATACTTGGTACTAGAAGAGGATTAACTGATTCTACTAAGTTTGAATCTCCATCTGGAACTGTTGAATTCTTATCTGGTAACAGTGCAACAAGTATCGTAGACTTTGCTACTAATGCTTCTACATTGAGAATTGCTGGTCAAGGTGGTACAACTACAATTAGAAACAATTTAGTTGTTGATGCTACATCAAGATTTAATGCTGATGTAACATTATGTGGTGGTAATGCTTCTTACTCCTTCGTTGGACGTAGAGCACAGGCTGGTTCTACAATTCAGAGTCATACAAGTGGTGTTCTTGGTAACAATCTCTTTGATAATAATGTAGACTTAATTACTGTTTTAGTTTCTACTGCTGCAACAGGAGAACTTAATAAGATTGATACAGCTGGTTCTGGTGATTGGGGTGGAACTTCATATCAACAAACTCCTACTGGTCAGAGTGTTGCTACATTCCCAGTATTAACAGGAGACAAGTACTACTTACCACTTAAGAGAACTCCTTATGATGCAAATGGTACTCAGTATTATAATGAGAATGATATTCTACTTATTGATACTGTTGAACAGGGAACTGAACATGCTGAATTTGTGAAGATTACACGTCTACCACAAATTAATACTACACCATACTACATTGAGGTTCAGAGACAACCATTTGGAACTTTATCAACAATAAGCACAGAGCATCCTGATACAACAAACATTTATAAGTGTACTGTTCAGTTTGATGCTACATGGACTACTCAAATTATTGATGGTTCTGGAGCAGAAGATAATGTTTACTTATCTCAGTTTGGTGGAGTATTGACAGGTTCTGATAATCGTGCTACAGGACAACCTGGCGATTATGTAATTATTTCTCGTCCTTCTAATGGTAGTGATGGTGAAATATTTGAACTCAAGACTACATTAGATCAAGTTTCTAAAAAATTCTCCGTCAAAAATGGATGTGATACTAATTCAGAGAATACATTATTTGAAGTTGACTCTGTAACTGGTGCTGTAACCATCAATGGTGATCAGTCATACACTGGTGGTCTTACATTAAATGGAACATGCACTACACCATATGTTAACGCAACCACCAACAAAAAGTTGACTATAACAAATGGTAGTGGTATTAAGACCTTTGAGGTTGATACTTGCACAGGTGATACAACAATTGGTAATAAGCATGGAACTCACTTTGCTATTGCTGAGTCCTTTGGCACATCACCTGCTGGATACACAACTACTGATGTAGTTCATGTTTACAAACATGATCCACAATCATCCAACACGACTCTTGCTACAAGACCATTCACAACAATAGCAGCCGCTGTTGTACCAGCAACAACTAATATTCAAATTCAAGCAAATTATGAAGCATTTACAATTGGTGATTTAGTAGCAATTTACGATAGTAATCAAATTGAGATTATACAAATTACTGCTGCACCATATGTAAGTGGATCAAATCAGTTCTTACCAACATCATCTAATGCCAATTATACTAATGGTGGTAGAGGTGTAGAAGGAACGACTGCAATAAATGCTGGCGTTGGTCTTAATGTTGTTAAGTTGAATAAGTTAGGAACAACAACATTACTAGAAGATTTACCTGCTACTCGTGCTTTGAGAGCACCTGCAACTGGTAAGACATTCAAGGCAAGAACTCCTAACACTCTTGATACAAGACTTGAAATAGGATTAGTAGACGCTGATTTAATTCAACCAAAACTTGATTACATTCAGTTTATCAGAATTGGATCTGAGTTCTTCCTTACTGATAGTGTTGATGGAACTCTTGATGCTTTCTATCAGATCAAGATGCCTAAGTCTTATAGGAATCCAAACACTGTTGCTACAACTTTAATTGATTTATATGGTGGTGGTCATACAACTGTTAATGATGACTTTACTATCAACAGTGGTGTTCTTAGAATGTATGGTTCTGATAGTAAAACTTTAGTTCTATCTATTGCAAACGATGATGGTCACATAGGTGATGGATCAATTGAAGATCCAGTAACCAATACCAATGGTATGACACTTAAAGGTAATGGTAACTTCTATGGTAATCTTAAAATATTCTATGAATCATGTCAGTCTAATGGAGTCTGTAATAGTGTAGAATCTATTAAGATGACATCTCTTGAGGGAAGTATATTCTTAGGTGAGCAATATTATCAGAAAGGTAAGGTTCTTGCTATAGAATCTGCGACTGATAAAATCTTCCAGATAGATAACCTTGGATCTGCTGGAACTGGTGGTACTGTTGGTCCTAAAGACTTTACAATCTATCATAACAATGCTATTGATTCATTTGGTATTGAAAAATACTGGACATCAAATGGTGGTAGAAGACACACATATGTTGCATTTGATGCTACAACTGGTATAGGTCAGCAAGAGACTAATCCATTACAGGTTAACAACAACTATCTGATCAATGCTACATCTGGAAGCAATATGGTTCTATATCTACCAGATAATCCACAAACAGGTGATATGATTAGATTTACTGAACTTAGTGGTAATTTAACATACAATACAAGTTTAATTATTAGAGCGAAGAAAATTAATAATGTATCTACAGCAATTCAAGGTGATAATACTGGATCTAAACTTGATGCAGGTTCTGGTCAAGTAAGAACAGTGGCATGGGATTCTGGTGAATTAGTTATTCAGACACGTAACTGTGCATTTGGATTAGTTTTTGTTGGTACATATGATATAGAAGGATCCACATCACAACAAACAATACCAGCTTCGTTAAGAGGTTGGTGGCTCATGGAGTTATAATCAATGACGGTAAAATACGATTCAATAAAGACAATGAGATCTGCCAAGATTGGCACAATCATGCCTTGGGGTGGTGATGGAGGAAATGGATTTCTTGAATCTAATATTCCTAAAGGTTGGATTACATGTAAAGGAGATACATTATCTGCTTCTGATTATCCATTATTAGCGTCAGTCATAGGTGATACCTATGGTGGTGATATGACTGATTCTCAAAATAATCATTATGAGTTTCCTTATATTGGTACAGCAGCAACATTTAGATTACCACAATTATCTAATAGTGTGTTAATGGATTTAGAACCTGCAAATTTACAAAATTCTAAGTATCAGCAAGGACAGTCAGATGCTGCAACTGTATTAGGAAATAGAGTTGCAGACTATGGTGAGACAAACCCAATATCAACAACATATGAAGCAACATCTGATATTGATTTTTCTTTGAATCTTGCTGGTAATTTGTATTTTAAATTTACCAATATGAACCTGAGTGCTCCTGACTTTTTGGAAACAGTGTACGTCCTTAATCGTAAGTTGGGTATCAATCACACTCCTCAACACGGTCATAGCGATACACTTCAAAGTGTTGCTCCAAATGCTACTGGAGCTATGTTATTTCAAACAGACGAAGGTGTTGCAATGTCTGGTACATCAACAACAAGTATATGTAATGCAACTCATGGTCCTAATACATGTGCTAATGCAGCTGCTCAACCAGTATCATGGCAGAATGGTGCTACTACTCTAACACATTTTGGTGATGAACAGCATGAATGGACATTACCACGTTGTGATAGATTTTTTGAATTTGTTAATGAACCTGGTAAAAATTATTGGAACCATGTTCCAGCTGGTACTGCTAACTGGAGAGGAGCTACCAGAGGATCTGGTCAAGAATCTTCAACCTATACTCAAAACCTATTTGGTCAAGGTAATACTGGTGCTATCAATGCCACAACTCCAGTAGATACACATAAAGTACCAGCACATGTTGGTATGTTTCCACGACCAATGGAAAGAAGAGCAAGACCAAACTTCTTTGGATATAATGGTTCTCCAAGATCCGCTGATGCCATGGCTGATGATCCAGAACATGTAAATGCAGCTTTTGAAGTTGCTAGTGTAACTCTTCCTGCTGGTACAAGAGATATTGCATTGCCAGCTGGAACTAGCATTGCTAGAACTTATGGTACTTCACCAAATACATGGACTCAGCATGATAGAATTACTCCATTGATGTTTGTTACTGTAAAAGATGCTTCTAAAAAGTATACTTATTGGACATCTACTGGTAGTTCTCAAATAGAAAACATAGTATATGATTCAACAACTGATGTATATACAATCACTGTGAAAGATCAAATAGGTACAGTTGCTGGTGTAGAGACTTTGGTGTTTAGACATGGTGCGTGGCCAATGTCGCTCAATCAAGGTAAGGAAAATAAAGATCCTTTAGAGCAAGCATTTAGAGCACATAATCATGGTAGTTTTGAAATATCTCAGGGTATTGGATCTATGTCAGGTCCTCCATCACATACTGCTGATAATGCAAATGGATCTTCATTGCAAGCAGATAGTCTTGAAAATGCTCTAAATATTTCATGTGATACATCACAACCTAGTTGTACAATTACGTTCATAATCAAAGCATACTAATGGCAGTTTTATACAGTAAAGAAAGATCTAAGTATGGTAATTTAACAGGTCAAATTATAAATTGGCCAGTTGATTACAATGGGTTACCAGATGACGGACAAAATGTAAATAATTTACCTGCTGGTTATTTAAAATGTGATGGTACAAAATACTTTGCTGAAGATTATCCACAACTTGCTGCTATATGTGGAACAGGATCTAATTGCAAGTTTATCAGAAAAAATGCAGATGGCACTAATTTTGATAATTTATTAGACACTCAATTTATGGTTCCTGATATGGGATCTAAATATGCAGAACCAACTTCGGGTGCTAACGCAGGTGTATATAATAATATAAGATTGAATAATGCTTTAGGAAATGAGTTTAGTAGATCTGGTATTGGTATTGAAGCACAATCTGCTATTGGATCTCCCGTTAATATAGAATACTCAGGACAGATTGATGTACCTAGTCAAGAGATTGAAGTAAAAGGCAAACCATCATGGGAATATGCTGGTGCTACTCATTATACTGATACAGAAGGTGTTGAAGAAAATTCTATTCATCCACATTCTCATTTTCATACTGCTCTTAGAGAAAGAATATTAACCACTAATGAGAACAGTACTAATGAACCACAGGTGCAAGGATTTGCTGGTAGATTAAATGCATCAACAGTTGCTATACAAGATTGGTTGGACGCTACTGCAAATAGTAGTGGACATCCTGGAAGTGCTCAAGAACAATGTCGCACAGTTCGTTGGTGTCCTGTTAGTCCTTGTGGATCTACAATTAGTACTCAAGGTTTTGGAAATCAACAAACAATTTATTGGGGTAATTGTATTATAGGTGGTTGGCAACCAGGCGGTAATGAATTTACATATCAATGCATTAATAATGCAACTTACACATTGGATGGTGGAATTTTAGAAGGATCACCAGATGGACAAAATACTGCTTATTATGCTAATAAGACAAAAGTTCCTATTTTTGGATGTGTTTTTAATGGTAGTGGAGCTCCTTCATCACATACTTTTACCGTTCCTATTACATATGCCAGTGGATTACCTGGTGTACCAACTGATTTTGGTAGTGTAAGTTTACATGATGTTCTTCCTTTACAATCAAATTTTCAAGTTAATGACAATAGAGTAGTACCTGATGTACAAAATATAGAAACTGATACTGTTGATTTAGATCAATCAGCAAATGGTGATCCAACATTACATAATCATCGTATTGATTTGGTTAAGGGTGACCATACATACAAAGTAAAAACAAATGCCATCGTTGTCAATCCAGAAAACCTAGATACAACAATGTCCATAGGAACTGATGCATCAAGATCCATTGATTCTGCAACTGCTCCATTTATTGTTATGGAATATTTAATTAAGATCTAATTATGACACAAGGATATAGAAATTCTAGAAAAGGATATTTAACAGATCTTCTTACAGATACTACACCAATTGGTTCTATTGTATCTAACTTAAAAGCAGGTCAAAATTCTTATGATCATAGCTTTGTTAAGGCAACTTCCTCTAATTATCCAAATTTAAGTGAGGCTATTGGTAATGCTTATACTACAGGAGACGATCCAGCATATACACATGAAGGATACTTATATTGTGATGGATCAGAATATAATATAAGTGATTATATAGGATTATATCAAATTATTGGTACAAAATATGGTGGAAGATCTAGTAATGGAATTGATGTAGTCAATGGTGGATCTGGATATACAACATCTTCTATTGTCACAATAACTCAAGCACCAGCTGGTGGAATTAATATGTTAGCAACAGTTGGAGCTGTTGATACAAATGGAAAAATTCTTTATATGAACGTCACAAATAGTGGTACTGGATATACTTCAGTTCCTACTGTGACCGTAGCAGGTGGAACTGGTGCTACATTTCAGTTGAGAATGACTGATTTAACTGCTGCTGGTGGTGCAACATTACAACCAATTAATACTGCTAATGCATTTGAAAATTGGGGTGATCCATATATGGGAACATTTAAAGTTCCTGATTTAATTGCTAAAAAGGTAGTCGGTAATGGTCCTGTATATGGTAGTAACTCTCCTAATATTGGAAATATTAGCATAGCAACAGGTACTACAGGTGGTGCATGGTATCTTGACAAAGATCAACAGGATGAATATTTTTCTTTAGGTACAATTACTACAAGTGGATATGATAAAGTAATTGAAACTACTGGTTGTACAATTATTGGTAGTCAAGATGTTACCATAACAATGAGAGAGAGGAAACTTTCAGGACCTCCTCAGCATAGTCACATAGTGTATCACTCTACTCCTGGTGGTGGTGAATGGGTTGGTGGTGCAAGTGGAGACAGATATATTCAAGATTATAAACCATCAACAGGAAAAGTTACTAGATGGTATCCAACTGGTGATGGTGTTGTATTAACACATAAGCATGGTCTTTTAAGAGGACCTCTTAGTGATAATACGATTGCAACATATGATGCTTTTGATTTTGCAGGTGGTGCAGGTGGTACAGGTGGTACTGCTGACCCCACAGCAGGATTTGCAAGTGGTGCTAATGAACCTGGTGATTATTATCTTGCGTCTGGTACTGGATCTGGATCTTTTGAATTTCAAACTACCATACCAAACCCAATAATGAAACCTATTCTTACCACTACAGTGTTAGGAGGTAAATTATCTACAATAGGTGGTACACCAATATTTGACTATACTGATTTTGAATATACTGTTCCTGGAACATATACTATTGATTTAACTTCTATTAGTGGTACACCAGATAGGTTAACATATTCATTATATGGTGGCGGTGGATCAGGTGCTGCTGGTACAAAAGCAGGTAATAATGGCACACAGAGTTACATAAAAGTTGGTGATGGATCAAAAATATATTTAAAAGCAAATGGTGGTGGTAAAGGTAACGGTAGTAGTGGATTAGCAGGTGGTACAGGTGGTTCTGTTGGATTAGCTGTCAATTCTGGTAGTGAAAACGCTGCTGGTGCAGTATCTGGACAACCAGGTGCTGATGGACAACAAGGTACTTCAGGAAATGGATGGCCGTATATAGATTATCCAAGTAATCCTAATGGTGGTGGTGCTGGTGGTGTTCAGACTGGTTCATATAGTGATGGTAGTGCAGGAGTAAACGTATTGGTTGGTGGACAAAGTGGTACAGATACTCAAACAAAAACCAGTGATGCTAATTTCACTTTTAGTGGTGGTAACAATCTCACTTCAGTTACTTTTGAACTACATGGTGGTAGAGGTAGTGATGCTTTATATTCAGGTGTTTCAGGTGATATAAACGGTGGTGAAGGTGCTAAAGTAAATATTTCCTTAAAAAGTAGTCAATTAGCAACTTTTAAAACTGCAACATGGTCTTGTCAAATAGGAGCAGGACACTCTAATAATTCGCCAAATACGAACGGAAAACAAATGTCAGGTTCTGGCGATGGTGGTAAAGGTGGTAGTGGTCATAATGGTGCTCGTGGTGGTGGAGGTGGTGCTGCTACAGCACTTTTAAGAAATAATACTGTTGTCGCTGGTGCTGGCGGTGGTGGTGGAGCTGGTTCTGATGGATATGATGGTGGTACAGGACAAACTGGAAAACCTAGTCCAATTGGAGGTATTCAAGGAACAAGTTCATCACTCGGATTGGGTGGTGGTGGAACTGGTGGTGATCATGGATGTATCGGTGGTGGAGGAGGAGGTGGCGGCGGTGGCTGCGGTACTCCTGGCCAAATTACTGGTGGATCTGGAAATGGTGGCGGTGCTGGTGGACCTGGTGGAGGACCTGGTGGTAACGGAGGTCATGATGGTGGTGCTGGTGGTAATCAAGGAATTTCATCTTATTCTACTACTTACTTTGATTCTGGAACTATGGTTGATTCTAACCTATCAAATGGTAAAGTTATAATGGTAGCAAATTATAATGATGACTATTGGACTCCTGGTGGAGGTGGTGGTGCTGCTGGTGGAACTTGGAATGGATTTGTGCAATTTGCAAATTTAGGTTCTCCTGCATCAATTGAAGTTAAAGTAGGTTCTGGTGGTACAGGTGTGTCAATGTCAGGACAGACAACAGGAACCACTAGTAATGGTGGTGATGGATATGCTAAGGTACAAGTTGGTGTTATTACTGGATATGATAATCCAACAACAGTTATAACTGAAGATGCTCTTATTAAATCAGCATCATTTAATCAAACTGTTGATGATGTCACAATCAACACCAATGGTTCTGGAACTGGTAATGCTGGTGGATTTAAACTTCCAACCGCAGATCCAATTATATTAATTCGTGGAGGTGGTGGAACTGGTGCGACAGCAACACCAGTTATGACAGGTGGTTTAATTACAGGTATTACTGTAACAAATGGTGGATCTGGATATACTGAGACACCATATGTTCATGTGTTAAATGGTCAAGGTGGAAACGCAGTTGCTACTGCAACTCTAGGAACTGGAGGTAATTCTGACAAGGTTGATAGTATTGCTGTTACTGGTGCAACTGCCTATACAAATTATGTGTTATTTGGAGGAAATCATAATCAGACTTCTGTTGGTTCTAAAACGAGATGGATAGAATTGATGCCTGTAGATACATCAAATGCAGAATATTTTTCTATTAAAGCAGCGAGAGGAAATGGTGTAAACGGTGGTGATGCATCAGAAGAATCCTTGAAAGTATATTACTCAACAGCAGGATCACCTACTACTTGGATATTGGTTGATACTATTATCGCAGGAAGAACTACATCAAGAAATGATCCTTTTATTGGTACTGTACCAGCTGTTGATTTGAATAATACTTGGGATGGTGCTTCTGGTGATACTAAATGGTACACTTATACAGTTTCATTACCACAAAATGCAAAGGCATCAGGTACTAATTTTAAAATAGAACAGACACGTGCTGATGCATCATCTACAAATGATAATGCTGGTAATACAGATCATTTTGCAATTTGTGAATTTATATGGTGGAATGGAAAGGCAACCACTTTAGTATATGTTCCTACTGCTGGTAAAATACTTAAACAAAATGTTGATTCATTAACTTATACAGTTCAAGGTGAAGTCGGTCCTTCTGTTACATATAGTTCTGGTCTTAGTTGTAGTGATGCTACATTAACAATGAAAGCAACAACTAAAATTGAACCACAGGCTACTATTGATCCAGACATAGATGTACCATTAATACATCCTTACAGAACGTGTAAATACTTAATTAAAGCATATTAACTAAATAAGACGGAGACTATAATTTTAAAATGTCAACACCAGTACTAAGAGTGCAATTAGATGTAATAGCACAAGAATTAACATATATGGGTTCATCAAAACCTATTCCAGAAACTTATTGGAAAGATACATTAGTCCCTCTATTGTACCCTGATTGGGACAGTGATAAAGATAAACTGATAACATTTAGTTATTATAGTGACAGTAATAAGTATATTGCTGCACGTAGAAAGTTTGTAAGAAATTTTAAGACTAATACAGATGAGTGGAAAGACTATGAGATGGAAGGAGTTGATATTGCTAAAGCTACTGCTCTCAAAGATAAATTAATTGAAGGTTGGTATCTAATTGATTCTATTGAGAATACTAATTTTCAAACAGAACTAGCACAAATGTATGCTAGGCAAGCGACTGTTACACCATTGAGTGTAAGACTTGCAAGAAATTTCTTATTAGATGAATCTGATTGGGTAATGTGTAGTGATTGTCCATTAAGTGCTGATGATAAGGCAATGTATACTACATATAGAACTAAACTGAGAGATATTACTAATACTCCTGAGTTTTCTGGTAATGCAGAAGGCACTAAGTTTCCAATATCACCTGAGTTCTATAATAAAATCTACAAAGCAGAATTTCCATCTAATGCATACCTTGCAACAGATGATCAGTTTTTACCATTAGCAAATCATTATCTCAAACAGTTTAAAGATAAGATAGCACACTTCTTACTATTAAAATCATTAACACAGACCAATTACTTTAGTCAACTTATCACTGAGTATCAAATAAGCAAATCTGTAACAGTAAATGCTACAGATGAACTCGCTAATGCTTATGATAAGACAGAGTTCTTGAATTTAATAATTCAACAAGCACAAAATGAATTAGGATCACCATGATTATACAGGGAAACGAACTATCTTTATTTGATTTGGTATCTTATTATGCCAATAGGAACCAGTGTGCATGTTTGTATTTCAATCTAGACAAATATAATAGTCTAGATGCTACAAAGAAAGCAACTGTTACAACGTATTACGAAGAATTTGTTGATGATTATATTATGGATATAATAAAACAAGGTGGAATATTTAATACAATTAAATTTGACAATGAGACTGCTGCTGGTATCAATGCAGAATCATGGTTTCCTAAATTGGCACAATGCCCAGATGCAGATCATCACATAAGTGCTTATGTTGTTGATGCATTTGGTGATATAACTTGGCAAAATTAAGGGACAATATAACAAACTGTCACACACCCCCTTCACAGGGGGTTTTTTGATGCTATAATAATAGTATAACAAACGAATTACATCATGATCAAAGTTGGAACTAACGTCAAGTCAAAAATACATGATGATCTTACTGGTCATGTTGTAGTATGCGAACCAATCAACAACTATGCTGTTATTATGACAGACATCATTGAATATGAAATGATGACAGTTGAATGCTTCCTATCTGACTTGGAGGTTGCATAATGTTCTCAACTAAACTACTCAAACTAGCAGTAGATCGTGCGTTGGGTAAACCAACTAAGAATCAAGGAGAATTATTTGAAGAACTATACAAAGAGTATATGTCTGACCCAAACAGTTCTACCTTACGTGAACAGATAACTGCTGCTGTTGCAGGTTGTAAGACTATACCAGGTAAATTAGGTCGTGATGCTATTGATATCAATGGTGTTGAGAAAGAAATTAAACCTAAGAACTATACTGGTAAGAGAACAAATGGTGGTGGATGTTTCAATGATTATACTAGAAGTAGATATGAAAGAGATGTAAGTGTTAATTTACCTATCATCTCTTCTCTTTTTGCTGATGGTATGCTAATATATGTTGTAGAGTTTAAATTTGAATCAATCGCTGAAAGATTGAATGATCAAATTGTACGCATATGTGAAGAACAAGGCAACAGATATGTTCGCTCTTGCTCATGGACTTATAGTAACTGGATAGACAATCCAGACCTAACAGTTCACTACATAAACAAGGATTTACTCAAGGAACATGCTCACTACAGTGAAGGAGTTGTAGTAGGTCCTTTCTATAAAAAACTTATGTCTTTATAACCATGGCTAAAGATCAAGGATCAATAGACGAACCATCCTCACATGAGAAATGGGAACGTGCTAAGAGTTTATTCTTAGAATCATTGCATAAACCAGATCACTGACCTTCGTGGTTGTGCTCACAATCAACATTGTTTTGATGAACTCATGCAAATACGTGATGACATTATTACATTAGTGGAGAAGATGATCAATCCTCGTCCATATGTTGAAACAGGATTACCAGGTAAATTACCTGATGAACCACCAAAGGTAGAATCATATGTCAAATCTAAATCATATGAATATGCTGCTGACATAACAATGTCAGACATAAGAAGATTTCAACGTGGTAATTCACTATGAGCAAGTTCCCATTCAACGTGGGAGATCATGTGGAGGTAAAAAGAGAACTGTTGCATGAGACAGGTTTCATTACATTCATAAGTTCTGACTACTTCACGCTATGCGTTAAACAATGGGAAGATAATGATACACTACATGGTGTAGGACAATGTAAAATTTGTATATACCGATGTGATTGGAAGCATACTAACAAAATCTAAATGAAAGACACTATATTATTTGGCGATTGTCGTGAGTCACTCAAAACAATTGCAACCTCTGATACAAAAGCACGGATGTGTGTAACATCACCTCCTTATTATGGTCTACGTGACTATGGTACAGCAACATGGATAGGTGGCGACCCAAATTGNAATCATAGGAGAGACACAAAAGTCAAACCTGAGAATTGTAACACAGGACACAAGAACCATGATGACATGGCAGGAGTGGGAGATGCNATTTACAAAACTGTTTGCCCTAAGTGTGGTGCTATTAGACAAGATAGTCAAATTGGATTAGAGCAGACACCAGAGGATTATGTGAAAGAAATGGTCAAGGTGTTCTCATTAGTCCGTGATTGTCTTACGGATGATGGTACATTATGGTTGAATATAGGAGATTCATACTATAATTATCGTAGTGATGGTAACTATCCTAAACAGACAGTATCTAAGACTAGACAGGATTTACCACAGAGCACACCAGTGAGAGGTAATAAACTAGAAGGATTGAAACAAAAAGACTTGATAGGTATACCTTGGATGTTAGCATTCGCATTACGTGCGGATGGATGGTATCTACGTCAGGATATCATCTGGCATAAACCTAATCCTATGCCTGAGAGTGTCAAGGATAGATGTACTAAAGCACATGAGTACATATTTCTATTAAGCAAGAGTAAAAATTATTATTATGACAATGAAGCAATCAAAGAACCCGCAAAAGATTGGGGAACAAGAGATCGCACAAATGGTAAGTACCACAATCCTGGTAGTGGCTTGGCTCCTCATAGTGGGCTTACCAAGTCTTATTCTACAAAAAACAAACGGTCTGTTTGGTCTGTTACTGTAAAACCATACAAAGGTGCTCACTTTGCAACATATCCAGAGGATCTTGTTGAACCATGTATCCTTGCAGGTAGTGAGAAGGGAGATATAGTTTTAGATCCGTTTATGGGATCAGGAACTACAGCAATGGTTGCTAAGAAAAATAGTAGATCATATCTTGGGTGTGAATTGCGTGAGGAGTATGCCAGTTTACAAACTGCACGTATTTCCACCATTCCGAACAAATTACCGTTATACTAAGTATATACAAATCAAGGAGCACAATGCCTAAGACACTAACAACAAACGAACTAACAGTATTGGGTAGAGTGGATATATTATGTGATGCACTAGAAAAAGACTATGAGAATGATAACATAAGATTGCATGAGAGTTCACTTCGTGATGAAATGCACTATTCTCCGTATCATGAGGAAGCACTAGCAGCAATAGAANACGGAACTGCTAATTTAAACAAGTTTAAATCATACGAAGGNCGTAAGTATCACAAGATAGTGATGCAAGAGTATGATGATATGGGTCAGTACGCAACACATCAGTACAAAGACAGTAGCGTTCACGCATTTATAGATAAGAAAACAGGTGATGTATACAAACCAGCAGGATACAACAAACCTGCAAAGCATGTTAGATTTAACTTGTTAGATGATAATTCATATGAAGAGTGTATTCACAAAGCGAGTTGGGCAGGTGGTTATCTCTACATGAGATAATCCCTCCAACACATGTAAACCTTACTATTGTAACCACATGAGAAATTTACCTTCACGTACCAAACTGAAGAAGCAAGTTGCTGCTCCCATGATTGTTAGTCATGTAAAACAATTGCTTGCACCCCTTGACTTACAAAGCAGTAAGCAGTATACTATAAAGGTAAAGACAAACGCTGAACCATTCTCTGATGAAGAGAAGAAGTTTTGGCGATATCAAGGATTCTTTACTCTAGAGTTCTGTAAGGCACTTCAAGATAGTCTACCATCAGATCTATCCTTTTTGTCTTATAATCATCTTACAAACGATTTAACGGTAGTCAGACGATGAACAACGACAAAATCACAAAGAAACAAGAACAACAACTCATTGAGATGTTGGAGATCATGGAGGATACTGTAGAGTATTTCTGTGATCAGAACACAGTATCAGGAGAAACTGCATGGAACATGGTAGCATCTCTTGCTGANGTCAAACTAGGAGAATTCAATGACTAACGTACCATTTTATGATTTTCCACAGAGTCCTATTCTATTGATAGGATTTGGAGGAATCTTAACTGCACTAGCAGTATTATATGTTGCTAACCGCAAGTATTTCAATTCACCACTCAATGAGGACAGAAAATGAAACTAGAGGTTATCTTAGATCGTTATCCTTATAGGTTTGTACAGTTTGGCGAACTAGAGTCTGGTTATCCAGATCTCAGGATACAGAAAATGAATTACAATACATGGCGATGGAATGACATGTATTACCTAGATAGTCAAGCACAACTTGATTGTTGTATTGAAGATCCAGANTATGTTAAGTGGTTAGACCCTGATCCAGAGGTCGCTGCTTATCCACGTAAATCAGACACAGTAAGGAGTCCTTATGCCACCACATGATCACTTATACTCATCAGTACCTAATGATGGTGTATCANGATTAAANAANCAGAGAGCATCTCTNGTTCACTGGATNGTAGGTAGATTTCACGAACTACTTGCGGAAGGAAAAGACAATGATGCCTGTCATTTTATGGATGAGTGGTTTGAATGGGTTGATAGAAAGACCTATATAAACGAGTCCACTGTATTCTTTGACGGAGACGAATTAAATGAACTCTATAAACAAAGCAAAGGTTGAGGACGAGTTGAATAGACTCACTAAGGAGTACATCAAAGCGACTCATAGTGAGGATAAACAACTTGCCAAGAACATTATGCAAAGTATGGAGGAACTTAAGAAACTTGCCTAGAACACAAAGGAGTTTGGAGAAGAACATATCCAAACTGACAACTCAAGAAGCAAAGCGAGAACCCAGAAGGACTCGTATTGATAAGAAACCAGTCTTCAATAAGACAAAGAACATTGATCTATGGGAACTATCTAATGGTAATGGAAATTGCCATCGTATGTTCCCTTGGTATCTTGAACCAACTAAGAAGAATGCGTTCAACAGATCATGGTACGGACACTATGAGGACGTTTGTAAATCTATTAAGACTAAAAAGTTAAGACCAGAGGAGTACACATTATGGCACTATCAAAGAAAGTAGAAGAGTATCTATTAGAAGCACAAGGTAACATTCGTAATGCCTTAGCGTGTGCAGCACGTAACGAACGAGCGATTACTATTCACTCTCTCGGTAAATTGTTAAATGATGTTGAGGCTTTGACTAAATTTGATAGTCTATTAGATAAAATAGATAAAGAAATAGAAACTAACTTCTCAGAAGAATGACAAGTCTCGTTGTACTCGGAGTCGCTCCCCTCATTTTATACATTGCGTACATCTTACGTTACTATGACCCACACAATTAATCATGCCAGTATACAGAGATTATGAGATCAGACTCAATCTAAATGAACTCATAGAGCACAGGATACCCACCTGTGATTTGTTGCATCCAGATCACTGCCTAACTGAAGCACAAGTCGCTCAGATCGCACATGATATTAACATGGATTTGGATCTACATCCCATATATCATCAGATAGATGATCACATCATGCGGTATGTCAAGGCNGCAGGCATTGACAACTCGGATCACTGGGTAGAACCCAAACTCAAAGATCTATGAGAATGAATAATACTACCAAGTTGGTGTTCGCACTGGAGCACATACATCACCTCCATGATCTGTTTGAGGACAATGAGTTTGAGAAATACTTGCAAGACGCAGTATACACTCTTGAGTATGAATGCGAGAGACAACTGAAGAAAGAACTAGAGAAGAAACATCCAGAAAGTCTCGCAAATTATTATGATAGTTTATCAGAAGGCAAATGAAGAAATCTGAATTGATACACTGGCAACTACAGGCAATGCTACGTGAGCATAGTTTCAGTGAAGACAACCTAGCATATCTCGGTGTGCGTGAGGATAGCATCGGTATTCCGCAACACTGGTACAGTATCGGTGGAACTGAAGTACCAGTAGACGCAATAGAAGAATTGAACAGTACTGAAGAAGAATGAAATATCATCTGTATGACGATCAGGAAAGACATCAAGGACGATTTGATTCTGTCTATGAACTTAGAAAGTTTCTATGTGACAGGAAATATGATCTGAGTTGTGATGCAGACATGTCATGCACATTTGATTATATAAAACATATCAAGTGGTATTTTGAAATAGAAGAATGAAAGGACAAAGTTATCACATCTATTTTCAAGAGAAGGTTCTATTCAAGAATCTGACAATAGAGGAGTTTACTCTGATA
>FUFK010057834.1_pt1 | contig 30564 bp, 32 predicted proteins | sample 1021851 | NCBI WGS metagenome assembly FUFK01 (sample SAMEA51879418, study PRJEB19060) | metagenome | reverse complement strand
AGAGAGATTGTTGAAAATATTCTTAAAGATATTGAAAAAACTAAAGAAGAAGGATGTATCGAACTATCAAAAAAATTTGATAAATATGAAGGTGAAGTAATTGTTACGAGAGAAAAAATTGAAGAAATTAAAAAAAATTTAGATCCTAAGACTAAAGATGATATTCAATTTTCTCATGAAAGAGTAAGAAAATTTGCTGAAGCACAATTGAAAAACTATGGTCAGGATTTTGAAGTAGAGTTATCAGATGGTTTATATGCTGGGCAAAAATTAATTCCAGTTAATACTGCAGGTTGTTATGTTCCAGCAGGAAGATATGCACACATAGCATCAGCTGTGATGAGTGTAACAACAGCAAAGGTTGCTGGTGTAAAAAATATTATTGTTTGTAGTTCTCCAAAACCAGGTGTAGGTGTTCATCCTGCGATAGTTTATACTGCGGATTTATGTGGCGCAGATATAATAATGAACTTAGGTGGTGTGCAAGCTATTGCCGCAATGACTTATGGTCTTTTTGGAAATGCGCCTGCAGATATGCTTGTGGGTCCTGGTAATCAATTTGTTGCTGAGTCAAAAAGAATTCTATTTGGAAAAGTTGGTATCGATTTATTTGCAGGTCCAACAGAAATCGCAGTTATAGCTGATGAAACAGCTGACCCAGAATTAGTAGCTTTTGATTTAGTTGGACAAGCAGAGCATGGATATAATTCTCCAGCTTGGTTATTTACGACCAGTAAAAAACTTGCNGAATATGTCATGCAAAGAGTGCCAGAGCTTATTGCAGATCTGCCAGATTTACCAAGAGAAAACTCGGGNGCNGCTTGGAGAGACTATGGTGAAGTTATTCTNTGCGANACGGATGAAGAAATGGCTAAAATAAGTGATGAATATGCCCCTGAACATTTAGAAATTCAAACTAAAAATCTTCAATGGTTCCATGACAGATTAAAAAATTATGGATCATTATTTATTGGAGAAGAGACCACAGTTGCTTATGGTGATAAATGTTCTGGTACAAACCACATTTTGCCTACTAAAGGAGCAGGNAAATATACTGGTGGTTTGTTTGTTGGAAAATTTATTAAAACATTAAGTTTTCAAAGAATGACTAAAGAATCTACAAAAGAAGTGGGTGCAGCATGCGCAAGAATTTCAAGATATGAAGGCATGGAAGCTCATGCGAGAACTGGGGATGTGAGACTAAGAAAGTACGGATTTCAAAATTAGCTTTATTAAACTCTTGAAAATAACAAAAGTGTTACTCCTAATACAAAGATTATAATACCTATTATTTCCATCACTTTTACTTTTTCCTTAAAGAAATATCTTGAAGAAAAATAACTAAATAATAATTCAATTTGTCCAACCGCTCTGACAAATGATGCTTGAATTAATGTGAAAGCATAAAACCATGATAAAGATGCAAAAAAACCTCCTAAGCCTATGAGCATACAATCATATTTATCATTATAGAGTTTTCTAAATTCTTTTTTTTCAAATATTAAGAGATAAATAGTTAAGATTAATGTAGGAATCAAAAGTCCAAATAGTAAAGTTGCTATTACTTTTTCAAAATTTGACTCAAAATTTTTCAAAGATAACGCTGCAGATCTAAAATAAACAATACTCAGAGCTAAGAATAAACCTGAGATTAACCCGATTAATGTAGTTTTAGAAAAAATATTTTGAAAAAAAAATTTTAAGTTTTTTATAGATAAAATAATTACTCCCAGAGTTGAAATTATAATTCCACTTATTCCTACTATATTTAGTTTTTCACTAAGTATTAAATATTCAAATAAAGCAACCTGAACAACTTCTGTCTTACTAAGTGACGTACCTACTACAAAATTTGAAAATTTAAAAAGGTAAAGTAAAACGAATGTAAAAATAACTTGAAAAATTGATGCTAATGTAACATTGATTAAAAAATCTGGTTGAATAAGTATTTCTTTAATAATTGAAAATTCTCTAAAATAAATAAAAAATAATATTAAGGCTAAAGGTAGAGCAAAGGAAAATCTTACATACGTTGAAGCAATTGTAGAAACATCTTTATTAATTTTTTTCTGAAATGATGATCTTAAATTTTGAAAAAAGGCTGCAATAATTGTAACAACTATCCAATGCATATTAAATTATTTTTTTATGTTCTTTCTAAAGAAAATTAAATCCTATTTCCTTTTTCATCAAATATAAAGATATCTTTAGAGTCAAATTTAAGCTCATTTTCAAAATTAATTTGGCTTGAAACTTTTGCGCTTATTTCAAAATTGTTATTACTCATATAAATTATTTTTTCATTTCCTAAATTTTCTACAATGTCAATTTTTGGTTTAAATTTATATTGAGACTCATTGGACATATTAAAATGTTCAGGTCTTATTCCAATAAAATATTTTTTTTTATCAAATTTAATATGTTTAAAAGAAATTTCATTACCCAAAAAATTAATTTTATTATTTGAGATAATATTTTCACTATTTAAAGGCAGAATATTCATTTTTGGAGTGCCAATAAATTGTGCTACGAATATATTGGATGGATTATTATAAATTTCATCAGGAGTTCCAACTTGTTCAATATTTCCAAGATTTAATATTACAATCCTATCAGCTAATGTCATTGCTTCTACTTGGTCATGTGTAACATAAATCATATTTGTTTTAATTTGATTATGAAGTTTTGAAATTTCAACTCTCATCTCAGCTCTTAAAGCAGCATCTAAATTAGATAAAGGCTCATCAAATAAAAATATTTTTGGATTTCTTGTGATTGCACGTCCAATAGCAACTCGTTGTCTCTGTCCCCCAGATAACTGTTTAGGTTTTCTTTCAAGTAATTCTTCAATTTTTAAAATTTTTGCTGCTTGCATGACTTTAGTTTTTATTTCTTCTTTCGATCTCTTTTCAATTTTTAATCCAAAAGACATATTCTCATAAACATTCATATGTGGATAAAGAGCATATGATTGAAAAACCATTGCTGTCTCACGTTTAGAAGGATGAAGATCATTTATCTTTTGATCATTTATAAAAATTTCACCTTCATCAATACTTTCTAGTCCCGCTATCATTCTTAACAATGTAGATTTTCCACATCCTGAAGGGCCAACCAAAACTAAAAACTCATCTTCCTTGCCTGTAAGATTAAAATCAGTAATTATTTTATTTGATCCAAATGATTTGTTTAAACCTATAAATTTTATATTTGACATTTAATTTCTATATTTTCCAAAACAAACTTATAACTAGTTTTTCTTAGAGAATTATATCAATTAGAAACTATTTTACGATCTTTCGAAGGAACCGTTTATTAATGAAAATATATCAATTTATAGAGAATTGATTAAATCAGGAGCTATTTTCTTTGATTTTGAGGAAAATCTAAGTTTTTTAATGGCATCTAAGTTTGATTTGTCATCACCCACTACTACAAATCCTATCATACCCATATTCTTATGGGGTGTGCACCAATATGCATAAATTCCAGGAGTTTCAAAAGTGTATTCAACATCTTTATTAAATTTAGATTTAAATTTACCAACACCTTCTGGAACCCCTTTTTTAATAAATTCTACATTGTGGCCCTTATCTTTAGCTTTCCAAAGNACNGTGTCCCCAACATTNACTCTTACNATTTTTGGTTCAAAAACATTTGATTCTTTATCTAGTCTATTTAGCATATCTACAGTTACATCTGCTGCANAGTCCGATATTATTAAAAAATGTTGCTATTAAAAATGAAGTAATAATTAAAAATTTATTGTGTGATTTCATGAGATGCATATATGGTGATATTTAAATCTTGCAAGAGCCTTAAGTGTAACAAGTTGACACGGTTTAATAATTTAAATTTTTTTTGATAATCTATCAGCTCTCAAAATAGTAAAAATGATAATAAGTAACAAAGGTATACATAACATATTCATTATTTTCCAACTAGTGAAGCTTAATACAATACCTGCTGTTAAACTTGCAGTAGCTTGAACTGAAAAAACTATAAAATCATTAAAACCCTGTGCTCTAAATCTTTCTTCTTCTTTATAATTTAAAACTAATAAACTTGTTCCAGATATAAAAAGAAAGTTCCACCCAAGACCCAAAAAAATTAATGAAAAAAGATAATTTATGACTGTTTGATCAAAATAACTTAGTAAAATTGTAAAGATAAAAAATAAAACACCAAAATACATTATTTTACTGTGTCCATATTTTTTTATTAGATTCCCCGTAACTAAAGCAGGAAGGAACATGCTTATGATATGTAATTGAATTACGAAACTTGTATTATTTAAGGACATATTATCATGAATATGCATACTAATAGGAGTAGCTGTCATTAAAAATGACATCACTGCATAAGCAAAAGATGAGGATACAAGAGCTTGCAAAAATCTAGGCTGAGATATCAATTCTAAAATTGTTCTACCCTTTGATGTTTTTTTATTATTTATAACTTTATTTTCCTTATAAAAAATTAAAAAAATAACAGAGGATAAAGTTAATAAAGATAGACAGANATAAGAACCAACATATAAACTTTCTGTAATTATATCTTTTCCTAAATTTGCTAANTTTGGACCCAATAAAGCTGACAAAATCCCCGCAAAAAGTAATAAGGAAATAGCCTTTGGTGCAAGTTCTTTATCAACACTCTCAGCTGCAGCAAAACGATACTGATGAGCAAAAGCCATTCCAAATCCAAGGCAAAAACAAGAAAATGAATACAGAATAAAGTTTTGNCTATATACAGAATATGCTGCTAATAATGCAAATAATGAAGTTGTTATAGATGAAAGTATAAATCCTTTTTTTCTTCCNGTAATACTCATTATTTTAGAAGCNGCAATAATAAAAATAGCTGTACCCACAATTGATAATGACATTGGTAATGTTGAAAGAGATTTAATTGGACTGATACTAGTTCCAATAATTCCACTTAAAAATACAGTTACAGGTGCAACAGAAAATGCAAATGCGTTGCTTGCAAATAGCAACCATACATTTTTGTTCATTAAGATATTATACTCTTTTCTTACCTTGAACTACTCTGTCCAATATTAAAGCAACAAATAGTATTGCAACACCAGCTAAAATTCCTTGTCCAACATTTGCATATTGAAGTGCCTCTAGCACGTCTTGGCCTAAACCTTTTGCTCCTATAAGTGAGGCTACAACAACCATTGCTAAACTTAACATNACAGTTTGATTTACACCAGCAAGTATTGATGGGGTTGCAAGTGGCAAATCTACTTTTCTAAGAAGATACCATTTAGATGCTCCGTAAGCTATTGCTGCCTCTCTAATAGTTTCAGGAACACCCCTTAATCCTAAAACAGTAAGTCTTACAACTGGTGTACCTCCAAAAATCATTGTAATAATTACTGCTGCAACCTTACCTGTTCCAAAAAATGCAATAACAGGTATCATAAATACAAATGCAGGCATCGTTTGCATAAAGTCCATAATTGGTCTTATCATCGAATAAAATCTTTGACGTCTTGCACAATAAATTCCTAAAGGTATACCAATAACAATACTTAGAATTGCAGCTGTACCAAGTAAAGCAAGTGTTGTCATTGCTTTAACCCAAAATCCCAAAAAACCCATGTAAGCTAAAAATCCTGCTGAGTATATTGCGGTTCTTATGCCTGCTGATAAAGCTGTTAAAACTACAATGGTAGTTATAATCACAATCCAAGGTGTTTTTACAAACAAAAGTTCTAAAAAGTCTAAAACAGATCTAATTCCAATTGTTATTGCAGTAAATACTGCATCTCCTTTTATAACTGCATAATCAAAAATCGTTTCAACCCATTTTATAGATGTAAGTCTTATTTCTGGATGAGTAGGAAAATCATTCATTATTGAGAAGAAACCTGGAAAGCTATAATGTATTACTGAAAAAAACATTATAATTATAGTAAAACCAATGCTTAATAAATAATTTTTTGTTTTCATTCCAGGACTAATCGATTTATTTGATAACCATTCAGAGTATCTTTTTTCTAAAACTGTATTTGCTAATATTCCTTGAATAAATTTTACAAAAATCAATAATACAATTCCTGAAATAGTAATCCATATTGCTGAAGCCTCAATTTGCTGAACATCAACTACATATTCCTTCATTGCGTCTTCGAGTGATTTAATTGCCCTCTCGTATACTTCGACCTTATCTGGGTTGTTTTCTTTTGCAGCCTCTAATTGTTTGTATCTAAAATCGATAGTTGATTGAATTTTATCAATTTTTTCTAAGGCATCTTTAGTAATGTTTCCAAATAGACCTCTAATTATTTGAACAACAGCAAATGTTTCGATTATTAAAAATGCTAACGCATAATTCCAAATATTTCTTAATCCAAACCACATTGGCCCAAATAATGCGGCAAATAAATTAAAAGAAAAAGAATAGGAGGGTTTGCTTCCAATTTTTTTAAATTCGTCAATGTAGTAATCTGGATTAGAAATCACAAAATTTTTAATTAATTGAGATCTAGATAAATTTTTAATTTCTTTACTCACTATCATTCCCCTCAACAACTGCTTTCAGCAAATCTGATTGTGTAATTATACCAACTTCTAAGTTGTCATTATTTGTAACTATTATTGGTTTATCTTCTGATACTGAAGTTTCAATAAGTTTGCTTAATATGTCGTTTTCATTAACTCTTTCATTATTGCTTACATTATCTCCAAAAGTTTTCTTATATTCTATGATAGATTGCATAATTGTCTTAGCCTGAACGACTTTTAATCTTGAAATTCCTTTTACAAAATCTGCAACATATTCATCAGATGGATTTACTACTATTTCCTCTGGTGTNCCAATTTGTACTACCTCTCCATCTCTCATTATAGCTATTCTGTGCCCTACTCTTACCGCTTCATCTAAATCGTGAGTTATAAATACTGTTGTTTTTTTCATTTGCTTTGAAAGTTTTATAAATTCACTCTGAAGTTGTCGTCTAATTAAAGGGTCTAAAGCACTGAAAGGTTCATCCATTAAAAGAAATTCTGGATCTGCTGCTAATGCTCTNGCTAGACCTACTCTTTGCTGCATTCCTCCAGATAATTCATGAGCATATTTATTTCCCCATCCTTGTAATTCAACAATGTTTAAAATATTATTTGCAGCATCTAACCTATCATTTTTGCTAACACCTCTAATCTCCAAAGGCATAGCTATATTATCTAAAACTGACCTGTGAGGCATTAATGCAAAATTTTGAAAAACCATACCAATCTTTTTGTTTCTTAATTCTTGAAGGTTTTCCTTATTGAATTGCATTACATCCTGATTGTTTATTAATATTTTTCCAGATGTTGGCTCTAATAATCTATTTATATGTCTAACAAGTGTTGATTTCCCACTTCCAGATAAACCCATTACGCAAAATATTTCACCCTTCTTAACATCAAATGAAACATCCGAAACACCAATTACAGAATTATATTTCTCCAATGCTTCTTGTTTTGAAATTTTTTTATTTTGGATTGCATCTAAGGCATCTTGTGATGTATTGCCAAATATTTTCCAGACATTTTGAATTTGTATAGCTGCTTCCATGAAAATATTTTAACTTAAAATAAGTGAAAATGATACCTGGCAACCAATGGTCGCCAGGTAAATTAATTTTTATTAACTAAATTATAAACCTAACCAGCCGTCAACTGTTGATTTATTTTTAGACATCCAATCTCTAGCAACTTCTCCTGGATCTCTTTTTTGCACAGAAACTTCATATGCCATCCAAGAAACATCATCTGCTGTTATTTGGAAGTTTTTGAAAAATTCTACAATTGCTGGAGATTTACTCTCTAGAGATGTACCCCATCCAATTTGAATTTGTTTCAAAGCATCCTTTGAAGCAACATATGATTTTTGATACCAGTCAGCGTCAGCTTTTGGTTGGATCATTTTATATTTCGCAGGATCATATGCTGGTTCTTCAAGCATAACTACGTCTGCCATTCCCCAAATTGCATGTGGTTTGTAACAATAAAATGCATAACCCTCACCTTTTTTAATAGAGTCAAGAACTCTAGCATTTTTCACTGCTTCTGCAGCTCTAATAGGTTCAATTCCAGCATCATATAATTTATAGTCTCTTAATTTAACTTGGTTAACATTTGCTGAAGCCCATCCATCTGCACCAATCCAAAATTCACCTTTGCCATTTCCATCACTATCCATTGCTTTGACAACTTCTGGTCTACCTAAATCTTCTATTGCAGTGATATTCATTTTTTTTGCAAATTGTTGAGATACACAATATCCTTGGTTACCCTCGTAAGGATTTTTACTTAATTTTAGAGTTCCTTTTGGTACTAGATCATTTGTGTATGCTTCTTGGTTTGGAAGCCATATATCAGGATGTACCTCAATCTCACCTTTACTTCTATCAATTGCTCCATAGATAGCAGTATTATTTCCTGGAACTAATTCTGCTTCACCACCCATTTTATCTATAACAACTGCTGCAAGTAAATTTGCAATTGCAGTAGCACCAGTCCATCCTGGATCACCAATTTTTACTTTTTCTGCAAAACTTGAAGCTGGTAGAAATAGTGAAATTACCCCAGCAACAAGTATCTTCTTAATTATATTCATATTTTCCTCAGGTTTATTTAATTTATAAACCTAAATTAAACTTTTTTTTAATTTTAGAGTCAATGATTACAGTATTGAAAAATGTTAATTCAGATATGCAAAAACCTAAAATGATCAAGTATTATTCAAAAAATTCTGCACAGTTTTATTAAACTTTTCTGGCTCCTCAAGATGTACGTTATGACAGCAATTTTTAAATATTTCTATTTTACAATTTGGAATATTAATATTCAGCATAGAAACTTGATCAAAATTATAAGATCTATCCTTGTCACCCCAAATTACTAGGGTTTCATTTTTAATATCTTTTAAATTTTCTAGTCCATTCCAGTCTCTCATTGCAACTAGTGCATTATGAGCAGTTTCTTCAGTTATGTGTTTGACTGCATTCTCACACAAATAATAATTTTTATCTTTATCTCCATCGACAAACCATTTTGGTGGTATTCTTTTTACTTGTTCTTTTATCCCCTCTTCTCGAAGTTTTTTAATAGAGGTATTTATGGGTTCAAACCTACCTGGAATATCACCAATAGGTCCGGTAGCAAAACAAATTAATTTATTTATTCTTTCTCCACATAATTTTGCAATTTCTTGTACTATCATTCCTCCCATTGAGTGACCCATTAAATTAAATTTTTCTATTTCCTTTTTATCAATTTCATTAATAATGAATTTTGCCATTAAGTTTATGCTGTTAAAAGATTTTGCTTTATGACTTTCGCCAAACCCTGGTAAAGCTGGAGAAATAACTCTAAAATTTTTACATAAATAATCTTTTTGAAATTTCCACATTTCTGAAGACCCAAGGTATCCATGTACTAAAATCAGTGGAAATCCTGATCCAATATCATCTGTATAAATTTCTTGCATAATTATTTTTAAAATATAGTTGTATAATGTAACTTTTAAAACAAAATTCAAAAAATATTATGATTGGTATTCTTGGAGGAATGGGAACACAAGCTGGTTTAGATTTTTGCAATAAACTTGCAAAAATAAACAGAGGTAAACTAGATCAAGACTACCCAATGTTTGTTTTATACAATAAATCTAATACACCTAAACGACCAGAAAACATAAAAAAATATTATAATGTATTAAATGCTTTGGTTGAAGGTTGTAAGAGATTACAAAAAAATGGTTGCAAATTTATTGTAATGCCATGCAATACTGCTCACTACTGGTANGATGATCTAAGTAAAAAAATTAAAATACCAATTCTTAGTATGCCTAAAGAAGTATACTTAGAAACCTTAAAAAGTTGTAAAAAAAATTCTAAAATAGGGATATTATCTACTGAGGCTACATTAAACACAAAAGTCTATAATAAATACTTTGATAAAAGTTTTAATTTAGTAAGTCCAGCTTCCAGTCTACAAAAATCATCCGTAAATAAATCAATTAAATTTGTTAAAATGGGTAAAATAAAAGAAGCTGAGAAAGCAATTAGGCCAGCAGTAAATTATCTTATGAAAATCAAATGTAAGAAAATCATTTTAGGGTGTACAGAGTTACCTATTGCAATTTTTGCTTATAAATCTTTTAAAAAAATCAAACAATCTAAAGTTTTTGTTGATCCAAATCTTCTTGTAGCTATCGTTTCAATGAAAAAATATAAAAAATTAAAAAAACAATAACNCAGTTTCAGTATTCATTAACTAAAACTGAGATTATTGTATCTATTTTAACCCTTTATTTTGAAGGGTCAGGTACTTTTCTTAAATATGGTTTAACTGTTTCCCAACCATCTGGATAAATTTTCTTAGCCTCTTCATCTTTAACTGCTGGAAGAATAACTACATCTTCACCTTTTTTCCAATTAGCTGGTGTTGCAACTTTATGTTTTGCAGTCAGNTGCATTGAGTCTATGGCTCTTAAAATTTCATGGAAATTTCTTCCTGTTGCCATAGGATAAGTTAAATAAAGACCAATTCTTTTATCTGGTCTTACAACAAAAATAGTTCTTACAGTCTCATTATCAACTGCAGTACGACCCATTGATGTTGTTCCTGCATCNGCTTCTAACATATTGAAAAGTTTTGCAACTTTTAAATCTTCGTCAGCGATAATTGGATAATCAGGCATTGTTCCAGATACATCTTTAATATCATTTAACCATTTTTTATGATCCTCTACCCCATCAACACTTAGTCCAATAACTTTTACATTTCTTGCATCAAACTCAGCTTTCATTTGTCCTAATGAACCTAATTCTGTTGTACAAACTGGTGTAAAATCTTTTGGGTGAGAAAATAAAACACCCCAACTATCTCCAAGCCACTCATGAAAAGAGATATCTCCTTCAGTAGTTTTGCATTGAAAGTCAGGACACATACTGTTTATTTTTAACATTCTTTACTCTCCTTTAATTAATTAGAACTATTATAAATTATTGATGAGGTTTATCAACGATATTTAACTTTGAAAAAACAACTTATAAGACGTGTATCTTGTGAAGATTATAAGTGTTAGATTTTTAATGTATGAATAACTCTAATCACTCAAATATTTTGATTATCGGTGGCGGATGCGCTGGTATCTCTGTTGCTACAAGACTAAAAAGTTTAAAGTCTGATTTATCAATATCAATAATAGAACCTTCGGAAAAATCTTTATATCAAGCTGCATGGACATTAGTTGGTGCAGGAGCTTATGATGTAAACAGTACCATAAAACCAATGTCATCTGTAATGCCTAATTATGTTAATTGGATAAAAGAATATGCAGAAAGTTTTTCGCCTGAGTCTAATTCAGTCAAGACTTCAGGTGGTGAATATTCATATGATTACTTAGTAGTTTGTCCTGGTTTAAAAATTAATTTTGATGGAGTAGCTGGACTTAAAGAAACATTGGGAAAAAACAATGTTTGTACAAACTATAGTTCAGACATGGCTGTTTACACTTGGGAATGTCTAAAAAATTTAAATGGAGGAACTTTACTATTTACTGAGCCTCCAATGCCAATTAAATGTGCTGGTGCTCCGCAAAAAATTGCTTATTTAGCTGCAGATCACATGAAAAAAAAAGGTGCTCTCAAAGATAGTAATTTAGAATTTTTGTGTGCAAAACCTGTAATATTTGGTGTACCTCATTTTCAAGGTCCATTAAATGAAATTTGTGACTCNTATGGAATTAAAAGAAGTTTTCAACATAATTTAATTTCAATTAATGGTGAAGCAAAAGAAGCTGTATTCAAACAATCAGATAAAGATGGAAATACAAAAGAAGTAACAAAAAANTTTGATTTTATNCATGTTACACCACCTCAAACTGCACCTGACTTTATAAANAATAGTCCATTAGCTGATGCTGGTGGATGGGTTGATGTAGATCATAAAGAAGGGACATTAAGACATACTAAATATGAAAATATTTACAGTTTAGGAGATGTAATGAATGCACCTAATGCAAAAACAGGTGCAGCAGTAAGAAAACAAGCACCNATAGTTGCNCATAACATTGTAAAAGATATTAATAAATCATCTGAAGNATANAGACTTTACGATGGATACGGAGCTTGTCCTCTNACAGTTGCATATGGAAAAGTAATGTTAGCTGAATTTTGTTATGGAGGAAAAGTTACTCCAAGCTTTCCTTTTGATCCTACAAAACCAAGTTCAATGTACTGGCAAATGAAATCTAGACTTTTTCCTTGGTTGCAATGGAATGTGATGTTTAAAGGAAAAGAATGGAGCAAGCCTAATCATAAAGCTATTGAAAATTAGTTTCAATTTAATAAAATTTTAATTATTTTATAATTATGATTTTTGAACAACTTTTTGATACTAAATCCTCAACATACACTTATATCATTTCTAGTGGAAAAGGACGTGAAGCTCTAATCATAGATCCAGTAATTGAACATACCGATGAATATATAAAAGTTTTAGAAAGTTTAGAATTAAAACTTGTAAAAGTAATTGATACTCATATTCATGCAGATCATGTAACTGGATTAAACGANTTAAACAAAAGAACAAACTGTACTCGTATAATGGGTGAAAATTCTAAATCTGAAGTTATTGATATNAAATTAAAAGATGAAGAAAATGTAAGTATTGAAAATATTAACCTTAAAGCTATTTATACNCCTGGTCATACTGACTGTTCTTATAGCTATCTNATGAAAGANAGAGTTTTTACAGGGGATACTCTTTTAATTAATGGAACAGGCAGAACCGACTTTCAAAATGGCAGTGCTCATCAGGCTTATGAGTCATTGTTTGGTAAATTGTTAAAACTTCCTGAAGAAACGCTTGTATACCCTGCCCATGATTATAATGGAAAAAAAAATTCAACAATTGGAAGCGAAAAAGACAATAATCCAAGACTTCAAGTAAGCTCAAAAGAGGAATATGCAGAAATAATGGATAATCTTAATCTTGCAAATCCAAAAATGATGGATATCGCAGTACCAGCAAATCTAAAGGGTTTGACACTCAAAGAACTTTAAAATCAAGCTTTATAAAAGTGTTGTTTTTAGAAAATTAAGAATTATATAAGACTTATGGTATGTAATAATTCACACTGCAAATGTAAGAACTGTTCTTGTGACAGATGTGTTTGTAAAAACTGTGGTTGCAAACCATCATCAAAAAACTGCTGTTGTAACAAGTAGTTAAATTTAAATAACTAATCTTAAATAAAAATGAATGATTTTTTAGAGTCTATAATTAAAAGAGATCCAGCAGCTAAATCAAAACTAAGTTTAATACTTACTTATCCTGGAGTAAAAGCAGTTTTCTTCCATAGAATTGCAAGCTTTTTTGCCGTAGCAAAATTTCATCTCGTTGCAAGAATAATTTCCCAATTTTCAAGATTTTTAACTGGTATTGAAATTCATCCAAACGCAAAGATTGGCAAAAATCTTTTTATTGATCATGGTATGGGAGTGGTAATTGGCGAAACTTCAGATATAGGTGATAATGTAACTATTTATCATATGGCAACATTAGGAGGAATATCACCAAGTATTAATTCAGATGATCAAAGAAATATTAAAAGACACCCTACACTAAAAGAAAATGTAGTTGTTGGTTCAGGTGCTCAGATACTCGGGCCAGTTGTGGTTGGAAAAAATGCAAAGATTGGTGCTAATGCTGTTGTAACAAATAATGTTCCAGATAATGCGGTAATGGTTGGCATACCTGCAAGAAATATAGGAACTTCAAGTGAAGAATTTAAACCTTACGCAGTAACTGAAGAGACTAAAACAGAAAAAAGATAATTAAATGATTAAAAATAATTTTTTAGAAAGTATTGGTAATACTCAACTAATAAAATTGAAAATGGCATCTGAGATTACTGGATGTAACATTTATGGAAAAGCAGAATATCAAAATCCAGGTGGATCAGTAAAAGACAGAGCAGCTTTAGCATTAATTAGAGATGCTGAGGAAAAAAAATTAATTACAAAAGGTGGAATAATTGTTGAAGGAACGGCTGGAAATACGGGTATTGGTTTGTGTTTGTTAGGAAATTCTATTGGATATAAAACAATTATTGTAATGAATGACAATCAAACACAAGAAAAAAAAGATTTATTAAGAAATATTGGAGCCGATTTAAGATTGGTACCCCCAAAACCATACAAAGATGAAAATAATTTTGTTAAGTATGCTGGTCGTTTAGCAGATGAATTAAAAAGTAGTAATAATCATGGCGTAGTATGGGCTAATCAATTTGACAATACAGCAAACATGAAGGGACATTACGAAACCACTGGACCAGAAATATGGGAACAAACTGATGGAAAAGTTGATGGATTTGTTTGTTCCTCTGGAACTGGAGGAACTATCGCTGGAGTTAGCAGTTTTTTAAAAGAAAAAAACAAAGATATTAAAATATATTTATCGGATCCAAGTGGTTCCTCTCTTTATAATTATGTAGAAAATGGTGAGTTAAAGAGTGAAGGTAATTCAATAACTGAAGGGATTGGTTCAAGTAGGATTACAGCAAATTTTGCAAAAGCTACAATAGATGGTGCTTTTTCGATAAGTGATCATGAGTCTTTACCTGTTTTATTTGATTTAATTGAAAAAGAAGGATTGAGTTTAGGGACCAGCTGTGGGGTAAACATTGCAGGAGCAATTAGACTTGGAAAACTTTTAGGACCTGGAAAAACAATTGTAACAATTCTTTGTGATAAATCTGATAAATACAACTCAAAGCTGTTTAACAAATCTTTTTTACAAGAAAAAGGTCTTCCATATCCTCACTGGATATAATCACGCATAGCTGATTTGTAATAAAAGCTTTATCTTTCTTTAATAAATTAATTCAAGATATAATTTTTAAATAAAGGAGATTTTATGGACCCAAAAGAATTAGTTAAAAGAGGCTATGAACTATTTGGAAAAGGCGACATGCAAACATTTTTTACCGAGGTAGTTCATGATGACATAACGTGGATTTTTCCTGGTGACAAACATCCAATGTCTGGAACACACAAAGGAAAAGAAGCAATGATGAAAACTATGTCATTAGTTCCACAACTGTGGGATAATTTTTCAGTAACACCTGAATTTATGATTGCCGAAGGAAATAAAGTATTTGCAAAATGCAAGGCAACTGCGGATGGAATGGATACAATATTTGGACATTACTTTGAAATAACTGATGGAAAAATGTCTATGTTCATGGCTTTTGATGATACTCTAAGCAGTGCTAATGCAATTAAAAAATAAATTAAAGAAAGGAGAAACAATATGGAAAAAGAAGTTTTAGTGATCGTAGATTTGAAAGAAGGAAAACTTGAAAAATTTATGGGATGGATGCAATCAGAAGAGGGTATGAGTGTAAGAAAATCAGCAGCTCATCCAGAAAAAACTATAGGAGCAGTAAAGCCAGATAAAAGTGGTGTAATGTTTAAAGTATTTGTTCATAATATGGAAAAAATGAAAGAACTAGTATCTGGTACTCATCCAGTCGGAAAGCCAATTTATGATGAGTGTGTTGAGAAAATGACTGCTTGGGATTTNACNAAAGTTGAAATGTAATATGGCAAAATATTATGTAATTGGAAAAGTAAGTAAGGAGCTTTTACATCGAATGCAGAAAGATCCATCAGCTGACAGATTTGCTTCAACAAAAAAAGNATGTTGAAGCTGNNGGANNNAAANTNATNAGTTATGANTGGNTNNGNGGTAGATTTGATNTANTGTGNATGNGTNGANGGNGANNNTGAAANTGTTNTTGGNATGAAAGTAGCTTTTTTAAATTCAGGACTTATGGATGAATTAATGATCCATGAGGTAATAGATTATAATAAAGCATTTGGAAAAGCTGCTGATGCAGCCAAATCAGTAGTCAAACCCGCAGAATAAATTATAATTAATTTATTGAAAGGAGAAGATAATGAGCGCATATCTATTGGCGAATATAACAGTAAATAATCCTGAGAATTACAAAGAATACGTTGAGAAAGTAAAATCCATTGTTGAAAAATTTGATGGAGAGTATTTAGTAAGAGGGGGAGAAATGTCGGTTATAGAGGGTGATTGGCCTCACAAAAGAAATATTGTTATTAAATTTCCATCTCGTGAAAAAGCAATGGAATGGTACAATTCTGAAGAATATAAACCAATTAGACAAATAAGACACGACAATGCTGTGTCAAATTCTATAATTGTTGATGGAGTTTAAATAAAATAATTTTACAAAAACTAAGGAGATTAAAATGTCAATATTAGAAAAATATAGCGCAGCTATAAAAGATAAAGATGAAGCAGCAATGAATGAGCTTTTGCATGATGATTTTAAATTTACTATGCATAAATCAGGTAATACTTTAAGCAAATCTGATGTGATCAAATGGGCCATGAGTGGAGATATTAAACAGAGAGACACTAGAATTGTTTACGAAAATGATGAGGTTGGAGTACATCATGCCTTTGTAACATTTGACGATGGTAATGTTGAAGCAGTAATGGCAGTTTACAAATATGATAATGGAAAAATCATGAGTTTAGAGACTGGCGCAACTCCTATGCCAAAATAATGAAAAAGCTTATACTTTTATTTGTTTTTATAGCCTTTAATTCAAATGCAGCGTCAATGAAGATGATTGGATCCAAAGGAGATCCGAAAGACGTAACCAGAGTAATAGAAGTNAAAATGTATGACAATTATTATGAACCAAGCTCAATTAAAGTGAAAAAAGGTGAAACTGTAAAAATAATTGTAAAAAATTTAGGTGAACTTGTTCATGAATATAATATTGCTACAAAAGAGATGCATATAAAACATCAGCCTGAAATGGCAAGATTAATAGAGCATGATATTCTNTTAGGAGATAGTATCGATCATGCTAAGATGAAAGAAATGTCTAAAAAAGATCACTCGCTTGGACATAAACATGCTAATAGCGTGATGTTAGAACCTAATAAAACTGGAGAGATAATTTGGAAATTTTCCAAAGATATAGCTTTAGAAATGGCATGCAATATTCCTGGTCATTACGAAAGTGGAATGGTTGGNCCAATAATTATTGANTAACATCAAAATTTTGTAGATATTAATTTTAGATAATATTATTCTTTTTTAAATGAGTAATATAACGTCTTACATAATTTTAATTATTGCAGTTGCTTTAGGAACTGCNGCAAATGGATTTGCTAAAGCTGCGAATGGTTTTACAATTTTTTTACCAAGTGTTTTTACTGCGATAGCTATAATTGCTTGTATGTACACATTGTCCTTAGTTATGAAAACTATACCTGTTGGAATAACTTATGCTTCATTTGCTGGATTATGTATAATTGCAACTTCTATAGTTGGAATTTACAAGTTTAATCAAATTCCAGACTTATTTACAATCATTGGTCTAATACTAATCATTTCAGGAGTATTGATTGTAAATTTAGTTGGAAAATCAAGTTAACTTATTTAATTTCACTTGGTATTTTATGATTGCCATCTTCTTTTAGATCCAAAGAATATTCTTTAACTACACAATCTATATCAAAATCTGAGTATAGATGAGGAAACATNTCTCCAGAAGATGATTGTTCCCAAACTAATTTCTGAAGTTTTAGCGCATCTACTTTTAAAAGTACTAAATTAGGTTGATTTAAATAAAATTTATTAAGTGTCTGTTTTACCTGATTTATATCAGAAAAATGGATGAAACCGTCTTTTAAATCAAGGGGTGTGCCTTTGAAAATTTTATTTTCTTTTGCATCATTCCATTCAGATTTTGTACAAATTTTGTAAACAAAATCAAAATTCATTTTATTTTAGAAAATCATCGACTTCTACTTGGTATCCCTCAACTAGTCGATTTGTTTCATTTGCCATTCCAACTATTGCAATCATTTCATTTATCATCTCATCAGTGGCACCCTTTTTTTTTGCAGCCAATGTNTGAGATTTAATACAATACTCACAAGCATTTGTTATAGATACAGCAACATAAATTAATTCTTTAATCTCTGGCGCTAGAGCTCCTTTTTTCATTACTTGTTGTAATGATCTCCAAGTCCTTTCTAGCGTTTCTGGACTGTTAGCCATAGTTTTCCAGAAATTTGGAATTTCAGTAATTTGTCTTGCTTCCTTTATTTCATCAAAAATTTCTTTTACTTTTCCAGATGCTTCTTTATCTGAAATTTTATTAAACACTGTCATAATTTTCTCCTTTTAGTTATAAATTGACTCAATTTTTGGCATTAATTTTAGTAGTTCCTTTGTATAATTATGTTTTGGGTTTTTAAACAATTCCTCCGTTTCAGAAACTTCACATAATTTTCCATCTTTAAGTACAGCTATTTTATCACACATTTGTCTAACTACAGGTAAATCGTGACTGATAAACAAAATAGTAAGATTTAACTGTTCTTGTAAATCTTTTAATAAGTTTAAGATTTGAGCCTGAATACTAACATCAAGGGCTGAAGTTGGTTCATCACAAACAAGAAGTCTAGGCTGTGTAGCTAATGCTCTTGCAATTGATATTCTTTGTCTTTGACCACCAGAAAACTCATGAGGGTATCTTATTGCAGATTGTTGACTTAATTCTACAGACTCTAATAAATCGTAAATATAATTATCTAAATCCATAGATTTTATATTTGGGTTATGAAGTTTAATTGGTTCTGCAATAATTTCTTTTACTTTGAGTCTACCATTTAAAGAGGAAAATGGGTCTTGAAAGATCATCTGAATTTGTCTTCTAAATTTTAACAAATCTTTATTTTTTTTGATCTTAGTAACATTTACATTATCAAAAAATATATCCCCAGAACTTGGTTTAAATAAATTCACAACCATTTTTGCTATAGTTGTTTTACCACTACCACTCTCACCAACTAGACCAAATGATTTACCTTCCTTAATATCAAAAGAAACATCATCTACTGCCATTACTGAATTTTTTGAATTTTCAGTGAAAAAACTATCATCGAAAGATTTACTCAAATTTTGGATTTTAACTAAGTTTTGATCTACAATACTTTTTTTAGACCATCTGTTTAATATTTTGATATTATTATTTTGATTATTTAAATTCTCTTTTTCAATAATTGTAAACCTTGATATTTTTTTATTTGTTGGTGGTACTGAGCTAACTAGACTTTTTGTATATTTTTCTTTTGGTTCTACTAAAACTTGCTTTGTTGGACCAATCTCTACCAGATCTCCATTTTTCATTACAGCTACTCTATCTGTAGTTTCTGCAATTACACCCATATCATGNGTTATNAGTATGACTGCTAAATTTCTCTCCTTNGTTAACTTTTTTATTAATTCAAGAATTTGGGATTGTATTGAAACATCCAGTGCTGTAGTAGGTTCATCTGCAATTAATAATTCTGGCTCACAACACAAAGCTAGAGAAATAACAACTCTTTGTCTCATACCTCCAGAAAATTGATGAGGATAATTGCTAAATCTTTTTTCTGCTTCTTTTATACCTACCTCTGTCAATAGATTGATTGCTTTATTTTTTGCTTCATCTGTACTTATATTTAAATGAGTTTGTATTGTTTCAATGAGTTGTTCTCCTACAGTAAGAATTGGATTTAAAGAAGTTTGTGGATCTTGAAATATCAATCCTATTTTTTTTCCTCTGTATTGAACTATAGTTTCTGGATTTTCACTGATATTTGTTTCACCCATAAATATTGACCCGCTTGAAATTTTACCTGGCTCATCAATCAAGTTTACTATAGCGTTAGCTACGGTACTTTTTCCCGAACCAGACTCGCCAACTATTCCAACTATTTCACCTTTATTAATATCTATATTTATGTTTTTGGCAGCATTTACTGTTTCTTTCCTCATTTTATAGTCAATGCTTAAGTTATTTATTTTTAGAAACGTCATTTTTTAAGCTTTGGATTAAGTGTGTCTCTCATCCAATCTCCTAATAAATTAATTGAGAACGCAAGAATAACTAAGAATATTGCTGGAAAAAAAGTTATCCACCACTCACCTGAAAATAAAAAGTCATTTCCTAATCTAATTAATGTACCTAATGATGGTGTTGTTGGAGGAACTCCTACTCCTAAAAAACTCAATGTTGACTCGGCTATTATTGCAAGTGCNAGACCAATAGTTCCTATAACTAGAACAGGTCTCATAATATTTGGTAAAATATGTTTAAACATTATCAGTAAATTTGAAACTCCTATAATGGATGAAGCTGAAACATAATCTTTATTTTTTTCTACTAAGGTTGCTGCACGAGAAACTCTTGCAAATTGAGGCCACTCTGAAATTCCTATAGCAAAAATTAAAACATAAATTGCCATCTCATCGTGCATTTCTCTTGAAATGATACCCCTTGCAATTCCATCTACTAATAGAGCCATCAATATACTAGGTACAGTCAACTGAACATCAGTTAATCTCATAACTATCATTTCATATTTTCCACCAAAGTATCCTGCGGTTAGACCAAGTGANACACCTAGAATTAGACTGAAAATAATTGCTGAAAATCCAACTATTAATGAAATTCGTGAACCATAAAGTATAGTAGAGAGCATATCTCTTCCTTGTCCATCTGTGCCTAAAATAAACTTTGCCATACCTTCGTCTGTCCATGATGGAGGTGTGAATGCTTCCATTAATGATAGTGATGCTGGATCAAATGGATTATGTGGGGTAACAAATTCAACAAAAAAAGAGCAGAAGAAAATTATTAATAGTATTATCGAAGATACAATTGCAGTTGGGGATTTTATAAAACTAAAGTAAATATCACTATCNTTGAATTTTTCCCAAGAATTTAATGTTCTATTATCCACTAGTAACATCTCCTTTAACTCTTATTCTTGGATCAATAAAATAATANAAAATATCNACTATAAAATTTATCATCACAAAAACAAAAGCTATAAAAACCAAATAAGCTGACATTATNGGNATATCTACAAATTGGACTGCTTGAATAAAAAGAAAACCCATNCCAGGCCATTGAAATACTGTTTCNGTNATAATTGAAAAAGCCACTAAAGTTCCAATATTTATTCCAGCAATAGTAATTACAGGAATTAATCCATTTTTTAATGCATGTTTNTAATTNATACTTTTTTCNCTTATTCCCCTTGCTCTNGCAAATTTTATATAATCAGTTTGTAAGATTTCCATCATCTCTGCTCTTACCAATCTAATTATATAAGTCATTTGAAAAAGGCTTAGNGTTACAGATGGNAGTATGATTGCTTTCAATCCTGAAATTGTTAGAAGTCCTGTTGACCAAAAACCTAGATCTATCACCTCTCCTCTTCCAAAAGATGGAAGCACTCCTAATATCACTGCAAAAAGATAAATGAATANTATTCCAATCACAAATGTTGGAAGAGATACCCCTAGAAGAGATACTGCTAATATAAAGTCACTCAAAAAACCTTTTCTGTTAATACCCGTATAAACCCCTAATAAAGTACCGGAAACTAATGCAATTAATGCAGAAATTAGAACTAGCTCAATAGTTGCTGGCAGTCTTTCAATTATTAATTCTGAAACTGGTCTTCTAAGTTGGTATGAAATTCCAAACTCTCCCTTAGAAGCGTTAACTACGAATCTTGAAAATTGAATATGTATAGGATCGGTTAATCCAAGTGTTTCTCTTAATTCAGCTCTTTCTTCATCTGAAGTTTCTTCACCAACCATGTTGTTAATTGGATCTCCCACAAAATTAAATAAAGAAAAAGAAACAAATGATACGACAAGCATCACTATTACAGACTGAATCAGACGTTTGAAAAAATAATTAATCAATTTAAGAAATTTTTATAATTACAAGCCCTTTATTAAATTAAAGGGCTTGTAAAGAAAGTTATTTATTTAAAACTTGCAAAACGGAATAATGGTTCATTATTCGGTCTAATTGGAACATCTACATTTTTTTTAGTTGCCCAAGAAATTACTTGGTGATGTAGAGGAAGATACGAGATATCGTCTTTTACAATTTTCCAAGCATTTGCAATAGCAGCATTTCTTTTATCCAAGTCAACTTCGCCTTCCATAACTCTAATTGCAGCGTCAACTTCACTGTTACTAAAGTTTACTTTATTCCAGCTAGCACCAGACTCGTATAAGTAATGGAATACGTAGTGACTATCCAAAGTTGGAACTCCCCAACCTAACATATAGAAATCACCTTTATCTTCTTTTAATTCCTTAAAGTGCTTACTTTTTGTTTGAGCAAATAAATTAACATTGACGCCGATTTTGCCTAACATACCAACAACAGCTGTACAAATTGCTTCGTCATTAACATATCTATCATTAGGGCATCTTAACTCAACATCAAAACCTTTAGGATATCCTGCGTCTGCTAATAATTTTTTAGCTGCATCAACATCATAAGGTAATCTTTTATCTAACTCTTTTGTATATCCATTTACACCAGGAAAAGTTATAATTCCTGCGGGCTCACTNAGACCTCTCATTACTTTTTTCTTTATCGCCTCAATATCTATTGCTTGATAAAGAGCTTGTCTTACTTCTTTTTTCTTAAATGGATTNTCTCCAGTATTTCCAGATCTNAGTTTATCTGCTGCTTGGTCCATACCTAAAAAGATTGTACGCATTTGAGCAGTGCTAACTACTTCATGATCTGAAGAATTTCCAATTCTAGCCAANTCTTGAACTGGTGCATCAGTAACTAAATCAACTTCNCCAGATAATAATGCTGCAACTCTTGTAGCTGAGTTTTTAATTGGTAATAAGTGTATTTCAGTAACACTATTATCTTTCATNGAACCCCACCAATTACTATTTCTCTCAAATACTGTCTTNGTATTTGGCTCTCTTAAAGTAATTTTGAATGGTCCAGTTCCCATTGCATTNGTCGCTGAGAATGTTTCTTCTCCACCATCCCAGTTTTGTGACACTGTAGCTCCAAAATCAATAGACCATTTTTTAGACATTATAAATATATTTGATAACTGGTTTAAAAGAATCGGATTTGGTTTACTGGTACTAATCTGCACAGTATAATTATCAATTTCTTTTACATCTGAAATTGTACTAATGTACTCTTTAAAATCTGATGTAGGTTGTTTTGCTCTTAATATNCTAAACACAACGTCTTTTGCTGTCATGTTACTACCATCAGAAAATTTTACGTCTTTTCTTAAATTAAATACCCATGTATTTGGATCTGTAGTTTTCCAATCGGTAGCAAGTTGAGGTTCAATGCTCATATCCAATCCTCTTGTCACGAGAGCTTCATAAACTTGTCTTGAAACTTGAGTAGTAGGACCTTCATTTTGTGCATGAGGATCCAAAGTTAAACTATCACCTTGCATAGACCATTTTATTGTTTTCGCGTATGAATTTGTTGATACAAAAACAAATAAAATTGCAAAGAAAATTTTAATAAAATTTTTAAATTTCATCTTTCCTCCTAATTATTACAAATAAAATTAAACCTGATTAATGGGATAACTACAAGTGCAAAATAGTTGCTTTAGTTGTTAAGAATGATCTCATTTTTGAACTTGGTATACAAAATTTCAGAATAATTATTCATTTTTTTCATATTTTTTTTTGCTTCAAAATCAAACTTTTCAAGGGCTCCTTTACCTAATTGCTTTTCTAAAGCCACTTTATACTCTGGAACACAGCCCCAATCATTTACAGTAGTATCCTTTATTTCAATATGAAATTGGATACCATAAGCATGATTTTTGTACCTAAATATTTGGTATTTCGTTTCCTCNGATGAAGCAATATGTGTAACATCCTTATTATTTTCTAAATTTTGAACCTCATAAGAATGCCACTGTAATGAGGTTAACTTTTCAGGAAATTGTGAAAAAAGAGTATCGTTTTCTTTTCCGTCTGAGAAGTTTATATTCAACATTCCTATTTCAGGGTTTTTTGATCTAACAACATTTCCACCTATTACTTCTCCAAGTAATTGACATCCAAGACAGAAGCCTAAGTATGGTTTTTCTAAATTAACAACAAATTCTCTAATTTTATTTTTTTCTTCGATTAGCCAAGGATATTCCTGTTCCATCCAAGTATCCATTGGGCCTCCCATACAAAACATTGCGTCAAATTTATTTAAATCATTAGGTATTTTCTCTCCTTCATCTAATTCAATCGTTGTTAAATTTACCCCATCTTTAATCATTAAATCTTTTATATAGCCAGGATCTTCAATTTTAATGTGTTGAAGAACAATAATTTCCATTATTTAGCTATAGGTTTTAGTAAACTCTGAATTTTAATGTGAATATTTTTATTTGAAGATGCAAGAATGTTACCTGCAAATTTGGCATCCCTATTATCAATTGTTGAAACAATTCCACCTGATGCATTGATAATNGGTATTAATGGATGAATNTCCCAAATTTTATTACTGCATTGAAATACAACATCAAGCTTACCTTCGCAAACCTGTGCGTAAGACAAAGCATCAGAACAAGGAAATTGCATTAAATTNAAAAATTTTGTAATTTTTTTTTGTTTTTTTAAAGAAATTGCACCATGTAAACCTGCTGCTAATTTTAAATCTTTATATTTAGCTTTTTTATTTACGCTAATTTTTTTTCTTTTATTATTTTCAACTACATATGCAACTTTATCAGATTGGTTNTAATAATATTTTTTGAGTATTGGAAAATTAGCCAAACCATAAATTGGATTACCTTTATAATTCAATGAAATTAAATTACTCCACGTTGGACTTCCAATTACGAAAGATCGTGTTCCATCGATTGGATCAATAACCCACGAGTAATCACTTTTTGATTTTTTATATCCAAATTCCTCACCAATGATTTCATGATCTGGAAACTTTTTATTTATCTTAAACCTTATAAATTTTTCAAATGCTTTGTCTGCTGTAGTAACNGGGTCATATCCTTTACCCTTGATTTTATTTTGAACTTTAAATTTCTTACTTAATTTGTAGTAATAAAACTTGGATAGATCTTTAGCCAGCTGGTTTAAAAATCTAGGATATGCATTATTATTTGAAATAATTTTTTTGTTCATTTTAAGGAAGTACTATTTTATTTATCTTGATTAAAGATAAATATAAATTATTTTTAAAAAAGTCATATGAATATAGAAGTTGAAAATAATAGAATTTTCTTCAACGATGGTAATAATAGACAAGAAATTCACCCATTCTGGCTTAGAGAAAGAGTTGAAAATAAAGAGTTCTTAGACGAAATCACACAACAAAGATTATTTGATCCCAGTAATTTGCAGACCGATATTTTAATAGAGAAAGTAAAATTAGAAAATGATGAATTAGAAATAAATTTCAATGATGGCGTCAAATCATATCTAAAAGTAAGCAATATTATTAATGAGTATNCTGATCAAAAAATGATCATGAGCTCTATAGAAAAAATTAAATGGGACTCTAATTTAAAAAATTTAAAAAACTTCATCTACAAAGATGATATTAGTGAAACTAAGGAAATGTATGACTTGCTTGTTTCTTTTTATCAATATGGATTTGTGATTATTAAAAATGTTCCAACTAAAGATAATTTCATAATAAATTTTGCTAATTCTATTGGNAGTGTTAGAAGAACAAATTTTGGTGAGTTTTTTAATGTNANATCAATACCTAANCCTAATGATTTAGCNTATACATCTTATAATTTGGCTCCTCATACNGATAANCCTTANAGAATACCAGTACCATGCATTCAACTTCTTCATTGTGTTGAAAACGAGGTATCTGGTGGGCTGTCAACTCTTGTTGATGGTTACACTGTAACAGAAGATTTAAAAAATGAATTTAAAGAGTACTATGAAATTCTTACTAAGATAAAAGTTAAATTNAAATTTATTGATAAAGAAGTCATATTAGAAGATTGGTCTGAACTTATNAAGTTANATGAAAAAANAGAGTTTAANCAAGTAAGATTTAGTCCTNGATTAGATTATGTACCAATATTAAATAAANAANATTTAGATTTATATTACAAAGCTAGGAATAAACTTTCAGAATTTTATAATTCAGATAAATATAGAATAGAATTTAAATTAAATNGTGGTGATTTATTAATGATGGACAATTATAGATTGCTTCATGGTAGAACTAGTTTCGACTCTAATGAAGGAAATAGATTTCTTCAGGGGTGCTACATTGATTATGATAGTACTGAGGGAAAGATAAGACACCTAAAAAGAAAATTTAATATCTAAATTATCCAAGATTTTGCATAAATGGAATATATTCTANNAGGTAATANCCTAAAGCTTGAAGTTGATTTGTAATCATTAATACTCCAGTAATCAAAAGNAGAGAGCCNCCTNTTTTATTTATAATATTCATTTTTGTTTTTAAATTTTTAGAAAAAATCATAAATNTNTGNATTAAATATCCTGATAAAATAAATGGTAANGCNAGNCCTAATGAATAAAATGATAAAAGTAAAATTCCTTTATTTATGNTTTCCTCTGTAGATGCNATTGCNANTATTGATCCAAGAATAGGTCCAATGCAAGGTGTCCANCCAAAACCAAATGCCATACCAANTAAAATTGAGCTAAATACCCCTGATTTTTTGTCTGCTTGGAACCTTTTCTCGTAATTTAAAAACTTTAAATTAATCACACCTATAATTTGAAGTGAGAAAATTATAATAATTGCGCCTGCAACAATTCTTAGAGTATTAGAGTTATCAAGGACTAATGACCCTAAAAATGTTGCTGTAGCTCCAAAACTAATAAAAACAATTGAAAATCCAACNGTAAAAAGAACTATTGGAAATAAATTTNTACTCTTTTTNTCAAGTAGTTCGNTAAGAGTTGAGCCAGATATATATGAGATATATCCTGGAATAAGTGGCAATACGCAAGGGGATAAAAAACTTATTAAACCTGCGCTAAATGCAAGAAATATTTCNATCATTATCCTGTATTTTTAATCGCTGCAGAAATTCCTGCAATNGATGTCATCATCGCATCATCAAGTAACTTTTTANTTNTTTTATTTAATTTCTTTTGTTTTTGTTTTTTCATAACAGTTACTTGTAAAACATTAAGTATTTCTGAGTAGATATTTCTAATAATTGCAGGTCCTCGGAAAGCTTTCCTTTGTTTGAGTATTTCTTTAGGAGTAATNTCATGATTTAATTTTTTTACTGCATTAAACTGAAATCTTAGCTTGTCCCCTACTCTAATTAATTTATGGTCAGCAAGATTTTTTTCATAGATTTTTGAAATTTCAGGATCAACTTTTGATAAGACCATGTCTAATAAGTCCATAGTAGAGTTAAAATACGGCCAGTTTTTTTCCATATCTGTTAAGGTTTTTCTAAATTTTTTAATTGATGAATACCTTAAAGCTTCAGCAGTTCCCAACCAGGCAGGCAACATCAATCTTATTTGTGTCCAAGCAAAGACCCAAGGTATGGCTCTCAAACTATTAATATTATCCACATTCTTTCTTTTGGATGGTCTTGATCCTATTGATAGTTTTCCCAGAGCCATATGTGGTGTAACAGTTTTAAAATATCTAATAAAGTCAGAGGTTTGATTTATATTTTTTCTATATGAGCTAGTTGAGATATTTGACATACCTTGTATTAGATTTCTCCATTCTTTTTTTGGGTTTGGTGGTGGATTTAAAGTTGCCTCCATAACAGAGCCAATATAACTACACAAATTATACTTTGCTAAAGGCTCATATCCATACTTTTGTTGTATTACTTCACCTTGATCTGTAATTCTTATTTTTCCATTAACAGAATATGGTGGCTGTGATCTTAAAGTCGCTTGAATAGGTCCTCCCCCCCGACCTGCAGAACCACCTCTTCCATGAAAAAATGTAACATTAATTTTATATTTTTTTGCTAATCTTATAATTTCTTCTTGTAATTTATATTGATGCCAACTAGCCGACAATTTTCCTGCATCTTTACTAGAGTCAGAATACCCAATCATAATTTCTTGTTTATTTTGTATATATTTTCGATACCATTTTAATGAAAATAATTTTTCCATTATTTCTTTACCATTTATTAAATCTTCTAATGTTTCAAATAAAGGAACTACTCTTAACTTGCTTTTTATATTCGCCTCTTTTTGTAAAAACATTACTGATAAAATATCTGATGCACTTGATGTCATTGATATTACGTACGCCCCTAAACACTCTTTTGGTTGACTTGCCAAGACTTTAAAGGTGGACCAAACCTCTTTGTTTTCCTTATTTCTGAAAACAAAATTGTTAACTATATTTTTTCCTGTAATTCTTTTTGATAAATACTTAATTTTTTCAACCTCACTCCAAGAGTTATAATTTTGCCTAGATTTTCTTTTAATAAACTCATTCATTAATTGGGAATGTCTAGAAGACTCTTGTCTTATATCTAGTCTTGCAAGATTAATTCCAAAACATTTTGCTCTTCTCATTAAATCAAGCAACTCACCACTAGCAATATTTTCGTTCTGGTTTTGCTCTAAAGACTCTCTAACTACTCTTAAAGGCTTTAAAATTTCTTCTCTTTCAGAAAGNAGTTTTTTTTCATTTAATGGTTTATCGTAATTAAGATGTTGTTCTATTTCTCTATGGGTAAATCTGAGTTTATCCCTTAATGGTCTTAGATAAACTCTATATGGCTCAAAAGTTTTTCCTGTAGATTTTAATATTTTGTTAGAACATTTTTCCATAGAGTAAGATCTAATTAGTTTTGTTAAAGATTTTTCGTAAAGTTTGGCAGCTTCCCATCTTGATAAAAGAATAACTCTCTCAGTTACCTTAGAAGTTACATAAGGATTTCCATCTCTGTCACCTCCCATCCATGATCCAAATTCAATTGGATTGAAATTTTTTGGAAGTCCTTTACCCATATTTTTTTCAAAAATTTGATTTAACCTTCTATACACTTTAGGAATTGTATCCCATAAACTATCTTCAATAATTGCCAACCCCCATCTTGCCTCCTCTGCAGGTGTAGGTCTNGATCTTTTAATTTCATCTGTATTCCAAATAATTGTAATTTCATCGTACAATTTCTTATCTAAAATTTTTAATTTTGATGGAAAATTACTTAAAAGAATTCTTTGTTCAAGAATNTCTGTCAGCGTATGATATTTTTGAATTAAGGTTCTTCTTTTTACCTCTGTTGGATGAGCTGTTAATACTATTCCAATATTTAAGCTTTTTGCAATATTATAAATTCTATTATTTGAAATTTTTTTATTTTTAAAAAAATTTTCGAAAATTTCCTCTATAAAAATATTTTGAAATTTTTTGTTTGATTTTACATTTTCATATTGATCTAGAGTTCTGGATGCATCTATTGATTCTGCTAAATTATAAAAATTCATAAAATGATTAAATGCTCTTGTTAATTTAAATAAAGACTGTGGACTAAGTTTATTAACTTCTTTTAGAATTTTCTTAAATGGGTCTTTTCTACTTTTATTTGCAACATTTGCCTTTGATAAGAGTCTAATCTTTTCAACTAAATTAAAAAATTTTAAACCCTCTTGTTTCTTTATTACTTTACCAAGAATATTACCTAAATGTCTGACATCATCTCTAAGTGATTTTGTGGGAATTCTTTCATAGTAAAGATCTCTTTTTAACATAATTAAAAGTAAATTTTTTTTGATTTATACCTTTCGCATTTGTTTCTATCTTAAATAAACTTCCTGAAAATATAAATTTTTTAATTTCATTTTTTTTCATACCTTTTAANGCTGAAGTTACAAATAATTCTGAGTTATTTTTACCNCCAAATGCACAGTTGGTTATATTTTTAGCGGGTAATTTAACTTTGTGTAATATTTTTCCTGATTTACTAAAGACCGATATACATGCTCCATGATAATGGCAAACCCACAGATTTTTATTTTTATCTAAAGTCATTCCATCAGGTACTCCTTGATTCTTTGTAAACTTTTTAAATATTTTTTTTTTAATNATGTTTAAATTTCTGTTTACTTTTATTTTGTAAATAGTCCTTTTCCTACTATCTGTATGATAAAAATTGTTGCTATCTATAAATGCTGGACCATTAGTTATGTAATAACTGGTATCAACTTTTTTTAAATTTAATTTTTTATCAAGGCAATATAATGATCCATTTGTCAAATTTCTTTCAGGATTATCCATAGTACCAAACCATAATCTACCTGATGGGTCTGTCTTACCATCATTAATACGATTTGTTTTAATGTCTTTTTCTATATAAATTGACTTTAAAATTTTTTTCGTTTTTAAGTTTAAAATTCTTAACTCACCCTGAAGACCTAATATAAAAATGTTATTTTTAATATGTGCTAGAAAACCTATCTCTTTATTAATTTTAATTATTTTTCTTTTATTATTTTTTATATTTAAGATATTTATTCTTTTTTTTTTTATATCAGTAAAATAAATCGATTTATGTTCTTTTACCCATAATGTTCCCTCACCTAATATACATTTAGCATTCCACAAAACTTCAGGTTTTGAGGTTTTTATTTTAACCATTGTATTCGTATTTTTTAATGAAATCTTTATTTGGATTA
>FUFK010838619.1_pt1 | contig 30577 bp, 30 predicted proteins | sample 1021851 | NCBI WGS metagenome assembly FUFK01 (sample SAMEA51879418, study PRJEB19060) | metagenome | reverse complement strand
CGATTTGCCGGCGCCGGAGGTGCCCAGTAGCAAGACTTTTTCACCGGGGTTGATGGTGAGGTTGAGTCCGCTGATGACGGGTTCTGGGCGTCCGGGGTGGTGCCAGCTGAAGTTGTTGAGCTCGATGCGCGCCCCGCGCGGTGTTGCTTCCATGATGGTTCCTTAGCCTTGTGGCTGCTGTAGTGTGCCGAGTGGTGACTCGTGGTGAGTGACTAGTTGGTGGCTAGTTGCTGGTGGTTAGCGGCGGGTCTTGCCGGATGCCAGCGAGGAGAGCACACCGGTCTTGGCGAGGTTCTGCACGAGAATCCACGCCAGGAAGCCTGCGATAACTGCACCGGAGATGACGGCGCATGCTACGTAGATGATTGCCTTGACCGGTTCCATGTCGGGGTAGTAGATGAAGATTTCGTTAACACCCATGAACAGGCCGCTGAGTGCACCGGAGAAGATGGCGACGGTTGCGTTCCAGCGGCGGTAGCGGAAGATTGCGAAGGCGATTTCAGCGCCGAGGCCCTGGAAGAGACCCGCGATCAGGATTTCGCCGCTCCATGCGCCGCCGGTGAAGAGTACGGAGATGAATGCTGCGACGATTTCGCCGAAGAGTGCGGCACCGGGCTTGCGGATGAGCAGACCGCCGAGGGTGCCGCCGAGTAGCCACGCGCCGGCGACGATGGGGCGGAATTCGGGTGCTGCTACGAGTGCGGTTTTGGCGGCGGGGCCGACTGCGATGTCCCAGATCCAGAAGATGACGGCGCAGGCTACTGCGATAACTGCAGCGATGACGATTTCGTTGACTCGCCAGCGCAGGTTCGGCTTCTTCGTTTCTGCCTGGGTAGATGCCTGGGAGGCGGGGGTTGCGTTCTGTGACATTGGTGGTCCTTCCGTCGTTGGAAGGGGAATGTCCTCGCCCTCTGATTGGACGAGGGCATTGAGAAGAAATTCGACTCCCTACGCCGGTACTAACCGGATCAGGTTCGAGGGTCTGCTTAGCACTCTCAGCGCCTCGGTGGCGCTCCCCTGTCGTGTGGGGTTCTTGTCCGTACCGTTGTGGTGCGGGTGGAAGCCCAGGTTCGATTGTAGGCGCGTCTGGCTGTTCGTGCCAATTTGCCGCTTTTTGTTTCGTTCTTCTGCCCACATTACAGAATTGCACGGTGTACAATTTTGGGACGGAGCGGCTCCAAGGCGGCACGAACGCCTTAAACCCTATACGCTAGGGAGTGGCGCTCTTTTCGCACCCAACCCCGAAGGGGTTCACGGGCAGGACGCCGCATCGTATACAGCTAAGGAGATACACATGAACCCCGTCGCTAAGCTTGCTATTGCGGGTATCAACATGGGCGCTGCTGCCCTGGTTGGTAAGGGCCTGGGCGCAGCCTGGACTAAGGCTACCGGTAACCAGCCTCCCGCCATTTCCCACGAGTCTGAAGATACCCTGCGTCAGGTCATCCTCTGGACCGTTCTGACCTCCGTCGTGGGTGCTGTGGTGAGCTTCGGTATTGCTCGCCTGCAGCGTCGTTTCTTCAACTAAGACTTTGCGCCTTCCGCGCGAAAGTTCATGAACTAGGCGGTACGTATCTTCGCTCGGTACGTACCGCCTGGTGTTCCCTCTTCAGCACGCCCTCCCCACTTCAGCCGGTTTCACGCCGCCGCTACGCTGAAGCGCCACCTCGGCATCCGAAAGCACAACTATGACTATTTCTTCTCCCCGCCGTAAGACGAAGGCTCAGCGTAGGGTCGTTGACCACGCGAACAGCCGCCGTTCGGTCGCGTCCTGGGTCATGTGGGATGTTGGTTCGTCGAGCTTCGACTCGATTATGACGACCTTCATCTTCACCGTGTACCTGACCAGCAGCTACTTCGGCACGCCCGAAGAGACTTCGTCGGCACTGTCGCTGGGTCTGACCGTTGCCGGTTTCCTCATTGCGATTCTGGCACCGGTCACCGGTCAGCGTAACGATAAGTCCGGCAGAGGCATCTTCTGGCTCGGTGTGAACACCATGCTACTAGTCGGTTCGATGGCGGCGTGCTTCTTCGTGGGCCCCACCCCGCAGTACCTGTGGCTGGGTGTCACCCTGATTTCTGCGGCAAGCGTGTTCAGCGAGTTCGCGTACGTGAACTATAACGCCGTACTGCCGCGCATCTCCCACCCGGAGAATATCGGTAAGATTTCGGGCGCAGGATGGGCCGCCGGCTACATTGGCGGCATCCTGGCGCTGGCTGTGGTGCTGTGGGGTTTTGTGCTTACCCCCGAAGTACTCGGCCTGACCACCGATAACGCCCTGAATATCCGTGCGGTCGCACTGTTTGCCGCCGCCTGGTGTTTGATCTTCTGCCTGCCGCTGCTGGTGCGTATGCGCACCCGCGAGCGCTTCCTGCCGGAGGTGCTGCCCACCCGCGAACTGCGTTTCCTGGAGCTCGGTATGGAGCGTCTCTCCCCGGCTCGTCAGGGCGGTCTGCTCGCCTCCTACAAGGCACTGTGGCGCACCATTAAGCGGCTGAAGATGACGTCCCCTCAGACCCTGTGGTTCCTGATTGCTTCGGCGGTGTTCCGTGATGGTCTGTCCGGTATTTTTACGTTCGGCGGTATTCTTGCGGCGGGCACGTTCGGTTTCAGCACCTCCGAGGTGATCCTGTTCGGTATTGCCGGTAGCGCTGTCGCGGCGGCTGGCGCGATCCTGGGCGGCTACCTGGATGACTACCTGGGCCCGAAGGCGATTATTGTTATCTCGCTGGTCGGCATTATCTTGGCGGCTACCCCGCTGATGTTCTTCCCCGAACCGGGCGTGTTCTGGGTATGCGCCCTGCTGCTGTGCCTGTTCGTGGGTCCGGCGCAGTCGGCGTCCCGCACCTTCCTGGCGCGTCTGGCGGACCCCGGCACTGAGGGTGAGCTGTTCGGTCTGTACTCGACCACCGGTCGTGCCACCAGCTTCCTGGCGCCGATGCTGTTCGGTCTGTGCGTGAGCATCATGGGCGCGCAGATTTGGGGTGTGCTCGGTATTCTGATTGTTGTGGTGGCGGGTCTGCTCCTGCTGCTGCCGGTGAAGGCGCCCGGTCCGCTGCGTATGCGTGCGGCTCGCCGCGAGCAGAAGCGTGAACAGAAGCGCCGCGACAAGGCTGGCCAGTAAAGCGGCTCAGTAAGGCTGCGCGGGGCTAAGCTCTCCGCACCCCGCAAACGCAACCTCGCGAACGCAACAGGAGGGGCGGGTAGAAGATCATCTTCTACCCGCCCCTCCTTCGTGCTTAAGCAGTGCTTATTCGGCGGTGCTCATCAGCGGAGAGCCGCGGCGGCTAGTCCTCCACCACGTCGTCCTCATCATCAGAAACAGCGTCCTCAGAGGAATCCAGCGCAATCTGCTGCTCCTCCTCATCCAGAACCTCATCGCTGGTCATCTGAGCCCAGGTTGCGTCATCAATCAGCGGATCATCAATCACACGAACCCACAGCATCGAACCAGCCGCCAAAGCGCTCAGATTCTCGTCATACGCTTCCGCAGGCAGACCCTCAAAGATCTCAGCCAGACGCGCAAACAGGTCATCGTACGAAATATCGCCCTCAGCCTGCAGCCAGCACTCAGCCGCAAACTCAGACAGCTCATTCAGCTCAGTGTCACACAGCAGCAAGAACGGGCCGTCCTCACCCACACGCACACCCGAAGTGCCCGGCATACGAGACACCGCAATCGTACCGTTCAAGAACACACCCGGCAGGTGATCCTCAACCGTGTACTTCTCCAGCTTCTCAACCTCATCAGCATTCGGCAGCTCACCACCATTCAGCAGATCCTGAACCAGCGGCAAAGTATCCTCAACCTCCGAGTACACCAGGCGCCACACGCCACCGCAACGCTCCACCAGCTTAGCCAGCGACACAACACCCTCAGGGTGACGCGCCAGACCCGAGCTCTGCTCACTCAAGAACACCAGAGCCTCGTGCAGCGGAACACGCTCAAAATACGGCTCCGAAGCCGACTCATCACGAGAAATGAACACAATACGCGACAGCTCATAGCTGAGGTCATCACGATCAACCACGTTCAGGCCCAAATCCACCGGGTTCTGCTGATCCTTCGGCGCATTCGGGTCAACAATCACAGACAACGGCTTCGGATACGGCGACACAACGCCCTCATCCGAAATAATCGCAGTCTCATCAGTCAGGTACGCAAACTTCGAACCCAAGAAACGCGACGCAGTCGTCTTACCGCTACCAGAAACACCCACCAGCGCAACAGCGCGCTTCGACTCAGGGTCACCAATAACAGCCGCATGCAGCATCACACCACGACCAACCAGCTGCTCAATCATCGCCAACGTAATACGGCTCGTCAGATCCTGCATACCCGAATCATCATCAGCCACACGCAGCGTCGAAACCTTATCAAACGAACCCATCAACGGATTCGCCAAATCCATCACCGACTCATCAGTCGGCGCATGAACCAGCATCACCTGATCAAAACGAGACAACGAAGCATACGCCTCATCAGGAGTATCAAAAAACTCCGGAGCAAGAGGCTCCCACGCCTTCTTAAAACGCTCCACAAAAGAGTCCGACATATCAATCAGATACAAAGAAACTTCCGCGCCAGCAACACGCAGAACAACAGGCTTCAGATTCATCAAAAAATCCTTAGAGAGTGAGAGATAAAAACCCGCACGCGAGTGAACGCACGAGCACAACAGGCGAAAAAACCGCCCAACGCGGGCGCACAAACACACAGCCTGCACGCCCGCACCCCAAAGCGGGAAAGACTAAGACTCCACAGAACCATCCGCAGGAATCATCGTCTGATGAAAATTCAAATAACTACGCGAAGCAGTCGGGCCACGCTGACCCTGGTAACGGTTACCATACGCACCAGAACCATACGGATGCTCAGTCGGGCTACTCAAACGGAAGAAACACAACTGACCAACCTTAGAACCCGGCCACAACATAATCGGCAAAGTCGCCATATTCGACAACTCAAGCGTCACATGCCCCGAAAAACCAGGATCAATAAAACCAGCCGTAGAGTGAGTCAGAAGACCCAGACGACCCAACGACGACTTACCCTCCAAACGGGCAGCCACATCATCAGGCAGGGTCACCTTCTCATACGTAGAACCCAACACAAACTCACCCGGATGCAGAATAAACGGCTCATCAGGAGCCACCTCCACCAGGCGCGTCAAATCCTCCTGCGGCTGAGCAGGATCAATATGCGGGTACTTATGGTTATCGAACAGACGGAAGAAACGATCAATCCTCACGTCCACACTTGCAGGCTGAATCATCGACTCATCGAACGGATCAAGAACGATGCGCCCATCAGCAATCTCTTGACGAATATCGCGATCTGAAATAAGCACGCTTAAAGGATACCTGGCAAACACCACCCACGTGCAGGCATCCACCAGCCCCAGCACACAGGCCTACATCACATTTCAACCCCGCCACCCCGCACACAAACAGCCGCGACACATTTCACCCCAGACAAGCAAGCGCGATACACTGAAAAAGATGCGGCTGTAGCTCAATGGTAGAGCGCACGCTTCCCAAGCCTGATACGCGGGTTCGATTCCCGTCAGCCGCTCTTCCAGAACCTCTCACTAAATGGTGAGGGGTTCTTCTTTTGGGGAGGGTCGAGGCGGTATGTTCCTTGCTCCTGCAGGGAACCCGTCCTCGCTTCGCGTCGGACACCCTGATGTCGCGACGGAACATACCGACCTCTCCCCTACTAGCTCTCTCCCCTTCCCTGTGTGCGAGGTAGGGTGCGGCTGTGCGGCAGGGAACAAACCGCGGGTTGCTCGGCTTGGGAAGAGTGTGCGCGGAGGCGGGGAAGGAATACTCGGGTGAGGTACCGCAGACAGCTCACCAAGAATGAACGTTGAGTTGAGGGCATTGCGGTGACTCCGTATGGGAGGTCAGGGCACCTACCTGCGGGCTCGGAGCAAGAAGGTTTCAGCACGACCATTCGCGCACACACCTCAAAACGCTTGAAGGATGTTCAACTCACCACACAGTTGTGCTAACCTAACCACAGAAATTCAACGAGAGAATTTCTCAAAAACATCTACTCGACGACGAATCGTAGACCCGCATGACCCGCGAAACGCACCCCTACACCACCCCCGCACGCCCCCTCGACCTGAACCTCTACCTCGTCACAGGCGACAACCCCCTCGAAACCGTCCGGGCAGCCAAAAACGCCACCTGCATCCAAGTCAGGTCCAAACCCATCAGCGCGCGCGAGCTCTACCAGCTCACCGAAGCTATCGCCGGCATCATCCAGCCGCACCAGACGCTCCTCATCGACGACCGTGTAGACGTCGCCCTCGCGCTGCGTGCCCGCGGCGTGCGCGTTGACGGCGTGCACATCGGTCAAGACGACCTGCCCGTAGCCGACGCCCGCGCCCTCCTCGGCGCCGACGCGATCATCGGTCTGACCACCGGCACCCGGCAGCTCGTCGAAGAATCCAACAAGATCGCGCACCTGATCGACTACATTGGCACCGGGCCGTTCCGCCCCAGCCCCACCAAGCAGTCCAACCGCCCGCCACTCGGCCTTGATGGGCTCCGCGAACTTGCCGAACTGTCCGCCGTACCCACCGTAGCTATCGGCGACATCACCCCCGAAGACTGCCCCGCCATCCGCACCACCGGAGTTGCCGGAATCGCCATGGTCCGCGCCTTCGTCGACAACCCCGCACTGCAGGCATAGCCATGACCATCACCATCATTGGCGGCGGAATCATTGGCCTCACTACCGCGTTTGAACTCACCGAACGCGGCGAAAACGTGCACCTCATCGATGCCGAAACCAGCGACTACGGCACCGCAATCTACCCCGCCGCTAGCCACTACGCCGGCGGCATGCTCGCACCCATCGCAGAAGTGCAATTCCAGCAGGACGCGCTCTTCCCGCTCATGACCGCCAGCGCCGACGCCTACCCCTCCCTCATGGGCAGGCTCAGCCGCGCCACCGACCTGCCCACCGGCTACGACACCACCGGCACGCTCATCATCGCAGCCGACCGTGCCGACGCCGAGCACCTGCAACGCACCCGCACCTACTACCGGGACATGAACCGCCCCGCAGACCCCGTCACCCCCACGCAGGCACGCACCCTCGAACCGCTCCTGGCACCGCGTATCGCCGGCGCTGTGAGCATCCCCAGTGACCATCAGCTACACCCGCGGCTCATGAGACGCGCCCTCAAAGACGCCCTCACCCGCCGCGGCGTCACCTTCAGTACCGAACGGGTCACCGACCCGGACACGGGCGACATTATCTGTACTGGACTAGGGGCAACACTGCACGGGGACTACCCGCTACGCCCCGTCTACGGGGACATTCTGCGCCTGCGCGCCCCGCGGCCCATCCTCAAGCATGTGGTGCGCGGCTATGTGAACTCCCGCCCCGTCTACCTCATCCCCCGCCCGGACGGGGAGCTGTGCATCGGCGCAACCAGCCGCGAAGACCACCGCACACTACCCGCCATTGACGGCGTACACCAGCTGCTACGTGACGCAATCCGCCTGGTGCCCGCCATTGAAGAGTGCGAGCTTCTGGAGGCGAACGTCGGCGCCCGCCCCGGAACCCCGGACGACCTGCCTATCTTCGGGCACCGCACCCGTGCCGACGGCACCCGCCAGCTCGTGTCCACGGGCTATTTCCGCCACGGTATTCTGCTTGCCGCGCTCGCCGGCAAGGTTGGTGCGGAGGTCGCCTGCGGGGCTGAGATTCCGCCCATCATGCAGGCGTGCGCCCCGGCACGATTCACCCACTAAACGCAGTCCCCGCCGGATGCACCCGGCGCCCTCACGAAAGGATTTCGCATGATCATCACCTACAACGGCGAGCCGCTAACCACTAACGCCCCCACCGTATTTGACCTTGTCATGGACCAGTTCGGTACCGAAAATGGCGTGGCTGTGGCGCTTAACCGCAGCATTGTGCCGCGTTCCACGTGGCTGGATGTGCCGCTGAACGAGGGCGATAGGGTGGATGCCCTCACCGCCGTGCAGGGCGGCTAATCTTCCAGCCTGAATCGGAGAGATACCCACCGACAAAAAGAACAGATATTCTCGGTTTTTGTTCCCTAAACCGGGCGCACCGTAGCGCCCACACCAACCAGCAAACCCCGTTATCTAGACGTTCCCACAGAGGAGAACACCATGAGCCTCACACCGCTCACCATCGGCGACCGCACCTTCACATCCCGCCTCATCATGGGTTCCGGAGGCGCAACCAGCATGGACCTGCTCGAGCAGGCGCTCGTCGCCTCCGGTACCGAAATGACGACCGTTGCCATGCGCCGTCACGCCGCAGGAACCCCCATTTTTCCGCTTCTGCAGAAGCTCAATATTGCGCCGCTGCCCAATACCGCAGGGTGCCGCACCGCAGCCGACGCGGTGATGACCGCGATGCTCGCCCGCGAGGCGCTGGGCACTTCCTGGGTGAAGGTCGAGATCATCCATGACGAAGACACCCTACTGCCGGACACCGTGGAGCTGTTGAACGCTTGCGAGCAGCTGGTCGCCGAGGATTTCACGGTGCTCGCGTACACCTCTGACGACCCGGTGGCTGCCGCTCGCCTGGAGGATGCGGGCGTTGCGGCGGTTATGCCGTTGGGCGCGCCGATTGGTACCGGTCTGGGCATTTTGAACCCGCACAATATTGAGCTGATTGCTTCTCGCGCGCAGGTTCCGGTGGTTCTGGATGCTGGCGTGGGTACCGCCTCCGACGCGGCGCTGGCGATGGAGCTGGGTTGTGATGCGGTGTTGTTGGCGTCGGCGGTGAATCGTGCTGAGGATCCGGTGGCGATGGCTGAGGCGATGAAGTTTGCGGTGCAGGCGGGCGCGTTGGCGCGTGAGGCTGGCCGTATTCCGGTGCGTGAGCACGCGAAGGCGTCGTCGCCGTCGGAGGGTTTTGTCTCGTGGATGTAAGCCTCACCCTTACCCCGGTGAATCCGGAGCATGCGCGCCTGGATCGCGAGCGCACGGACCGCCAACGTCGCCTGCCGGGTTTTGATCAGGATGCGGTGGCGGCTGCCCGCGTGTTGGTGATTGGTGCTGGTGGTTTGGGTTGTCCGGTGGTGCAGGCGTTGGCGGCAGCTGGTGTGGGGTATCTGCATATTGTGGATTCTGATTCGGTGGAGCTATCGAATATTCAGCGTCAGCCGCTTTTTGGTGTGCCTGATGTGGGTGAGCCGAAGGCGGAGGTAGCGGCGCGCCGTGCTCTGGAGTTGTGCCCGTCGTTGACGGTTGAGACGACAATCCGGCATGTGGATGCGTCCTGGATTTTGGATCTTTTCGCCGCGTCGGCACCGGATTGTGTGGTGGATTGTACAGATACGTTTGCGTCGAAGTATCTGATTGCGGATGCTGCGCAGGTTGCGGGTTTGCCGCTGGTGTGGGGCACGGTTTTGCGTTTTGGCGGGTCGGTGAGTCTTTTTGAGCCGGATGGCGCGCATTTGCGTGATATTTTTCCGACGATTCCGCAGACGGTGGAGTCGTGCGCGCTTGCCGGGGTTTTGGGTGCGACGACGGCTGTGGTTGGTTCGCTGATGGCGACGGAGGTGCTCAAGTTTGTGAGTGGTCTGCCGACGGCGGCGGGCACTCTGCTGACGTATGATGCCTTGTCGGGTACGTGTACGTCGTTTGGAGCGGTGCCGGATCCGGCGCGTGTAGTGCCGGTGGATTTGTCGGCACATGAGGTTCCGCAGGTTCTGCTGGATGTGCGTGAGGTGCCCGAGCGTGAGGAGTCGGTGAAGCATGAGGGTTCGATGCATATGCCGCTGTCGCAGCTGAGCGACGCTGAGGGGTCGCTGCTGCCGGCAACCGACGTGCCCGCGGAGCTGCTGAGCCTGTTTGAGTCGGTGCGTGATCAGCATGTGGGCGTTTTCTGTGCCTCGGGTGCGCGAGCGCAGCGCTTTGTGCAGGCGTACGCGGAGCTGGCGGGCGAGTACGGGGTGCGCCTCACGGCACTGTAGAGACGGTTTCCCCATGTGCAGGGCGTAAAATCGTGTATAACACGGCGGCACATCGCGCGGTTTATTCTGCCTAAAAACTGCCCTGCCGCCTCCTGTTTTCGCACACTCACTCTAGGAGTTTTATGCTCACCGTCCCTACTGTGCCGCTTGTTTTGTGCACGGCTCTCATCACCCTAACCCTGCTCGTTAGCGGTATCGCTAAGGCGAAGGACCCGCAGAGTACCGTGACTGGTATTCAGAATCTTGGTTTGGAGAAGATTGCGCCGACCCGCCTGGTGTCGTTTGTCTTGCCGTGGTTCGAGATTGCCCTAGCCGCCGTCCTGCTGCTGTCGCCGGTGCGTTTGCCTGCGGTGATTGCGTCGGGTTTGGCACTGATTCTGATGCTGTTCTATACGGTGGTGATTGCGCGCGCGCTGGCTACGGGTCGTACTGCGGGTTGTAATTGTTTCGGCTCTGAGTCGAATGCGCCGGTGAGCCGTTACACGCTGGTCCGTAATGTTGCGTTGTTGTTGGCGGCGGCTGGTGCGCATGCGAGCGCGTTGAAGGGCGGCACGGGTGTTGTGTCGACTCTGCTGGGTCTGGGTAATAGCGGCTGGACTTGGGTTTTTGGTGCGGCGCTGATTGCGCTGACGTTGGAGGCTGTTCGCCGCGGTGATGCTCTTGCGCAGCCGGAGCCGCAGGCTGAGGTGATTTTGCCGGAGCCGGTGTATGACGAGAACGGTGAAGAGCAGTATGTTCGCATGCCGATTCCGCATGCGGCGCTGTATCTGGAGAATGGTCGCCACACGAATTTGCGTGCGTTGGCTAAGAATCAGGCGCGTGTGCTGGTGTTTGTGTCGGCGACCTGCGCTGGTTGTGTGAAGTTTTTGAAGACGATGACTTCGTGGCAGGAGCGTCTGCCGCAGGTGGCGTTGCATCCGGTGTATTCGAGCCTGGAGTCGTTGCAGACCTCGCGTAATGCGGGTACGTTGCCGGAGGGTTTGACTCCGTTGATTGACCGTGAGGCTGGTGCGCGCGCGAATTTCGGTAATGGTGTGCCGTTGGCTGTGGTTTTGGGTGCTGATGGTCTGATTGCTGGCGGCCCGGTGGCTGGTAATGAGCAGGTTGAGGCGCTGCTTACCGATATTGAGGAGCAGTTCGCTGAGGCTGCTCGTCTGGCTGAGGAGGAGCGCCAGGAGCAGATGCGTAAGGCGTTTGCAGCGGGTCCGTCGAATGTTGAGGGCGACCACCTCTAAACACGCTCCTATAGTCCAGCCCCTGTAGCGCCTCTGTAGCACTTCCGATAGCCCCATCCGGCTCTTACTGCCCTTACCCGCAGGTGCCGGGTGGGGCTATGCTAGAACGTAGCGCACACACCGCTTATATGCCGCGGTCACCTTGCCTGGTGGCGGTTGGCGCATCCTCAACCCTGTCTAAGGAGTTTTTATGGCAATGATGAGTTTCAACGCTCCGGGCGAGCGTGAGAAGTCCTTGTGGCTGGTCCGCAAGGAGAGCAACCCGAATCATTCTCAGTGGTACATTGACCGTTTTAAGGCGATGGAGGCTGAGGGTAATGATATGGCGGGTGAGTCTCGTCTGTTGAACGCTATGGCTTCTCGCGGTGCGAAGATTCTTGATGCGGGTTCGGGTCCCGGTCGTGTGGGTAAGCAGCTACACGCGTTGGGTCACCGTGTGACGGGTGTGGATATTGATCCTGAGCTGATTGAGGAGGCGCGCCGCGTCTGCCCGGATGCTACGTGGATTACTGCCGATTTGGTGGATTTGCCGGAGGTGCTGGGCATTGAGGGTGAGGCTACGGCGGAGAATGGTTTTGAGCTGCTGGTGTGTGCGGGTAATGTGATGGGTTTCTTGGCTCGTTCGACTCGTAAGCCGGTGGTGGAGAATTTCCGTCGTGTGTTGGCGCCGGGTGGCCGCGCTGTCGTGGGTTATGGTTCGGGTCCGGGCCGTGATTATGCGTTTGAGCAGTTTTTGGCGGATGCCCGCGAGGTTGGCCTGAACGTGGATAACACCTACTCTTCATGGCAGATGCACCCGTTTGTGGAGGGTTCTTCGGAGTTTTTGGTGGCGGTGCTGTCGCGCCCGGCGAACTAGGCTCGCATCTAAAACTGGGCGCAGTGCGTTTTGAGCTAGCGTGCAGTGCGTCTTGAGTTAGGCATACAAATGGCCCGGCGCCTACCCCGTGTGGAGTGGGTGCCGGGCCTTTGCGCGTCCTGAAGATGCGCATCCGAAAAGAAGCACCGTTGAAGAACGGGTGTTCTAGTGGATGAGGTAGATGGTGCGTGCGAGTTCTTCGGGCATGAAGGATGCGGCGAAGAGGATTGCCACGATGATGACGGCGAGTGCGGTCATAAGGCTGGAGCGCCAGCCGGGGTGCAGCTCGTTGAAGGTGATGAGTCCCTTGTGTTCTTTGTCCATGTTGACCACGTTAATCTGTTTGTAGATGGTGGTTTGGGCGGAGAGTTTGGAGGAGACTTCTCGCATGGTTTTGCCGTCCCAGACGCGGCCGTCGATGCGCATGAGCTGTTTGCCGTCTTTGTCGACGGCCCACATGGCGGGGAAGCTGCGGTAGCGTAGGCGGCCGGCGACGGTTTTGAGTTTCTGGCCGTAGGCTTTTTTGGGGTAGAGCTTTTCGGCGTAGATGGTGTGGTCGATGTTTTCGAGGGGTACGGCGAACCAGCCGAAGGTGCGTGCGCGGAGCACGTGGGTTTTTGTGATGACGATGATGGTGGGTTTGAGGACTGAGTAGAGGTTTACGCCTGCGATGGTGCCGATGAGCAGTACGAGGAGGGTGTACGGCAGGGCGGGTCGCTTGTAGAGGATGAAGGCGAGCGCGGCGAGGAGCACGATGGTGCCGGGGAGTGCCGCTTCGATGCGCCTGCCGTAGGAGCGCATGCGGGGGTGGAATAGTTCGTTGACTTCGCCGTATTTGGCGGGGACTTCGTGAGCGCGTTCTGCCATATACACAACTTTAGTGTGTGCGGTGCGTGAAACCTAGCGGACTACCTGCGTTACTCTGGTTCTATGCGTAATTTTTCTCCCGTGGAGCGGGTTCTGGCAATGTGGATGGTTGGTGTTGTGGTGGCGGTTTCTGTGGCTGCTGCGGCGCTGGTTATGACGAATAAGCTGGTGTATGGTCCGACGGGTCAGGTGCGGGAGTATTTTCATGCGTTGCGTACGGGTAATGGTTCGTATGCGCGTGGTTTGTTGGGTGCGCAGATTCCTGAGGGTGACGCCTCTTTGCTGGATGGGGATGCTTTGAGGCGTTCGGTGTCTTCGTTGGGTGAGGTGTCGTATGAGGTGGTGGAGACCAGCGAGGATGGGGAGCATGCGACGGTGCGTGCGTCCTATACGTTGGAGGGTTCGCAGCAGCATACGGATTTTCGTTTGCACCGTTCGGGCACGCATTGGGGCTTTTTTGATAAGTGGGCTATTGATGAGGCGTCTTTGCCGTCGGTGAAGGTGAATATTCAGGGTGTGGAGGCTGCGACGATTAATAACCGTAAGGTTGCGGTGGATGATGGTGCGGCGTCGTTCCCGGTGTTTTATCCGGGTGTGTATGCGGTGTCGTATGATTCGACGGTTTATACGGCGCAGAAGGTGAATGAGGTGGTGACTGCGCAGGATGCGAATCATGCGGTGCGTATGGAGTTGAAGCCGAGTGATAATGCGTTGTCATCGGTGAAGGAGCAGGTGCAGGATCATTTGAAGAAGTGTACGCAGCAGAGCACTCTTTATCCGGGTGGGTGCCCTTTTGAGTATGCGTTTACGGGTCGTGTGGATTCTGAGGTGAAGTGGTCTGTGGTGAAGGTTGCGGATCCGCAGGTGAGTGTGAGTTCGGCGGGTGTGTGGTCGTTGAAGCCGATGTCGGGTACGGCGAAGGTGTCGTTTACTCAGTTGGATTTGTATACGGGTGAGCGTTCGCAGGTGCAGAAGGAGATTCCGTTTACGTTGAAGGCGTCGGTGGAGGCGGATGCGAAGGCGGTCCGTGTCTCCTTCTAGGTTTGCTGACCTGTAAGGGCCGGTGTTATCCGTAGCGACATCAGGGTGTCCGAGCGAAGCGAGGACGGGTTCCCTGTAGGAGCGAGGATGACCCGGCCCTTTCGCCTCCGTTCATCCTAAAGGCACAAAGGAACCGGTACTATCCGCAGCGGTATCAGGGCGGCACAGTAGAAAAGGGTCAGTATTATCCGTAGCGACATCAGGGTGTCCGAGCGAAGCGAGGACGGGTGCCCCTGTAGGAGCGAGGATAATACTGACCCTTGATTCTTTTATAGATCCCTAGTTGATACCGCGCAGGTCCAGGACGAGTTCGCTTTCGTCTGCCTCGTCACCGGTCACGACGACGGGAATACCCCAGTCCTGCTGGTAGAGGTGGCATGCTGCGTGCTCGGGGATGTCACCGCCGGGGGTGCCGTCGCAGGCGGCGGCGCGTGCGGTGATGTGCAGGACTGCCTCGGTGATTTCGGGGTTGAGTACGAGGGTGCGGGTCAGTCCGGTGGAGGTGCCGGCGCCTTCCAGGATGAAGTTCTCGGGGGTGGATGAGATCTTCAGCTGGGTGGGGTCGCCCCAGCGGGTGTCGAGCTTCTGGCCGGTGGGCACGGTGAATCGTGAGGTGAATTCGAGGGTGCCGCCGGTGAGCTTGGTGGAGGGGCGTGCGGTGGTGATGGCGCCTTCGTCGACGTGCTGTGCCTTGGCGGGGATGGAGGCGCGTACAAGCTGGTGGGCGTTGGTTTCGACGATGATGAGGCGCGGTTCTTCGCCGGGTACTTCTTCGACGAGCAGGTCGGAGGGCTCGTCGAGGCCGCGTTCGAGGGTGCCGAGGGTGCCGGTAACCGGGTCCCAGCGGCGGATGGCGCCGTTGTAGGTGTCGGCGACTGCGATAGATCCGTCGGGCAGTTCGGTCAGGCCGAGGGGGTGCTGCATGCGGGCGGTGTCGGAGTCGCCGTCGACGAAGCCGAAGTCGAACAGGCCCTTGCCGACGGCGGAGGTGACCTGTACGCCGTCTTCGGTGAAGGTGATGTGGCGCAGGCCGCTGGTTTCGGAGCAGGCGACCCAGAGGCTGCCGTCACGTGCTTCGATGATGCCGGAGGGCTGTGCGAACCAGGCTTCGGCGGCGGGGCCGTCGGCGAGACCTTCGACGCCGGAGCCTGCGAAGATGCTGACGGCGCCGGTGACGGGTTCGTAGCCGAAGAGCTGGTGGGTACCTGCCATAGCGATGATGAACTGGCGGGCTTCGCGGGAGTAGACCGCATCCCAGGGAGAGGAGAGCGCAATCTCGGTGGCGGGCACGCCGGTGGGGATGTGGTTGGGGTCGCCGGTGATGGCGTTGTCGCCGTCGATGACGCGCTGCACACCGTTACCTGCGAGGGTGCGGACTTCGCCGGTGCGCAGGTTGAGGGAGCGCAGGCGGTGGTTGACGGTGTCGGCGATGAGCACGTCGTAGCCGAGCTGTTCGCGCAGGTGTTCGGGTACGAGGGCGAGGCCAGCGGGTTCGTTGAAGCGTGCTTCGGTGCCGGTGCCGTCGACGTGGCCCTTGACGGGGTGGTTCACGGGGTCATCGCCGCCGCCGTAGGTGTTGATGACGGTGTTGAGGTCGGCTGCTACCTGCAGGATGCGGTGGCGTGCGGTGTCTGCGACGAGGTAGGTGCGTTCGCGGTTGCCGAAGAGGTTTGCGGGGCCGAATTCGGCGGGCAGTTCGATGGCTTTGCCGGGGAAGGCGTAGGTGCCGGCGGCCTTGGGGCGGGGCACGTAGGGGCCGTCGCCGCGGTGCAGGGTGCCCTTCGCCTCGTGTTCGGCGACGAGCTCGCGTACGAGGGAGGTGAGGCCCTGCACGTGGCCTTCGCCGGAGAGGTGGGCGACAATGTAGCCTTCGGGGTCGACGACGACGAGGGTGGGCCATGCGCGGGCGGTGTATGCCTGCCAGGTGGTCAGTTCGGGGTCGTCGAGTACGGGGTGGGTGATGTGGTAGCGGTCGACGGCTGCGGCGAGCGCTACGGGGTCGGCTTCGTGCTCGAATTTGGGGCTGTGTACGCCGACGGTGACGAGTACGTCGGAGAATTCTTCTTCGAGGGGGCGTAGTTCGTCGAGGACGTGTAGGCAGTTGATGCAGCAGAGGGTCCAGAAGTCGAGAATAACGATTTTGCCGCGCAGGTCCTGCAGGGTGAGGTTTTTGTCGCCGGTGTTGAGCCAGGCGCGGCCTTCGAGTTCGCTGGCGCGTACGCGTACGCTGCGGGTGGTGTTCTCGCTCATGGGTTCTCTCTCCTGTTGGGTGCGCCGTGTGTGGGCGCGATGGTTTGCTGTCCCCATTATGCCAGCGTGGTGGGGGTGGTTCGCTGGGAGTTGAGCTTTGTGACTTGGGGGCTTAACGCCCTGTCATATTAAGTCATATTGCGGGTGGTGTGTGGGTGCACAGAAGCGCCCCGCACGCATCACTATCGGATGCGCACGGGGCGCTGGTTGCCCTATCTGGTGGGCTGTTCTGGCTGTTCTGCCCGGAGGCAGGCGCTAGTTTTTACTTAGCGCCTGCAACCTCGGAGAGGTCACCAATCTTGGTGGGCTTGACCGGGGTCTTCGCGGTGCCGCTGAAACCGTCGATACGGCCAGGTGCCTTCGGGGTCTCGATGGTGGAGACGTCGGTCGCCTTCTCGAAGGTCTTAGTGTTCAGCACGGATGCGGTGCCGTCTGCATTGACGACGGTGTAGAGGTTGTCCTTGGGGTTGGTCTTAATCCAGGAGCCGTCCTCTTTCACGACGATGGTTGTACCGTTGGAGTCGATGCTGGTCCACACACCGTTATTCTGGATGCTGACGATAGCGCCGTCCTTGGCTTCGAATGCGGCAAGTTCATTGGTGTAGTAGACGGTGCCGTCGCTGGTCTGCACCTTCTTCACGCCGGACTGCTCCTTGAGCTGATCCAGGGCTTTCTTGCTGGCGGTGTAGCCTGCGGAGGCTCCCTGCTGGGCGGCTTCCTGACCCTTCTGGAGCGCTTCAGCGGCTTCGCTGGGCAGGCCGCTGGGGGCGCTGATGGTGCCCTGGGTGGTCTTGGTTTCTGCCTTGGTGGTTTCAGCTGCTGCGGAGGTGGTGCTTGCGCTGGTTGCTGCTGCGGATGTGCTTGCGGGTGCCGAGGCAGTTGCGGAGGCGGTTGCAGAAGCGGACGCGCTTGCCGATGCGGAGGAGTTGGAGTTGGTGCCGGAGTTGCCGCCGCAGGCTGCGAGGCCGAGGGCACCGGCAATGGTCAGGGACAGAACAGCAATAGACTTCTTCACTGTAGTTTCTCTTTTCTGTATGCGCCGCTCTGCGACGGCGCAGTGCGTGGTGTGGTTGACCTGTACACGGGCTACCCGGTGTACGCCATCATGCTAGCACCGTGACCTGAAAGCTCCCTGAGATGTTGCGGCGCTTCCCCTCCCCCGCTACTTTCACGGCTCTTCTCAGCGTAGCTTGAAGACGCAAAACGCCCCGCACGCATCGCTATCGGATGCGCACGGGGCGTTCAAGCTTTGAAAGGCGCTACGAACGGCTACCCCTGTACGGGTCTGCCTACTCGTGGGTCTTGGCGCTGGTCGGCTTCACGCCTTCCTTCGGGGCGGTGCTGTAGCCGTCCACGGGGGCCGGGGGCTTGGGCAGTTCCAGCGACTTGTAGTCCTGGGAGTATTCACCGGTGACAACGTTCGTGATGGTAGCTTCACCGTTCTCATCAACAGCGATGGTGTCGCCGTTGGTCTTGATGACGCTCCAGTCGCCGGATTCGCTGACGCTGCTGAGCGATCCGTCGGGGCTAACGCGGATCCAGCCGCCGTCATCCTTGATCAGGATGTAGTCACCGTTCTTAGCTTCGACGATGGAGGCGCCTTCCTTCGTGTCGGTGTACACGGCGCCGTCAGCGTTGGTGCTCTTCTTAGTGTTGGGGTCCTTCTTGGCCTGTTCAGCGCCCTTCTTGAAGACGTTGTATCGTTGCTTACCGATTCCGACTGCGGCGTTGTCGCTGGAGCTGCTATCGGTGCCCTTGGTATCTGAAGAGCTCTTCTCAGATGCGCTTGCTGAGCCGGATGCCGATGCGCTTGCCTTGGACTCGGAGGATGCGCTCGCGGAAGCGGTAGCCGACGCACTTGCGGAGGCAGTCGCCGATGCAGACGCGCTCGCGGATGCACTCTGGCTTTCGGCGGGTGCCTTGATGTTGGTGGGGCTGCACGCGGCAAGGCCGAGGGTTGCGGCGAGGCTTAGGGACAGAACAGCGATAGACTTCTTCACTGTGTTCTCTTTTCTGGTAGGTTCCGAACTGCGCTGGGCGTCCGGGGTGTCCGTACGGGTGGGACTTGTTGAGCGGGCGTTATTTCCCGCGTCCAGCCTAGCACCTCATCCTGGCGGTACTCTGCAAGCGCGCAGAAACGCCCCGCACGCATCACGTTCGGATGCGCACGGGGCGTGCGGGTCTAGCTAGTCGCCAGCTAAGTGGTGGATACGTTTAGTTCGCAGCCAGGCTGGTCGGCTTAACGGGCTTCTTCGGGGCAGGGAAATCTCCCACAGGAGCCGGGGTCTTAGGCACTTCCACGGACTGGTAGTCGTCCGAAATCTCCGAGGTCTTAACGTTCATAATGGATGCTGCGCCGTTCTCATCAACGTTAATGATTTCACCGTTAGGCTTGACAGCGGCCCAGCCGCCCTTCTCAGTCACGGCGATAACCTCGCCTTCAGGGGTCACACGTACCCAGCTGCCGTCATTCTCGATGCTGATGTAGCTACCGTTTTGAGTTTCGACAACAGCGATGCTTCCATCAGGGTCAGCGTACACGTTACCTTCAGTATTCGTAGTCCTCTTGGTGGAGTAATCTTTCTTAGCCTCTTCGACGATTTCCTTGTAATGCTCGTAGACCTTCGGGCCGTAGCTACTATCGGTGGCGTCCGTAGGAATGGCGGATGCACCCGACAAGCCACCCTTCTGGCTTCCGGATTCCTTGGCGGAGGAGCTCGAGCTATTTGGGTTTGCAGATGCGCTTGCCGAGGTAGCTGTCGAGGTGGATGCGTTCGCAGACGCGCTGGAGGAGGCAGACGCGCTCGCGGATGCACTCTGGCTTTCGGCGGGTGCCTTGGCGTTGGAGCTACAAGCTGCAAGACCGAAGGTCGCGGCGAGGCTCAGGGACAGAACAGCCATAGACTTCTTCACTGTGTTCTCTTTTCTGGTAGATCCCCGTGCTATGCCGGGGAGACCTATAGTGTGGTTGTTCGTTGAGTGAGAGTTGAGTGAGAGCTAGATTCTGAGCGCCTCCCTAATCCTAACAACAGTTATGCGAAGCTTCCTATTTTCCCTAGGAGTTCAGCGCAGCTTGAAGACGCAAAACGCCCCGCACGCATCACGGTCGGATACGCACGGGGCGTCTTCTAGATCAGGGGCTGTTACGCTCTGGTAGCGTCACAAGCCGCTGTTAGCTCTTTGCAGCTTACTTGGGCTGTGCGGGCTTGACGGGGTTGACCTTAGCCTGTGCGGGCTTTGCGGGAACCTTCGGAGCCTTCAGGTCTGCCTTCTCGCCGCCAACGATGGAGGTTACTTCACCGGATGCGTCCACGGTTGCCTGCAGGCCGCTGTTAGCCTGGATGCTCCAGGAGCCGTCAGCCTTGACTGCGACCTGGCCGTTTGCGTCCTGGCGGCTCCAGGAGCCGTCAGCCTGTACAGCTACCTGACCTTCGTCACCCTGAATGGTCCAGCCGCCGTCCTCGGAAACAATAACGTCGCCCTCAACGGCGGAGGAGGAGTTACCCTCGGAGTCCTTGGACTCAGCCTTGGTGCCCTTTTCGTCGGACTCTACCTTGGAGGAGTTGCCCTCGGAGTCCTTAGCGTCTACGGATGCCTTGCCGTCTGCGCCGACCTTCACGTCTGCGGAGTTGCCTTCGCCGTCGTTAGCCTTGACGGTGACGTTGCCGTCCTTGTCAACCTTCACGTCTGCAGTAGCGGAAGCAGATGCAGCCGAGGTGGTTGCAGCTGCAGAGGATGCCTTAGCCGAAGCAGTTGCAGAAGCGGATGCGGATGCAGTCGCGGTGGTGGTGGAAGAGGACTGGGAGCCACATGCGCTCAGGCCCAGTGCGCCTGCGAAAGCGATGGACAGAACCGCGGTGGTCTTCTTCATTGCGGGGGCGATAGCCATTGTTTCTCCTTGTGGTTGTTAGTATGGTGCGGCTAGTTGGCGACGTATTCGCGTCGTGCGCAGGATCCTTGTGGGATTCCATAACGATTATCGGTGTAACCAACCGCGTTAATTCTATCGAGTTTGGGGACTTTTATCCGAGCCAGCGGGCGTTTATCCGCATTCTAGCGGGTGGGATAGCCCATGTTTTCGCCGGGAGTATCAGCCTGTTGTTTAGCGGCGGGGGGTGACGGGCTTGACGGGGTTAGCACCAGCACCGGCAGGCTTGACGGGTACAGTGGGTACCTGGAAGGTTCCCTGTCCGGTCTGTTCCCAGGAGCCATCAGCCTTCACTTCGACAACGCCGGGAGCTCCGACGAGTTCCCAGGAGCCGTCTGCCCTGACCTCTACGTTGCCGCTCGGACCGACACGCTCCCAGGAGCCGTCAGCGTCTACTTCAACGATGTCGCCGTTGGGGGCGTGGTAGGACCAGCCGCCGTCGGTCTTGATTTCGATGAGGGTGTAGCCGTTGGCTGCGCTGACGGTTCCGCTGTCGACGGTCACGGTGCCGGAGCCGTTCGAGCCGCTCTTGGCGGAGGTCTCGCCGGCCTTCTCGTCGACCTTTGCGGAGGAGCCCGAGTTGTTCGATGCCGAGCCGCCGTTGACGGTTGCATTGCCGCTAGCGTCGGCGGTCACGCCGGTACCGTTCGCGCCGTTGACGGTCACATTACCGTTGGCGTCTGCGGTGACCCCGGTACCATCAGCACCGCTGACGGTCACACCGTTTTCGGTGACGGTGACGGTGCCCTGGGAGCTGCTTGCGGTGGCGCTCGGGGAGGCTGCGTCGCTTGCCTTGACGGTGACCTTGCCGTTGCCCGCGTTGACTGCTGCGTCGGCGGTGGAGGATGCCTTAGCGGTCGCGGTGGCGCTGGGTGCCGGGTTGGAGGTGTTCTGTGCACCGCAGGCGCTCAGGCCGAGTGCTGCGATTGCTGCGATGGATAGTGCGGCTGCGCCGGTGCGGAAGCGACGGTTGGTGGCCTGTGCGGAAGTGTGCAGTGCGGGGCGTGCCATGAGGGCTTCTCCTAGTGAGTCCCGGAAGGTCGGTCGTCCGGGGTTTGTATGGTTGATTTGCCGGGTGGGACGGGGCCGTTGTGTATGGTGTGTGGCTTTTCCTTCGCCGGTGATTCCAGCTTAGGGTGTGAGTCTAAGATTGAGCTTTAGTTTGCTGTGTTTAAGCTGTGTCCAGACGGCAATGTATAAGTATTTTTCCCAGCGGGGTTTGATAATCCCGATTTTTCACTCAGCTCATGCATAGCTTTATGCTCAAATGAATAAATTTTCTTTATTTTTTCTGTAGTCCACCCTAGCTTCTTCTATGAAGTAGGGATAGTTTCTGTGTTTTTAGCTCAACCACAACATTAAGGTCGTAGAGACACAACTGATCAGCGATTCTAGGGCTCCACCCCGCCTATCTCGGGGCGCTTCCGCTACTTGGGTCTTCTTCAGCCGGGGTTCCTCCACTGTTTTCCCCTGGGCAGGCATAATAAAAGACCCCCACCGTGAGGGTGGGGGTCTTTTATCAGATTCAAAGTCTCAAGAATTACTTCTTCTTAGCGACTGCTGCCTTCAGCTTGGAGCCTGCGGTCAGCTTCACGCCGTGACCGGCGGGAATCTGAATGGTTTCGCCGGTCTGCGGGTTACGGCCGGTACGAGCTGCACGGTCGGTGCGCTCGATTGCCATCCAACCGGGGATGGTGATCTTCTCGCCCTTGGAGACGGAAGACTCGAAAACCTGGAACACTGCGTCGAGGACTGCGTTTACGGTTGCCTGGCTCTTGCCAGACTTCTCTGCAACCTCTGCAACGAGTTCGGTACGGTTCTTAGCCATTAGGGTGCCCCTTCCAGAGACTTAAGGTTTGAGTCTAAAGCGAGTGACCGTCGGTGACGACGGAAAACCGTTTAGGAACTAAAATACCAGATTTACCAGCTGGACTTGGTGATACCGGGCAGCTCGCCGCGGTGTGCCATCTCGCGGAAGCGCACGCGGGAGATACCGAACTTCTGGAAGGTACCGCGGGGGCGGCCGTCGATCTGGTCGCGGTTACGCACGCGAACGGGGGAAGCGTTGCGGGGCAGCTTCTGCAGTGCCACGCGTGCTGCTTCGCGCTCCTCGGGGGTAGCGTTCTCGTCGATCAGGGTCTTCTTCAGCGCGATACGCTTCTCGTTGTAGCGAGCGACGATGACCTTGCGCTGCTCGTTGCGAGCGATCTTGGACTTCTTAGCCATTCTTAGCGCTCCTCTCGGAAGTCAACGTGCTTGCGGACGACGGGGTCGTACTTCTTCAGCACCATGCGGTCGGGGTTGTTGCGGCGGTTCTTACGGGTCACGTAGGTGTAACCGGTGCCAGCAGTGGACTTGAGCTTGATGATAGGACGGAGGTCCTTAGCCTTGGATGCCATTTACTAGATCTTCTCCCCGCGTGCGATGATTTCTGCAACAACGGCATCGATGCCACGAGCATCGATAACCTTGATGCCCTTAGCGGACACGTTCAGGGTTACCTTACGACGCAGCGAAGGAACCCAGTAGGTCTTCTTCTGAACGTTCGGGTCGAATCGACGCTTGTTGCGGCGATGCGAGTGCGAAATGCTGTGTCCAAAGCCGGGAACAGCTCCGGTCACCTGGCAGACTGCTGCCATGTTTCACTCCTTTATTGATTGACTTTTATGACGGTACGCAGTCGATGTTACTCGTAAGCGTCCCGCCACCAATGTAGAAGCACCGGGTTATTCGCCGGGCTAGAGTGTTTGAGATCGTCACGTGGGTGAGAGGCCACGCATCGATCCCCGCCGCGGGAAAAACGGTGAAGCTTATTAGTGTCGAGAGGCGTTTCCACCACTACGAACAGCGTTAAATTCTAGGTAAATACGGGGGTTCGTGCAAGCCTGCACGCCGGATTTTGCCTTAAAAATCCGCGGAATCTCGGTGTTCTGAGCCGATTGCACCTCGTTTAAGCGAAGAGCTCGATTCACGGATGCACGCCTACCCTCGAGCGGCAAACATACCTATCCATTCTACCAAAAATGGGTATTTTTGCAAGTCCAGATGTTTTTAAGGGATTCTTTAATGCCCCTAGTCAGGCATTAATTCGCGGTTTTAAGAACGGGCGTTCTTTATGTGACCGGGGATAAATTACACCGGTGAAATTCATGTTGTGAGATTAACAGCTTAAGCCGGATTTTAAGCCTTAAACAGCCCCGCACCACCGATTCTTGCGGTGTGCGCAGGGCTGTTAAACAGGCTTAAACACGCGTTTAAAGAGTATTTAACTCTCGTTTTAACACTTCCGCCCCGGTTTTAAAGGGCGGTTTAAGGGTTTGCAACGGTACGCGTAACGGCGGATTTACCGTTCCGTTACGGTGTAAATGCGGGCACAAATACGGTACAGATACAGCACAGGGCGCTCCCCCGGCATACAGTTTTACGCCGTAACGTGCGCCCCTCAGCATTAGTTCTTAAGGGCGTTAGTTTTTAAGGCTTGTCGCGGGCACCCACTGCGGGTACTTGGGGGTCACGCCGTCGCCGGAGCTCGTGCCCCTCAGACGGCGACCAATCCACGGCAGGGCAAACTCGCGAACCCAGCGTGCCTCCTGTTCAACCTTCTCGCGAGCGGTCAGCTGCACCTCCGGGGGCAGTACCGATTCGGTGACCACACCGGGCAGGCCGAGCTGCGCCAGCACGCGGGATGCGAAGCGTTCGTGGCCGAGGTCGTTCATGTGCAGGCGATCGTCAGCCCACAGACGCCAGTCGAGGAAGTCATTCCAGCGCCAGTAGTCGATAATGTGCACGCCGTGGTCCTCAGCGATACCGCGCAGTAGCTCGTTGTAGGTGGCGGTACGGCCGCGGGTACGGGCGAAGGGGCCCTGGCCCTGTACGTCCAGGCCGGTTACGGTAAGCACTTCGATTCCTTCGCCGCGCAGGGTGGCGAAGGCTTCGTCTACGTGGGTCATGAGCTGGTCAATATCCACGTTGGGTCGCATGATGTCGTTGCCGCCGCCGTAGAAGGTGACCAGGTTGGGCTTCAGCTCCAGGGCTGCCGGCAGCTGCTCTTCAAGAATGGGAATGAGCAGGCGACCGCGGATCGCGAGGTTTGCGTACTGCGCCTGCGGGTCTACTGCACCGAGGCCTTCGGCAACGCGGTCTGCCCAGCCGCGCAAGCTGTTGGGGCGACGGCGGTCAACGTCGCCCACGCCTTCGGTGAAGGAGTCGCCGATTGCCACGTAGCGTACTGATTCACCGTTGAGCTTGCCGTTGGAGTCTAGGAGCGGGGTCGTCATTGTGTTCTTCTTTCCGGGCCTCTATAGAGAATGACCCTTCTGTGGAAGAAGCCGGCACACCCGCGCGGTGTACCGGCTTCTTCGCTTAGCTTTCGGTGCGTCCTGCCTTCCAGTATCCCACTGTTGAGGGTTCTTCTTCAGACATGAGCGGAGGTTTCTTAGGATGCGACAGCTGACCCGGTAGCTGCGGATGCCCTCCGCGGATGGGGAACAACCACCACGCTACCGTCGTTAAACGGGTCCGCAACCTCGGCCTTCAGGCTAAAGATGGTGTGCAGGTTCTCACGGGTGAGCACTTCGTGTGCTTCGCCTTGGGCGACGATGGAGCCGTCCTTCATAGCGACGAGGTAATCAGCGACTCGGGCGGCGAGGTTCAGCTCGTGCAGCACCATGATCATGGTGGTGCCGCGCTGTTCGTTGAGGTCCGAGAGTAGGTCGAGTAGCTCCACCTGATGTGCCAGGTCGAGGTAGGTGGTCGGCTCGTCCAGCAGTAGAATGTCAGTTTCTTGGGCGAGCGCCATGGCAATCCAGACACGCTGACGTTGGCCGCCGGAGAGTTCGGTGACCTGTCGTTCGGCGAGGGACATAGTGTCGGTGGCTTCTAGCGCCCAGGCGACCGCCTCATCATCTTCGGCGCTATTGCGTTTGAAGAGGCCTTGGTAGGGGTAGCGGCCGCGGGAGACCAGGTCTGCTACGGTAATTCCTTCGGGGGCGATGGGATGCTGGGGCATCAGCCCGACCATGCGGGCAAAGCCTTTCATGGAGTATTCGTGGGTGGGTTTGCCGTCGAGGGTGAAGTCGCCGTTGAGCGGCTTGAGCAGTCGGGAGACACCACGGAGCAGGGTGGATTTACCGCAGCCGTTGGGACCGATGATGGCGGTGATTTTACCCTTCGGGAATTCGAGGGAGAGGTCTTTGACGATGGTGGTTTCGCCGTAGCCGAGGCTGACGTTCTCAACTTTGAGGGTGCGTTCGGTGATTTCTTTCATGGCGTCCTTTCTTCTCTAAGGCTTTTCCCGGGAGCCTCCTAACTTAGCCTATCCTAATTTCGGGTCAGAAAATAGCGGATCCCCCGCACTGTTCATACTTCTGTAGAACAGCACGGGGGATCCGTTATATTGGCGAACTTTAGAAGTTCACTTTTCCGTTGACGAGCCAGCCGCCTTCCGCTGCACGCTGGAAGACTTCCTGAGCCATGGTGCGGCTGTAGGTCTTGGAGACATGGTTGTCGTCGATGTAGACGTAGATGTTTCCAACCACGGGGCTGCACATGCCGTCCGGGCAGTACACGTCCTTCAGGTCCACCATGACGGCACCCTGGTTGCGGTACTTATCGAAGATTTCCTTTGCAGGGTTTTCGGCGGCGTACTTGTCACTTGCGGGTCGTGCGCAGGAGCTCTTGTCGTCGCCGGCCTTCTGAGCGCATTCGTAGATGTTGTACTCGAAGCGCGGGTTATCGCGCAGGCCGATGACCTGGACTCCTGCCTCGGTGAGGCGGCGGACCGTCTCGTCGAGGCTCGGGTCGACTCGTTCGTCGTTCGATCGTGCCTGGGCAACGGTGGCGATGAGCACCACGGTCTGCGGCTTACGCTTGAGAATTTCCTCGGTCATCTTGGTGTTGAATTCCGAGCATTCGTTGCTGGCGTTGACGGCGCGGACCGGGTACTGGCAGCCGCCGAGCAGGTAGGTTTGCAGGTTGGTTTTGGTCTGTTCTGCGATGGGCTTGAAGATGCTCAGCGCCTGTTCGGCGTGGGAGTTACCGATGACCATGGTCAGCGGTGCGTCCTCGGGTCCGTACTTCTGCACGTTGCAGTACTTGGCGAGTGCCGGGTCGGAGGGCGCGAAGCTGCCAACGCAGGGGTCGCTCAGCCCGTCGAACTGGGTTTTGACGTCACCACCGGAGGGGATGGGGTTGTCAATGAGTCCCTGCTGGGCGCCGCCGATAGCGCGGGCGCCGGGGTAGTTTTCGCTGGCGGTCTGTACCTGCAGTTCGGCGTTGTGCTCGGACTGGGTGTTGCGGTAGCCAATCCAGGTCTGTGCGGCTACCAGGGGTACGCCTGCGACCAGGAAGATCGCGAGGATGAAGGCGAGCTGGTCTGCCCAGGTCTTGACCGAGAAGACGGTCTTGAAGCGCATCTTCATCATGAGCCAAGGTACGAAGGGGTCCTTGCGGTAGCGCAGCGGCTTTTCGACGAAGCGGATGAGCAGCCATGCCAAGCCGATGGAGGCAAGGATGATGACAGCGCCTTCGATGAAGTTCACGCGGGAGGTACCGACGGCGCTGCTGTAGAGAATGAGGATGGGCCAGTGCACCAGGTACAGGGCGTAGGAGATGTTGCCGAGGTTCTGCAGGGGTGCGGAGACCAGCAGTCGATCGATGCCCCAGCGGCTGTTGGTGCGGCCTGCCATGATGACGAGCGCACCGGAGATCACGGGCCAGAGCGCCAGGTAGCCGGGGAACGCTCGTTCAACGGGCAGGATTGCACCGCAGGTGACCAGACCGATAATGCCGACCCAGCCCATAATTACTCGAGCCTTCTCGGGTGCCTTCCACTTGAGGGTGAGCATTGCCAGCAGGGTGCCGATGGCAAATTCCCACAGGCGGGTGCGGGTGTCGAAGTAGGCGAATCCCTGGTTGGTGTCGGTTTCGACGATGGAGAAGGTCAGGGATGCGACGAACACCGTGTTGAAGATGAATACCGCGGTGGTGAAGAGGTTCCCGCGGAATCGGTGCACGACGTAGGCTACTGCGGCGAAGAGCAGGGGCCAGATGATGAAGATCTGTCCCTGGATGGAGAGCGACCAGAAGTGCTGGAAGGGTGACTTCACGGAGGCGTTTTGGGCGTAGTAGTCCACGGAGCTGAACGCGAGGTTCCAGTTCTGGAAGTAGAACAGGGAGCTCGTTGCGTCGGTGACGGTTTGCGACCAGCGGCTGGGCGCGAGCACGAAGAAGGACGCAATCGTGGTACACGCGATAACCACGGTGGCTACGGGTAGCAGTCGCTGGAAGACGTGCATCCAGTAGCTGAAGAGATTGAGGGGTTTGCCTTCGTTGATCTTACGCATGAAGGAGAGCGAGAGCAGGAAGGCGGAGATGAAGAGGAAGACATCCACACCGCCGGAGACTTTGCCGACCCAGACGTGGTAGAGCACCACGAGGAGCACGGCGAAGGCTCGCAGGCCCTGAATTTCAGGGCGGAATCCTCGCGATTCGATGAACTCTTCGAGGGGGTAGTCGCTGGCTTCGCGTGCTTTGATGCTGCGCGGGGCGGTGGTGTAGGTTCCCTGCGAGGCGGGAGCCTGCGGGGTTCCGGAGGTTTCAGACATTCTCGGTTCCTCAGGATGGATGTCGATGTGCTAGTGCGGGTCCCTTAGACACTACAGGACACTCGTACAATAAAATCCTGATCCGCACCTCTGCTATGAGGCTGGTGCGAACCAGGATTTTTCTGAGCCCCCTACCGGATTCGAACCGGTGACCCTCTGTTTACAAGACAGATGCTCTGGCCAACTGAGCTAAGGAGGCAACCTGTCCAGTGTACCCTATTCTCTTGGTTGAGTCTGCTTAGTTGTTCTTTTAGGGTTTGGTTGAGAATACTTCTAAATTATGGGGTGATGGTATGTTCGTTTCCTTCGTTTTACCCCTTATGAGCACCGCTTCTGTACGCTGCTCACCCACCCCTCGTACTTATCACCGTGTATGGAAAAACCCGGTAGCCTCACGCCGAGGTTACCGGGTTTTCGTATCGAAGCGGTTACTTCTTCTTAGCTTCGATCTTTTCCTTCAGGAAGGTGCTGAAGTCGTTGCTGGTGTACTGGTCACCATCAACGAAGACGGTGGGGGTACCCTTAATACCGTTCTTTGCGGATTCAGCGTTGACCACGTCCACGAAGGGGCGCCACTTGCCATCGTTCATATCGGAGCCGATGGACGCACCGTGCTTAGAAGCGATGTCGGCGATCTGCTGGTTGTTCATGTCGCCGCGGCCCTGGTGAGTAAAGATCTCACGCTGGTAGTTCAGGAAGTCGCTGGTGCTGACCTGGTTGGCCACGGAATATGCTGCTGCCGCGTTACGTGCGGAGTAAGCGGTGGGCGAGGAGCGGTCCAGGAAGGTTAGGTTGCGGATTTCCAGGGTGATGGTGCCGTCCTCGACGAGCTTCTGGATTTCTTCACCGTACTTCTTCTCGAACTCTGCACAGTGCACGCAGTTGTAGTCCTGGAAGATGGTCACGCGAACGGGCTGGCCGTTCTTGGATGCCTCTTCAGCGGTCTGCACGCCCGGGGGCAGGGTGTTGACTGCTGCTGCGGTTCCGTTGACCATGGGGGTCACGGAGGAGGTCGAGGTTGCGAGCTGCTTGAAGTCGCGGTTCTCCTGGGTGGAGGAGTTCTGGACGATGCCGTCCTTGGTCAGCACAATGCCACCGTATTCGTTGGCGCTGGAGGGCACCGGGCCGCTTTCTGCTACCTTGGTGTTCTTGTTGCCGTTGACTACGACGAAGCCGATGATACCTACGATGATGAGGACCACGGCGAGTACGCCGAACTGGAGCCAGCGGCGGCTTGCCTGGCTGGGGCTCTTCTTGGCCTGCTGGGCCGCAATCTGGCGGGCTTTTTCGCGGGCGTCGGTCGACATGCCTGCTCCTTTGGTTGGGAATATGGGTGGCGGTTCATCCACTGTTCTAGCCTACCCCTTATAGAGTAAGCACCCGTCAGGGTATAGCTCCAGAGGTCTAGCTTCCTGCCGTTTGAAACAGCTGAAAGTCATGTCGAGCAGGTGCCACCGTGAAGGCTGGCTCTACTCACGCTCTGTCGTGGGGTCTATCTCGTGGATGTACCGCGCTACCCGTCTAGCCTACCGAATGGGTGCCTTATCGGCTAGTTAATACCCTGGCTGAGATGCTGTGATGTCGATTCTCACGCTCTCAGCTTATTTTCCTTGTAAACTTCTGTAGCATTAGGAGGCTCCTCTCCCCTGCCACAAGTAGCGCACAAGTATAGCGCCGAGGCACCCATCCGGTTCAGCTCACCAGCTGCTAGGGAATGTTGTAGATTTCTACTCCCCCAATGAACGGGCGGGTGTCGAAGTTCCCCTTCCACTCCACGTTCAGGCCGTGCTTCTCCAGTACGGGGATAATAGTGTCCTTCATGAGCTCCACGGAAAGCTTCTTGTGAAGAGCACTAATCTCTTCCTTCTGCGCATCGCTCAGCGCGTTCCATTCATTTTCGTCCCTGGGGTAGGCGAGGAAGGAGCCGAACCCAACGTAGGTACCGCCGCTCTCAGCGAGGCTTTCGGTGTCCTGCTGGTGGAAGTAGATGTATCCCTTCCATTCACGGCTATCGTCGATCTCGTCCCAGATTTCTGCGGAGGCGCAGGTACCGCAGCAGGTGAAGTTCTGTCGTGCGATAACTCCTTCTTCTTCGAGCGCTGCGAAGGCACGGTTGAGGTTGGAGTTCTTCTGCATTTCGGGGGTAATGCCCAGCTCAGCGGCGAATGCACGACGACGCTTGATGAGCTCTTCCACGTAGTCCTCTACGCGCTTCTCCCAGAGCTTGCTGTCTTCATTCTCCCCATCGTATTCCAGACCGAGTACGTCCATCACATAATCGGTGATGGTTTCTACGTACTGCTCAGTATCAGATTCCCCCATGAACAGCAGGGGCCAGATAGGCCAGAGCAGCTCGGCTTCATCTTCTTCATCCAGCCCCCATTCTTTGGGGAAGGGCGGGTCGAGGCGTTCTTCGCTCCAGCGCTCGTAGATGCTCTTCTCATCGGCCATGATGATGCTCCTTTGCGTGTTCTCTACTCGTTCGGGTAGAGATGTGGATTGCTCTTGTTGTTAAGGTACCAAGAGTTTCTCCACCGTGCCCTCTGCTTCGTCATTCAGGCGGATCTGTGAACTCCCCATCTCGTTACCTCTGCAGTAGGCTGGCACGCTGTCGGGCTGGCTCTGCAACCATGTTCCCCTGCTTCTCTGCTGCGTCTCTGTACCTCTGCTGAGTTATGGGGCTTTCGGTTCAAAAGTTTTTGGGTACACAAAAAGAGGGGAAGACCTATAAGGTCTTCCCCTCTTGAATAAAAAACCCGCGGTGACCTACTCTCCCACACCCACAAAAGTGCAGTACCATCGGCGCAAAGAGTCTTAG
>FUFK010044777.1_pt1 | contig 30587 bp, 52 predicted proteins | sample 1021851 | NCBI WGS metagenome assembly FUFK01 (sample SAMEA51879418, study PRJEB19060) | metagenome | reverse complement strand
ATCTTTTGGTTTTCCATTTGATGAGAAGAAAGCTTTTGCTTTAGTAAATAATTTAAAATCTAGAAGAGGAGAAATAGATGATGAATTACAAGAAGTATTCCCTCCAATATCAGAAGAAAGATTTTCAGAAAAAACAGGAAAACAATTAAAAACTAAAGTAACTATTTTTAATCCAGCTTCTAGAAAACAAACTTATGAACGATTAAAAGCTAAGTATCCTGAGATTAGATTTGCCCATACTCAAAAAGGTAATGTCAAATTAGATGATGATGTATTAGATAAATTAGGTAAAAAATATCCTGAAGCTAAATTATTATCTGAATATCAGATGTTAAATAAAAGATTGGGTCAAATATCTGAAGGAAAAGAAGCTTGGATGAAACATAGTCAAAGATATAACGATGGAAGAATACATGGATCAGTAATAACTAATGCCTGTGTAAGCGGTAGATGTTCCCATAGAAATCCAAATATGGCACAAATTCCTAGAGTTGGAGCTCCCTACGGTGCAGAATGTAGAGCTTTATTTCATGCTCCACATGGTTGGAGACAAGTCGGATGTGACGCTTCGGGTTTGGAACTAAGAGCTTTAGGTGCTCAACTTGCCTATTTTGATGGTGGAGAATATGCCGAATTAGTTAGTAAGGAAGATTTTGATATCCATACTCATAACGCAAAATTATTTGGAATATATGATGGTAAAGCAGAAATAACGAAATCAACAAGGGAATTAGCAAAAAGGCTAATTTATTCTGTGTTGTACGGTGGCGGGCCAAATCGAGTAGGTTCTATCCTTAATCCAAGTGTAAACCAACAAGATCAACAAGATATTGGAAGAGAAACAATTGACACATTTTATAAAAATTTACCAGCGATTAAAAAATTAAAAGACAAAGTAGATGAAAAAGTTATGGATAGAGGATACCTGATAGGAATTGATGGTAGACATTTACAAATAAGATCAAGACATTCAGCTTTGAATCAATTGCTACAATCTACAGGTAGTCTTTGTGTGAAAAAGGCAACATGCATTCTTTATGAGGATTTAAAAGAAAATAAATTACGTTGGGGTATTCACTACGCATTTGTAGCTCATATACATGATGAAATTCAAGCTTTGGTTAAACCACAACATGTCAGTCTATATAAGAAGCTTGCGATAGATTGCTTTAGAAAATCTGGTGAGTATTTTAATTTAAAATGTCCAATGACAGGAGAAGCTAGAGAAGGAAAAAACTGGATGGAAACCCATTGATATAAAAAATATAAAGGATACAATTTTTTAAAAAGGAATTCTATGACCATAAAAGATCTTCAATTACCTTTATCTGATTACAAATTCGGAAAAATTGGTCAGTTCTACACCAAAGAAGAAGTTGATCAATTAATTGTATATGCAGTAAATGAGGCTAAACGTATTGATGAGGAGTCAATGCGTAAGCATAACAAAGAAGCAACCATGATAAGTATGGCTCTTGGATTTACTACATTAGCTCTATTCGTAGATGGACTTCTTAGATTATTAGGAATAGTTCCACCTTTTATGGATATAAATATAAGTATTATTGATGAAATTATGAAAAAATTAAGTCTTTAATTGTTCATCATCTTTTAAACCATAAAGTCTTCTAAGCCTAGCTTGTCTAGCTTTTTCTTTTTTTTCTCTTTCCATCTTGGCAGTATCTACTAACGGCCAACGCTGTAGTTTTAATGCATCTTTATATCTCTCCCTATATTGTTTGGAAAACATTATTCATTAGACCCCTGGAAATCTTGGTAAACCTTGATTCATACGAATTATCTGTCTTTGTGCTTCTCTAACTGAGTCAGGATCATATCCAGGAGTATTAATTATCTCCATAAGATTTTTTCTTAATTCAGGATCTTTTTGATAGTCATGCATAGCCATCATTTGATTTCCTCCTAGAAAATTGTCTACTTTTTTTGTTGAAGAACCTCCTTCCATAATTTTTTTAAACATATCCTTAAAATTAGGATTATCTTTTTCTTGCTTTATAAATTCATCGATATCTTGATCTCTTCCACTTAATCCTTGTTGTGAGTTCATCATAATTAGTAATAGTACAAAACACTCTATTGTCATATTAAGATATACAAGTATAGTAGAACCGCCAGTATGAACCTTATGAACCAAAAATCTAAACAAAAAGAGAAGTTAGAAGACATGTCTAACGAAGAGCTCTATAAATTACAAGATGGCTTCATAGCACTACGATGTCATGCCACTAAAGGTCTTGAAAATATCGCAAGAATCATGCATAATCGATTTGAAAATCAAAAAACATTATGAACAACATCACTATTTGTGCCAAATATAAAGGCGACTCTACAACTGAACGTGGTTTTAGAACCATGCTTTTTGAAATACCTCCNACTGGTGGTAAAAGACCTGTACCAGTCCCTGTTGCCCTTATACCTAGCTTTGCAGCTCAAGATACTTGTGCAGCTGGTAGATATACAGAGGGAACTCACATTGTAATCAACGGTAGATTATATCCACATGAAGACGGAAGGCTATATGTTATCCCCACACAGCCCCTAGAAAGCTTAAAAATGCCTATAAATCTTAATCAAGTGAATATTGCAGGTGCTGTTGGATTTATTCGTGAACAAACTCGTGAAGATGCTTTTAATTTTGGAATGGTTGTAAATGCACCTCCCCAAAAATCTATAGGTCATACTTGGCAGGATAGTTTATTTTTTCAATGTGAAAGTTGGGGAGATGACGCAAAAAGATTAAAAAGGTTTATATATAAAGGAAGAGCTATTTCTCTTGGTGGAAGACTCAAATTCGAAACTTGGATTGATAAAAATGGAGATAGAAATAGTCAATACAAAATAAGTGTAAGGTCAATGCAATATGCATTCTTCGGAAAAAATCAAGAAAATGCAGAAATAGAAGAAAAAATTGATAAAGAAATAAAAGAGATCGTAGGTAAAAAAGAAACAGAAAAAAAGAAAACTTATGTTAAGAAAAAAGTGGCCGACGATGTTCCCTTTTGATAGGCTAGATAAGTCAGCTAGTCTGACAACTTAAAAACATTGAAATTATTTGACCAATTATGTCTGTATTAGACCGTTTTAAAGATACTGAAAAGTATCCACGTCAGATGCGTGAACTAGGAATGCTTATCATTCTGAATAGAAGATCAAATCCTGGAATTTTCTTAAAAGACATTCATGCTGATAGATGTGGATGGTTCGGTAAACCCTCCCAACTACCTGATGCTGAACACACACAAGAAGAATTTGGTGACAATGGAAAACTAGAAGATGGAATCTTATTTAGAACTCCACGTTTAGTTATTCTTCGTGGTGGCTACAAAGATGATCCTACTTTTGTAGAAAACGCAGCAGAGAAAGGTGCTATTGAAGGACTCTACTCTGATATGAGTCATCTGTGGGATGTTTGGGCACAAAATAACCCAGACAAAGCATCACCATATAGAAGAAGACGTTTAGTTCTTTGTTATTTAGTTGATGCAAAAGGAGCACCTCTCCATAAGAAACCACTAATTCTTTCATTGCATGGAGGAGCAGCTAAGATTTTATGTCAACGCTATGCTCAGTTCTTAGAACAGCTAGAAGTTGCTTACTCAAATGCAACTGGAGATAAAGCTGCTCAAGGATTTGGTGGTAAGATGTGTGCCTCTGTTATTTGGACTCCAACTTTTGGTAGTGAGAAATATGGAGAGACTAGAAAGTCTGACATCGCTGTACCAAAATCATGGGTTATCCCTGATGAAGATACAATTCTAAATTTTTGGCCTGCCAAGGAATCAATCATAGATGATTATGAAGATGTCTATGACACTTGCCCACCTGAAGTTTATGCACAGAAGTTCTTCAAGCAGTGTGAACGTGAGATCGGTATCAATGCCCTAAAACCTGGCGTGGATATCACAAATCCTGTCCTACCAGCTGCAGATAACTTAGGTGATAGAGATGAAACAGGTGCTTTAGTTGGTGGTCTTAAATAGATCTAATTAAATATTATTTAGGCAGAGGAGTTTAACTTCTCTGCTTTTTTTATTATCTTTTTTGCATTATCTCTTGAAAGACAAAGCTCCGCTTTAGTTGCTAGTTTTATTAATTTATAATTTTTTTTAGCCTTTAAATGAAATTCGTTTAACTTTCCCACCAGTTTCTACCTCTACTAATCTTTTGCACAATCCTCGCATCATTGCCTGTTTATGTACAATAATTTTTAAAAGTTGTTTAGATACTATTTTTAAATGATCTACATCATCTAATTTATCTATATCTCTTCCAACAACAGTTAATGTTAAATCATCCTCTAATGTTGGCTTTGTATCTTCGGGATCAAATGCTAACTCGATTAATTGAAAAGATGACATAAAGTTAACTCCTTTTTCTTTATTCTACTCCAATTATTGACAGCAACCGTACAAGACGTACAATTTAAACGAATTCTTTTTTATCATGGCTGACCGTTTATCATATAATCAAATACTAGAAAATAAGAAATTTATTGATAATTTATTAAATAATGAAGAACTAGATATAGATGATAAAGAAGAATTAGAGTATGTTTGGCAGTCTTTAGTTTCTCGTGAAGAATCTAAATTTGATGCGATAATTAGCGTAATTAAAGATTGTGATAAACAAATATCGAGTAGAGAAAAAGAAATTATTGAATTAAAAAGAAACCAAAATTTTTGGAAAAACAAACGAAAGAATATTATTAACATTATTAAGACGGCTTATGAACATCAATTAATAGATGCAATGCCTACAGGAAACAAATATGAAGCAACAATTAAACGTGTTAAATCAAAATTAATTGATAATTTTACATTTTGGAGTTTTAAAGAAAGAGAGGATTTTGGATTATACAAAACTACTATGATAAAAAGAATTTCAGATAATTCGACGGTCAAATGGGATGAGGAAACAATACCAGATAAAGATGCAGTACGAGAATCTCTACAAAAAAATGATGGTAAAGCCCCTAAAAAAGCTCATTTGCAGAGAAAATTTTCTCTGACATACAATCTCAGAAAAAGATTAAGAATTGGTGTAAAAAGTTGATTTTAAATAGACCTTTACTACAATAATAAAAATCCAAAAAACAATGAAAACTAACGAAAAATTCAATAAATTCATAGAAGATGCAGCAAAGTCGGCTGATCAAATAAATTTTATTGATATGGTCAAAAAACAAAAAAACTTAACAAAGATTGGAACTCTAGAAGGATACAGACTTTACGATAGATAAATAATATTTTTTGGATATAGTGCGGATATTCTTAAGTTACTCGCAAATATTCAATGGTAAGTTCAAAGAACTTTAAGTACAAGGGTCAGGCAAGTGAGATACTAGATCCGATCATTTTTTCAGACTATGAAATAAAAAGTTTGAAGCATGGAAATACTGGACACATACTTTTCAGATACCCTAGTAAGAATCATAATTGGGAAAATTGCTGGACTCAAAACATTGAAGATGCTAAAAATGGAGTATTAAAATACCAACAGTATTTAAAAAATAAAAAGAAAAATTAATTAGAATCAAACTGTACGAAAAATTATGTTAGTGACAACAGATCCCAGTATGACTAAACTTATGGATGAACTAGCAAAGAATATTCATAAGCATCTTTATGAAGTTTCGACTGAGTTCGAAGGAAATCATTTTGTTTTAACTCCAATTACTGATGTTGTTAAAAAATTTGATAGAAATCACAGAACTATTCAAAGGAGGATTAATGCTTTGAAAGATGAAGGATTACTTGTACCGATAATAAAGAGAAATACAATTACTCTTTATCAGATTTTTAATACGGAGGAATAATGGCTACTAACGGAAACCCAAGACAAGATCCTTATATAGAACATCTTGATTTTTTACTTTCATCTTTTACAGATAATGGTAAATCATTAAGAGGTTTCACTATAGATCCTCAAGAATTAGCAATAACAATGCTTACAGCTGGACTTTTATCTAATTCTAAATTATTAATTAGTCCTGAAGATGCTATCAAATCAGCATTCGATATCCATAAACGAATTCAATTTCATGTAGCAAATCATAAAAATATTGAATTTGCAAGCAAAATTGAAAATGTTTTCGAAGAAAAGCCTCCCGAACTAGAGCACGATTGACTTTAAGTTTGGAAGCGTTATCCTTCCAACATCCTTAGAAACTATTCCTTGGATTATAGATCACAAGGTGATACTAGGCTAACGATCAACGGGTCACGTCATTACAAGACACCCTACGGTTCATTACCCTCAGTTACCACCATACTTTCTGAAACATCGGGAAGCAAAGCTGCACTTGAAAGATGGGCTAAGAAAAACCCAGGAGGTCGAGAAGCTGCAGCAGCAAGGGGAACAAAAGTTCATTCCCTAATGGAGGACTATCTCTTAGGAGTTGATAGAGATCCTCAGATAGACGATCCTGAAATAGCACAATTTTGGAACGGATTGCCAGATAATTTAAGTAAATTAGAAAATGTAATATGGGCAGAAAATCCAGCTAATATTGATGATTATGCTTGGTGTCGTGGTTCTGATGGTATATCAAGAGTATGGCATCCTGGTTTTCATGAAGGAGAAAACTTTGGATGGGCTGGTGCTCCTGATATTGTTGCTGAATATAAAGGCAAAATAGTTTTAGGGGATTTAAAAACAAGTAATGGACCTTATTATTCACAGTGGCCTGACTCTAGTACACCTAAAAATGAATACGGTAAAAGAAGAGCAGGCTTTATGAAATATCAAAAATGTCAATTACAATTAGCTGCTTATGCTTTAGGTCTAGAACATACTATTGGTGTTATTCCTGAACTATGTATGACGTTTGTAGCTACGAAAGAAATATCTCAAGTATTTGTAATTCAAAAAGGCACAATAGAAAAATATAAGAACAAATGGAGAGAAACAGTGAAAAAATATTATGAGGTAATCCTACCCGAACAAAAAGAACGTGAAATTGAAATGCTGGGCATAGATGGTGACATTATGTAAATAATTATAGAAATTTATGCACAATACATTAAGTATGGAAATAACCACATTTAGTGGTGAAATAGAAAGAAAATAGAAAATTTTCCTAGATATAGGGGTTTCGCTGATAGAAATAAAGGCTAATCTCTAGTTGGATTATCTTCACACACAGAAATAAAAATAATGTCTACAGCGACACCTGAACCAAATAAACATTTAAAAGCTGGAGAAATCAATTTTGATTTCATTCCAAGAGATTGGGCTTTAACACCATTACAAGGTAAAAGGGCATATATTGCAGGTTGGACTTCACAACCCTACACTCTTGATCAAATAAAGCGTGAGTTTGATCAGGGAAAGGCAACAGGAGTTGGATTGATAACAGGAGTATGGTCAAACGAGGGTGGACTTGTATGGGTAGATATTGATGGTCCAGAAGCTATAAAAGATCTTGAAGAATTAGCAGGAGCTCCAATATCAGCAGCGTTTCCTCCTACTCTGACTATCTCATCAGGTAAAGAGGCAAGACAAAGAATGCTATTTAGTGTTCCTACAAATAAATTAAAATTATTACCTGATAAAGCCACATTAAAAATTGGCATACCTTCTTTTGAAATTCTATTTAGATCAAGACAAGGAGCGATTATGGGAAGCCATCCTGACACGGATGGATATTTCACTACACCTCATGGTGGCTTCGAGCATGCTAAGAACCCTCCTGAGCTTCCTGAGTGGCTATTAGAAGCAATAGTAAAGGCTTACCCAACAAATAAATATAAGAAACCCATAAAAGAAGGAATATTAACACAACAAGTTAATTTAGATTATGAAGAAGATTCGGAATACCAAAAAGAAGTCTACATAAACGATGCAAAAATTTATCTTGATCATTTAAAAATCGAGAGAGTACAGGAGTATGACTCTTGGGTAAAAGTTGGAATGTGTTTAAAACAGGTTGATGATTCTCTTTTAGAAGAGTGGATTGACTGGTCTAAACAGGCAGATAATTTTGAAGAGGGTGCATGCGAAAGAAAATGGAATACATTTGAAGTTGTTGAAGGCGGTCCTAATCCCGAAAATCATTGTGGATTACATCATCTTAGAGCAATGGCAAAAGAAGATGGATATGTAGATGTAGGTGGCTTTGTTGTTGAAACAGGTAAAGTTTTAAGAGAAAAAGCGAAAAAAATATTTGAGACAGACAAAACAGTTTCAAAGAATGCCGTAGATAAAGTTTTAGATGAAATACTTGGAATGCCTACAAATAAAGAATTAAATGAAATAAATCAAAAAGTTCAAAGTAAAGGTAGACCAAAAACTCCTCCAGCTTCTGAATTAGCTGAGTATGTGACTCAAATGGTCATTGAATGTGGATGGAGATATGATCCTAAATACGACACATTCATGTTCTATCAATCTACAAAAGGTACTTGGAGGAGAGAAGAATATAGAGCAGAATACAAACATTTCGTACAAGACTTATTTTTAAGAGAAAATATTCCTACTCCTGGCGGTTTTACATCTCATCTACTATCCGACGTTGTAAATCTAACTCAAGCGTATATTACTCAACCATATTGGAATGATGATCCTGATAAATTAGCATTTAAAAATGGTGTTCTTGAAATGAGCACAGGAGAGTTTTTAGATCATGATAGGGAACATTATCTTACTTGGGGATTAGATTTTGATTATGACCCACAAGCTGAATCAGGACCAATAATTGATTGGCTAAAGAAAACTCAGTATGGAGATATAGAAAGAGTTCAAGTGCTTAGAGCATGGCTGAAAGCTTGTTTAGTAGGAAAAGGTCATGAATTACAAAGATTTTTAGAAGTCATAGGACCTGGGGGTAGAGGTAAATCAACTTTTGCAAACTTATGTTGTGCATTAGTTGGTAATGGAAATTATGCATCTACAACACTAAACCAATTAGAACAAAGTCGTTTTGAAATAGCTTCTATAAAAGGTAAGAGACTTACATTAATAAATGATTCTGAAAGATATGGTGGATCTGCTCAAATATTTAAAGCTTTGACTGGTGGAGATAATTTACGATTCGAAGAAAAAAATAAAAATGTTGGAGAACCTTTTGTTTATACAGGAATGGTTATGGTCTGTGCTAATGAGCCAATTCAAACAACCGATAATACATCAGGATTAACTAGAAGAAGATTAACTGTTGAATTTAATAGACCATTATGGGATAAAAATTCTCAGGCAGTTGAGATGATAAAGCTTGAAAACGGAGAAGTAAACGGCTTATGGAAGAGTTATTTGCCAGGATTAGTTAATTGGGTATTAGCTATGGATAGTAAAGATATGCGTGAATATTTATTGGATACTTACGAAAAAGTTCATCATTTAAAAAGTGTAAGAAATAGTATTTTATTAACAAGTAATAACTTAGTTGAATGGTTACAATCTGAAGTTGTTTATGATGAAAATGCAGTAGCTGCTGTTGGTAAAAAAATACCAGCTGCTAAGGAATCAAAAGAAAGATATTGTAATTCAAACTTTCATTTATATGCTAGTTATTGTTCTTATTGTGAAGACACTGGTTCAAAACCTGTAGGTCAAAAAAGATTTATATCTCTTTTATTAGATTGTTGTAAAAATCAACTTGGATTGAAAGAAATTAAAAACTTCAGTAAGAAAGGTAGACCCTTTGTTAAAGGATTAGTAATTCGAAACTCTGACGAAAAATATAAAAACTCAGAAACTATACTTCCTGAAAAACACTCTGCATAAGGGTTATTAGAAAAATTTATAGTACTGATAATTAAACATTAAGTAATGTAAAGTTGTGTTACAAAATGTAACAAGTGTAAAATATAAAGAAGTTATAAAATCCTAATGACAACAGTAACAGAATCAGGCGGTCGCCAAAACATCTACTCTATTGAGCCTAGACCACAGGTTGATCCTAATTATCAAGGCTATCCACTAGAGGCTGAAAAAGCTAACGGACGTTGGGCAATGCTTGGTTTCATAGCTTTATTAGGTGCTTATACAACAACTGGTCAGATTATTCCTGGCATTTTTTAAATTACCCCCTTTATTATCATGACTCCTGAAGCAGAAAGATTTAACGGCTGGGCAGCAATGCTTGGATTCGTTGCAGCAGTTGGTGCATACGTCACAACTGGACAAATTATTCCTGGCATTTTCTAATGAAAGAAAAAAAGCTAGAACAACAAAAAATTATTGCAGAAACTCTTAATGGAAGGCTTGCAATGCTTGGTTTAGTTGCAGCAGCAACGTCTGATTTACTCACAGGACATATGTTCTTCGGCATTTTTTAATGCATGAGTTATCACAAATAAACGAAATATCACCCTTTCAGGCAATCCTATGGTGTTTTTATCCCATAGGATTTGTCGTTTTATTAGATTTAGTATTACGTACTAATGATGATGACGACGACGATGAAGGAGGAGGTGTTATGTCACCTGTTTATCAAGGAACCTAATGAATTATCTATTTTTCACACTAATAATCGCTGCATACTTAGCAACTGATTTAAGTGCTTTTGTTTATGCATAAAAAGATTTTTTACAGTCCATATTATCCTCTTATTGAGTTTGGATTTTTTGTCCTTGTAGGCACACTGGCAGGATTATATGGTTTTTTAGAAGTATAATTTAATTAAAATTCCTATGAAAACTTGCAGCGATATCAACTAAGAAATTTACCATTTTTTCAAGAAGCAAGAGAGGCATTAGAAAATAAATGTGACTGCCCTCACTGTAGAAATAAAGAGAATCAAGCAGAAAATGCTAAACAATATTATAAAAATTTAAGCAAAAATTGTAAAAAACTCAAAAAAAGTGACAACTCCTGAAAGGATAGTAATAAATTTTATAATTTTTTTAATCGTCGTGCTCATCCCAAGGATCGGTTAAGTTTTTATTAGGTGGTCCAAAAGCCATATAAATTCCATAGCCTGTAACTAGGAACAACAATATAAGGATGATAGCAATTATCTGACCCTCTGGTGGTAGTCCTGCATAATTTCCATGTTTAATTAATGGTTGTTTTTCCCATGTACCAGGGAGTGTATAAACAGAGGGTCTAGACAGAAAAAATTTTAATATCTGCATTAAATATTGATATTTACTTTTATTCTATCTTTTTTTAAAAATTCTTCAAATATTTGGGTCTTTTGGATATTGTGTCATATTTGGAGTCCCATCTTTAAAACTGTATAAAGTAATTAATGCTTCTGTGTCAGAACAAGCATCAATTTCTTTTTCACGAGTATCACAAGCTGTCCTGACGGCATCACGATAAGTTGTAATTGCTGAAGGGATTGCAGTAGATTTTTCTGCTTTTCTTACAATATACCAATCATATTTAGCTAATAAACCACCAGCCATTTCTTTTTCTTTTTGCTTCAAAACAGATTTTACACCACGGCTAATGACTTGATTACCATTCTCATCTTTTACTAATTCACCATTTTCATCTTTTACATTTGTATCTGCAAGAGTCTTAGCAGTACCATCCTCCCAATAAAAGGTTGGATCATATGTTTTTGGATCTTCTACTTCTGTAATTCCTATCGCAGTTTTTTCTTCTGCAGTTGATAGTCTTAACCAATTAGCAGGATACTGAATATCATTGTGGGTGAATGCCACATCTACTACTAATGGATTTCCGTTTAATTTAAATGCCATATTTTTATTTTACCTTGCCCTATTGTTTTTAAATGGGGATTCTGCAAATGCTAAATAAATCATTGTTCCAGAATTAACAGAAGCACCAGCGGTTCTTAATTTAAAACCGTTAGATAAGAAATCAAGAAAATTAGGATTATCTGTTTCACTACCAGATGTGTTTGGTTTTAAGTCTTTTGTAACTTCATTAAATGTATCTCTTTTGTTATCTATAATAAACCAGTTACCGCTTGAGTCTGAACGCTTTATCAAAACCCAAGCTGGTCTGAAGCCTGTGTACACAAACGCACCATCAGTTGATCCGTTGGCTGTATATGACCCAAACTTACTGTACCCTGCTACTTCGCTGAAACAGTATGCAACATGACCTTCACTATTATTATTTGATGAAGCACTTGTTCCAACTGAAAATACTGTTGATGTTGGTGCGGTATCATTCCAAGCACTATTATCATCTGCTGTTGCAGCCGTGGCATCTAATTGTAAATATTCTGTCGCTGGTTCTGAAGTGTTTGCACTATGATAAACAAGCCAAATTCTCGCACCTGGCCCTCTATTTTTAACAATTAAAACATCAGGAGCAACCCCCAATCCATGTCCTATAGTTGCTCCTCCTGTTCCATTCCCTGTGTAAGTGACAATAGAAAAACCTGCTGTGGTATTAGCTTTTACAGTTGTTTGTATTGATCCATCAAAATTACTTGATCCAAGAGTTGAGTTTGTATTTATTGCACCCCCCATCCCACTGTGTACATGGCAATAGTAGAAGAGCTGCGGTGCAGAAGCAGCTACAGTAATTATTAATTTTCTACTAGTTGCAGAAGAATATCCTGATACATAAGCTGACTCCGTGACAGTCGATCCATCTAACTCATAAGTGACACCTGTATTGTATGAAGATCCTCCTCCGTGAGTTCCATTAGCTGTTGTAGATAATTTTATTGGATGAGAAGCCATTGTGGAATCAGATCCATCGAAGGTATAAGTACCACCTTCTTCTAGATCAAGAGTTACTGCACTTTGAGCAAATGTTGCCGAGTTAGCCGAGTTTCTAAATCTATATTTATTACCAGAGTCAGAAACAACTACTACTCTATAAGTTTTACTGGCTGATCCTCCTGCGTTCCAGTTCCATCCAACATAAGTATGTCCATTAATATTAACGTAATTTCCACCATCACCATTATCTCCTAGACTAAACCCATTTGAATTAAAGGACATTAATTGTTGTGTGAAAGTTCCTTCAGCACTTGTAGCACTAGACTTTAATACTTTATTTGCACCTCTTACAGCATCAAACAACCCATGATGATAAGCATTTGACCTATTTTTAATCCAAACCCAATCTGGCGAAAAATTTAAACCTGATATAGTTCGTGTTCCACCATCACCTGTGTAAAGCACAGTATCAAAATGTTTATTAGGTAGAAGGATTGTTGGGTCGGGTATATTTTTTGATGATATTGCTTTGAATCCTGTTGGCGGAGTATAAAGAAATCCTTGTTGTCCAAAATTTACATTTAAAGTATTTTGAGCACTTCCTGATCTTCCTGCAACATACAACTTTGCATAATCATTAGCAACTGTTGTAGCTGGAGACATTGCAGTACCATTTGCAGGATCACCACTTAAATACCAAGTATTATTTTTACCAAACCAAACATTACCAGTGTCGGAATCATAAGCAACTTGTATGATATCACCATTTGAAATGCTACCTATAGTTTCAGTTGTACTATTTGTAGCTATTTGATAATAAGGTGAAGAATATACCCACCACAAATATCTACTTCCTCCTGTGTCGCCATACACAGTAATTTGTGTGTAACCAACACTACTACCTATATTTAAATTGTTTACATAAACTTCTAAATACCATTTACCCGTATTTGGAAAAACCATAGTACTTTCGGCATAATTTACATTAGAAGTTGTATTTGTCAACCATCCAAGATTTCCATTTACTGGACTAGATGCTACATAATTTGATACTCCAAAAGGATTGAAATTTAAAGGATTTAAAACTGGAAAATTATTAGTTGGAGTATCTAAAACAGAATCATTATTTTTAATATTTACAGCACTACCAACTGCTACAGAAAACCCATTAGTTGTGAAATTCTCACCATTTCCTGAGTAATCCTTGCCTAACGTCGTAGCTGTCGTGTCAGAATTATCTGAAAAATTTAGATAAAAACCTCTAGATCCATAAGAACCTGTATATTTTTTAGGATTTAATTGTCCTGTAGTAGAATTTGTTTCCGTAAAACTTGAGGGTGTTAACGCTGTTCCATCTATTACATTCATTTCTGCTATATAACCATTAAAATATCTATAAAACCCCTGACTAGAATTATAATTTGCTCCGACTGTTAATCTTCCACTGAAAATATCAACTTCATTTGAGGCATTACCAGTTTGGTTAGATTGTGCAACACCATTTAAATATAAAGTTCCCACTGAGCCAACAGGTTTACTGGCTAAAACATGATACCAAGCACTTGGATCTCGAATAACTCCATCTGTTTGTGCTGCATCATTGTCAGCACCAGAATAGTGATANTAGTAAAATTTATTGTTGTAGTAAACTACAGCAGCAAAACTAGAATTTAATCCATTAGGTAACATTCCTGTGAAAATATGCACAATATTTGAACTTAAAGTCCCTAATTTTACCCAAAAAGATATAGTGTAAGCACCAGTATTTTCAGTTCGTCCAGTAGTATTTTGTAAATAATTACTAGCTAAATCATAAAATCTTAAACTACGCTCTACTTCATAGCCTCCAGAATCTCCTGAAGATCCAACTCTTATTGCATCATAAAAAGACATTTACTTAACATCCAATGAAACTGCACAATGGATTACATTAGAAGATTTAATAATGTAATCAATCCGATCTACGGCTAATGCAGTTGTCGTTAGCGTTGGTGCTGTTCCACCTACAAATTTAAAAGCTGAATTAAATGCTGCAGTTCTAGACCCTGATCCATCCTGTGTAATAAATATTGAACCTGCCTGACCTACTACTTGGTTACTTGGTGCTGCGAATGTTCTATTACCACCGAGTGTTACTGAATGATGACAGGCTGTAGCCATGTCTATTGTTATTGTTGCTCCATCTGATAACGCTGTTATGTTTGCTGCAGCTCCTCCTGTAAGTGCAACTCCTCCACTTGCTAATTGAAATTTTGTCACTCCCCCTAATTGAAGTTTTAAATCTCCTTGTCCAGTATCATTTATGATTGAATCATTAGCATTGTGAAATATCTCAAGATCATTTCCAGTTCCAAATCTAATTTTTTGGTTATCTACTAAATCTACTGGATTGGATAATTTAATACCTGTTACTGATCCATCAGCTGGTGTGGAAACAGATGAATCTATACTCTGTCCAAGAATTACTGCAAAAAAACTTAACCCACTAGCTGGTGCTGTAGTGAATGTGATTGTACTGCCAGCTATTGTAAAATCATTATTTGGATTCTGTATTACACCTCCAAGACTCACATAAATATCATTAGCAGTTCCTGGAGAAGCATTTGAACCTCCTACTTGGAGAGTAAATGCAGTTGCACTACCATTAAATCCACTGGAGATATCATCTACTTCCCTATTACGTCCAAGTTTAGGCTGCGGTCCTACATATGGCATTATTCTTTAAAGATATCTTTTATATAAGTATTTTAAATTGACTAATCTCTCAGTCTGCAGCTTCAGGTGTGTTACCTTCTGCTAACCAAGCAAGATACTCTTTGTACATAGTGTTGTATTTATCAAAAGGTATGTGCCAACCATCTGGTTTTCTGATTACTTCTTGGCTCACTACTTCTTTACCAGTTATAGGATGAGTAGTATTTGCAACTAGTTTGTAAGTATAATTCATAATTTAAATCTCCGCATCCCATGTACCACCTTGAATATAAGGTGAAGTAGCGGTCATAAGAACTTGAAAAACTTTACTATCAGAATAACTTGCATAATTCCAGCCAGCTGACGTTGCTCTTCCCGTAAAGTTAAAAGCAGGTATAGCTCTCATTTCTGGATTATGATAATGCCAAACAAAACCAGAACTTGAACTATAACGACCACCATATAATGTATAGCCTTGTTTTTTAAAATATCTTTGACATAAAAAAAGCTGTTCGGCAACCGATCTGTGTTCAAAATCAGTTGCCTCATCACCTAATTCTAGTTGGACTCCTGCAATTGACCAATTATCTGAAGTTGTTGCAGCCACATTTGCAGTATGACCTACGTATCTATTTGCTATGGGACTTAAACCAAGTGTATTCCAAGTAGTATATGCAGTCCCACTTGTATAATTTGTACCAGTGCTTAATATCCATCTGATCATCAAACCTTGATCGACATCATTACCAAGAGCTGTGGCTGTATCCCCTGGAATTGTTAAAGTTTTCTTTTCCCAAGTATTTTGTGCAGATATAGTGTAAGTTTTTTGTAAAGCTTTACCAAGATCTTCTGAATAAATCCATACAACATAAGTTCCAGTTACAGTGCTTTTAACATGAAAACTTAAAGTTATGGATTTTGCACTTGATGTGCCATATGCAAGTTGTTGAAGATCCTGCGACTCAATTTGGTAATCTAAATATGTAGCATCACCAGCAGCCATTGCTGCGTCTGCTGTTGCAGTAGCTAATTTGAGTGATGCTGAAAAACCATCTGGACGATCAGTATCTTTACTCATATTATATACTGCAGTAGGAGATCCATGTTTTTGGAATCTCCAACGGTCTACGGTCTTATATCCAACAGCCGTATTAGAAACTTGATCACTCACATTTCGTTGGGCTATTTGCATATCGCCGTTGATAATTAAATTCTTTGCTTTACCTGCTCCTTCTGGAAGATTAGTTAAGGCTGCTCCTGATATAGCTGGTAATGCTCCTGAAAGTTTAGAAGATGACATTCCATTTATATCTGCATCAACAACTGCACCATTTTTGATTAACTGTACTTCTGTTTGTGACATCTACTCCGATTAATATATAATTTAATTTTAAGCTTTGTTTATCTACGAATTCTTACTGTTTCTATTGCTGGTTTTCCTAGCTCTTGTTCAAAGTCTTGTTCGACTGAAAGAGCAGGAATATCTGAACCCGATTGACTATACAAATTCTTACGTTTTATATAACCATCTACAAAACTTTTTCCACCATTTGCCATTACTGCTGGGAAGTCATTGTCTCCCATTTTAACGACCCATCTTACCTAAAAATTCATCAACCCTATCTCCAACAGGAGTCTCTTGCGATTTTGCATTCATAGGATTAGTCTTTTCGGCAGCTTTCATATTAGCTTCCGCATAAGGTGCAGATACTGCTTGACCCTGAGTTGCATATCCCCCAGGTAATCGCGATTGTCTTCTTGGATCACCGAGGTCATTATCCATAGATAAACCTGATTGATCAAATCCAGCTTGCATTGGATATCCTGGCATTTTTTTTAATTCATACTGTTTCTTTATATTAACATTCACAAAACTATTAGGGTTAGGAAGTGATTGTATATTATTTTTTTTCAAAATGTACAACCAATTACCCACCCCTACCTCAGCATTTTTTGAAATTAGAGCTCTTATATATAAAATAGTAGGTAGGGTTAGTGCATATTTAATCTGTACTGTCTTTTAAATCCATTGTCTTGCAATAAGTTCACTATGAACACCCAAGTTCACAAAAAAAATGGGTGTTTTACTCGGCTACGTGTATGTTGAGGATAGGAAGAGAGTGTATATAAAATATTTAACAGTCACATACCTAACCTCACTTTCCCTAGAAGTAATTAAAATAGGCAAAAAAAATTGGGTTTTGGGTGTTCAACGATTGCCATTGCTATGAAAGGGTTCTATACTTAAAATCACCATACCCCCTACTTGCATGCAAACTGAAAATCCTTTTTTATACAATCTTTTGACCCCTTATGATCAAATTAAATTCGTAAATGCCTTTAAAACAGGATTAAAAATATTAGGAAAAGAAAAATGCTGGTGTATGAAAAAAATAAAACATTCTGCTTTTGAAGGATTTAATACGAGTAAAAAAAATAAACTTCAATATCAAGGTAAAGATGCAAGAGAATTACTTCTTCATTTAACAGGCAGAGAACCTACTCCAGAAAAATCTATAATCGTAAGAAAAGGTTATTGTCAGTCTCCTTATTGTCTCAATCCAGCTCATTATTATTGGGGAACTAGAAAAGATGTTGCTTATGAAAATGCCTCAATTAGCGAAAATAGTATCGATACCTTCTTAATAAGTAAGTTAAGAAAGGAAAGTCAGAAGGGTATTAGCAGTAGAAAATTATCGAAGACATATAGATTGCCATATCATTCAGTGCGTAGAATCTGTTCTTATGAGACTTATGAAGATGCTGATAGTAGAAATAATGATTACAATGAAAAAGAAATCTGGAATAATCTTTCAGAGATATGTGAAAAAATATCTCTGTCTTTTCCTGAAGAATCAAAAAAATACAAATTAAATTTTCTCGTGAATCAACAATTAGAGTGCCCTTGGCATATTAAAGATACAAAAACTCATATAGGTAATTTTGGAATAATGGGTGAGTGTCTTGATTGCATGAAACAAATCAAAAGCGGAAGATGCATTGTAGATGTAAGAGAATTCGATTTTAGATGGTATTGGCAAGTAAAAAGATTTTGGGAACAAGTAGATGTAAAAGATGAAGATTCTTGTTGGGTTTGGAAAGGAGCTACTAGAAAGAATAATTCTGAATCTACTGCATACTTTCCATCTCCTTTTCATTCAGGTAAAACTCAATCGGCTCCACGAGTAGCTTTTTGGTTGAGTAGAGGATATACAGGAAAATATAGAATATTTAGTAAAAATTCATGTGAGTCTTTCTGCTGTAATCCAAAACACCTTACTATTAAGGAATTAAAAGACTGCGAAGAACCAAAAAAAATTACCTCGATTAAACTAAGTCATGACAACATATTCGAGTATTACAAGAATAGACAAAAACCTAGCTGCCAAAAATGTCCAGATTCCTAACCACCATACCAAGTAATACAGGCTTTGTTAATTTAGGACTTGTAGAAACTTACCCAACAGGTGGAGGAGGTCCTACAGCTTATGGACCTACGTCTTATTTTGGATCTGATCCAAGACCTGCAGAACAAGGAGATAATTTAAATAATCCAATCGATTTGGGCGATTTTTCATCTATATTTAAGTCTTTTATTATAAAAAATACTCATGGCGGTTTAACTAGAAAACAAACAACTTTTTATAAAATTAGATTAAGTATCCCAAGATCCGTTCAATTTACTCAAAATTTTTCACAGTTCTCATATGAGGAAAACACCAATCGAAATACTCTCTTAGCTTTCTATAGAATACATGAAGACGGACGGAGAGAAGAATTACCAATAAATGACGAAGGGTATGTATATAAAGAAAGTTCTATTGATTATTTAAATGATGATACTGGTTCTTTAATTACTGATTATCCAAAAACAACATTAGAAAAAGGTAATTATTTATTTTTAATCACCAATGATATTAGATATTTAGAGACTAATTATTCAATCAGTTTAAATGTTTCTGTATTGGATTGGAGATTTGTCGCAGAGCAAGTTGATGAATCTATAAATTTTGGTTTAGTAGCAAATAGAATTGAATCTAATTTGGATTTCGGTTCAATAAGTTAAACAATATCCATGTTTCCAGTATCTGGATTGTATTGTCTAGGTAAGAAATCTTTTGGATCTTGCTTAGCAAACGAAGGATCTTTAGTAATAGTTGGTTTAGGTCTACCCTTAGTCTTTGCAAGTTTCACTGCATCTAAATATTCTTTTTTAGCATTATCTAAATTCATCTTTGCTGCATCTTTGACTGCATCTAGCTGACTTTTAGCAGCTGTTCCAGAAGCAGAAGAAGAACCTGTAGATGCTGGAATTTTTTGTCCTACTCTTTGTCCAAATGCATTTTTAGTTGCAGTGATATCAAAAGGTCTTGGTGTTGTTTGAAAACTTGTGTCGGGTACATCCTTCGGTAGAGAAGATAAGTAAGCTGCAGCTGCTAACATATTTGTTCCTTTTGCTCTAGCACCTATTTCCGCAGGAGTTCCTACTTCGTCATATCTTTGATCTTGAATCTTACCTGTTTCTGTTTCGATTCTTCCCATGCTCTCAGCTAAATCCTTATAACTTTTTTCAGGTATTATTGTTTGAAACTGCTGAGGTTTTGTCTGAGCAGGCATTATTACAGTCGGTGCTGATGGTTTAGAGCCACCCATTTTACTTTTTAAAAATACATTCTATGTTAATTCTATCTTCAACATACTCGTATAAATTAACGCTTCCTATATATCCAAGGGGAATAAGTATTGCAAGTAAAAGCAACTCAGCATAAGTAATTGGGCGACGCATGATAAAAAATATCTCTTCTTCATTGATATTAGCTAAGATTGGGAAGATTTTCAAAAGTGAGCTATGTTTTAAAAAGATACATGTAATATGATCCTCAAATGCCAGTAGAAATAACAGAGGATTGGTTAGATATTCTAGATACTACTAATTATGCTCCTCTAAAAGACCCTGACAATACATATCAAAGTTATCGGTTTAAAAATTTAGACATTTCTTCAGTAACAACAAAAAATTTTAGAAAAAAGTTATGCTCTTCTTTAATAGAGCAAGTAGAAATATTTATACCTCCATCAGGTAGTTTTTCAAATGCAGATTTAAGAAGATATTTAGATCTAATTTCAGGTTATGAAACTAGTACAACCGATTTAGTATTAGGTTTATCACTAGCAGATCAGATAAGAATTACTTTTAGTGATATGAAAACAAGCACCATATGCGATAGGTATCCTGAAATTAATCTTGCAGAAAAAAGAAGATATAGATGTGTCGCTGAATATTTAATCAGACAGGGTGAATTAGCTAAATTACGTGATGAAAATGGTAAATTAATTAAAAAAATTGGAAATATGCAAAAAGCAGTGGTTTTATATAGACCTTTACCAAAACTATTAGAGACACTAAGAAAATCAGGTTTAGCTAAATTCGTAAAAATTGACAAAAAATTAAAAGATAGTAAGAATGTAGAAGAGGTAAAAACTAAATGACAAATAGAAGAATTAAACTTTTAAACAAATTAATTGGAAAAACTACAGGAGAAGATGAAGCTAAGCTTTATAAANTGACAATAGAAAGAATTTGTATAGATATGTGCGATTACTATNANAAGTTTTATCANAATGANGGTCCNGGNGNGATGGTTTATGTACCTGATCATGANGATNAAAAGAAGTCAATGTTNTATCTNACNGTNGATAANCTNATNTGTGCNGTTGANGATCTTAATAAGAATGATATGGAAGGTGCAGCNGACGTTATGAANCANGCAATTGTNAGAGCAGAAAANCTTGANCCTGANAAAGANGCATTNTTTATTATTCAGGATGCAAANGAGATGTCACTAGTACACTANAAAATTGANAGCAAAGGTGCAAGTTTNAAAATGATGTGAANAATANGCCNTATCTATCTAAACAGATAAATGATTTAACTGATGATTGGCTTACTCCATGTGATTATCTACCTTANATAGANGCATTATTAGGTGATATTGATCTAGATCCATGTTCAACNTATAGTGCAAATGTAGAATTTTTACGAGCTAAAAAAATATATACCCCTAAAGAAGATGGACTAAATATAGATGACCCTTGGACTGGTACTGTTTACTTGTTTCCTCCAACAGTGGGAAGATGCTCATTCTCACAAGAAAGAGGTACTTGGAGGTGGAGTGTAAAAGCTGGAGTAGGAGCAAAAGCACCAAGTGTCATATGGTTTAGAAGATTAGTAAGAGAATGGAAATTAAGAAATATCAAAGAAGCATTATTTTTTTCTACCTATCCTGAAATGCTTCGAATATGCCCTGAAATGTGGGACTATCCTGTCTGTTTTCCAACGGATAGGTCTAATCTTATACATGGCAAAGGAATGTACGTGATATCTCCTCCTGTTCACTGGGGATATTTTATATACTTACCTGAAATAGGTTTTGGATTTAATCAGACAGATAGATTTGAAAATATATTTTCTCACCTAGGAAAAGTAATTACTTGATTTTTTCATAACATTCTTGATGTTTCTAGTATCACTATTGTCTATAGAAGGTGGAAAGTCTGTATCTGTACTGCTTCCTGGTCTAAAATTTAAATTTTTAGTGAATCCTCTAAGAAAAGATAAACCACTGTTATTGTCTGAACCACCACGAGACTGCCTGTATCGCTCGTCAACTTTATAATTTTGGCTAAGCTTAGACTGTGTATAACTCATTAATTTATTTTATTAGTACTTAATATGACTGAATCAGAATTAAAAATCTCAGCTATTTGTGATGATATAAAAGAACTTTTAATATATAAAAATAGAAAATATGGAAATTCTGCTTTAGAACCTTGTAGAGTTTTTAGTAAATCATCAGCAGTTGAACAATTATTAGTAAGAATTGATGATAAATTAAACAGAATAATGCAAGGTGCTGGACTTCTTGCAGAAGATGAAGATGTTGTAAATGATTTGATTGGATATTTAGTATTGCTTAAAATAGGAATGCATGAGGAAAAAATGAAAAATTTATCACAAGTTTTTCATGAAGGATTTAAACATGTGAGTATTCCTCCTGCACATTTAAAAAATATTCCACAGGAGGATGACGATGGAGTATAAAGATTTAATCGAAAACTATACCCCTGAAATGGAGTTGATTGACGCTTTGGATTATCTTAGAGATCAACCTTGGCTCGCTTCGGAGATCCTAGACCACTTGGCTTCTCGTTCCAGTAACGAAAAAACCGACGTAAAATTTCCCCAGATGGATCAAATTCTTTAAATTTTTTCTCTAAATACTCAATTCCTTTTATTTGATTAGAAGATCCATTATAAGTTTCTACTAAATTTAATAAACAAGCTTCAGTGTGACACTCATGACGGTAAAAGGTTGGTATTTCTTTATCTGCAGCAAAATACATATCTAGTTCGGCACGTCTTCTAGCAACCATAAGATCACCTCCACTCATCCAATACGTATTAATAAATGGGCTCCATTCTTTTATAACCTTAGTTTTTGAAGAGTAACTATTTATTAGATCTAGTAATTTACAATTTTTAAAAGATTGAATTCCAATACTGTGAGCAAAACTTAAAAGAGCTGCTCTTCTGTTTATATTTAAATTGACAAAGACATAATCTTTTAATTTTTCTGAAAATTCTTTTAAATCTAAAAAAAATTGTTTATCTATGTCTTTTTGTGTAGCTTTATCTTTAGCTGTAAGGGCATGACCATTGAGTTCTATACTTCCATATCCAATCTTCCAAGACTTTTCTCCGAAATCTTTATAAGACGCATATTGTCCTAATCCAAGAGAAGTTCTCGCAATAGTATAAGATTTTGTTAATTTGTAACCTTTTTCTGAAAAGAAAGAATACTTAGGGGACTTCAACAGTGCCGTTGTAACTTACTTCAGAATAACCATCATATGTGAGTAAAACAACATAATCTTTACCAGCATTAGTAACTGCAATACCTACTGCTCCTTTTCCTCTACCTGCCTTTTCTATATCAAAAAATCTTTGGTACCCAGCAGGAGAACTACTACCATCAAATGCATCCTTTTGAAATATTTGAACATTTCGAATACCTGATGTCTTTTCAAGATTTACAATGATGTTACCTGTTCCACCTGGGTTTACTTCAAATCCTCTTACATCATCACTTTTATCGCCTGTGGTTGATCCACCTACGTATGTAATTTCTGATCCTGAATCAACACTAAATGTGTCAAGGGTTCCGTTAATTCTTCTTGTAGCCATTGTTTTTAAGAAATTTGACCTTCAGTAGAGAACTGAAATTGGATGTCTGCATCTATTCCGTGATCTTTCATAATGCCATAAAACATTTGCCGATCTAGTGCTTTCTGATGTAAAAGCTCAATAAATGCTTCTTCTAACTCTACTCGGTCTAAAGTTTGGATTGCGATTGCAGCAGCATGAATTGCAAATTCCTGATCTACTGGGAGGTTGACATCCATATAATTTAAAACCTTTATACATATATTACCAACAGTGAATTAAGGAGCAACACTATACAGTGTTTAGGATCTAGTATCTACAGTGAAGTTTGGAATATCAGGAATATCGTCATCAATACCACTCTTCTTCAGATCTCTCGATCTTATAAACTCTTCCAAATGTTTCTTGGGATCTGTAGCTAGGGTCATGGATTCTTACGTTTCTCTTTAATAGCATAGAACTTACTCCATAACTGCTTCCAAAAAGTATCATGAAACTAACAGCTATAGTAGTCATTTGAAATTCCTATGTTTCACTGTATTCTAAGACTAGTAAAACTTAAAAATGAAAATAGAGGATCTAATAAGGTATTTTACAGAAGCTTCAATTAGTGGGGCAAGTAAAACTCAAGTAGTTAGAGAATTTAAAAAAAATTACAATTTAAATAATGATCAAATAAAAAAATTACAAATCTTAGCTTCTTTTAAAAATAAACCAAAAAAAATAAATTATAAAGATTTTTACAAAAATAATATAACAAAAAAAGCTCAGAGAATTTATTATCCATTTACTCAACTGTATAAACAAGAAAATTTCTTATCTAATGATGAGTGTAATAAATTAATTTTAATGATATCAAGAACTCTTAGACCTTCAACTGTTGCAGACAAAGATGATACATGCCTAGTAAATGATTATCGTACAAGTAAAACTTCAGACTTAAATTACTTTACTGATCCATTTTATTTAAGTATTGATCAAAAAATATCAAAATTAATGAATTTAAAACCATTTCTTGGAGAAACAATGCAGGCTCAAAAATATGAAGTTGGTGAATACTATAAAGAACATTACGATTTTTTCTCACCTTTTAATCACGAATATAAAACTTATTGTGAATGGATGGGACAGAGAACTTGGACAACTATGATTTATTTAAATGATGTTGAAGAAGGAGGAGAAACATATTTTAAGTATTTAAATTTAAAAATTAAACCAAAAAAAGGCTTATTAATAGGATGGAATAACTTATATATCAATGGTTTTCCGAATTACAAAACCATGCATGAAGCCTTGCCACCATTGAAAGGTGATAAATATATTATTACTAAATGGTGGAGAAGTTGGAGTCTTATCTAATTACCACTTAACTTTATGTGACCAGTACCTAGCTGAGAACTTATCAGGGTTTGGATCTTGTGCATTATGCCTTGCATAATATGATTTCTTTCTAGCTTTATCTTTTTCAGATTTTGGGTTTTTACCAGCTCCTTTAACACCTTGTTGACCAAATCTAATTATTTTTTCTTTACCATCTTTACATGCTTTAACAACATGAGACTTTGTTTTATGACTTGGAGTCTTCTTTGGCTTATTACATTTCAAATGATCTTTTGAAAGTTGTTTAGCTTTTGCCCTCTTTGACATCAGTGCTCTCTTTATCATTAGTCATATATGTCATTGTAGCTCTAAGATGCCATTGATTTTTCTTATGAACTCTACCTCTCTCAACAGCTAAATCTTGTGTTAGATCATCTCCAATCATGCCAGCATATTTAGCTAATTCCTCAAATGCTCCTGCAAGCATGTCGTGGGCTACGCTTATATCTAAAATAAGTTTATCTTGATCAAAAGGATCAAATTTTTCTATATCTTTAATTCTTGATGATAATAAATCTGCAACACTGGTTGGTGTCATTACGTTTATAGATCTTATGTGTTCAGCCATATTATCTATACCTTCAGTCATTTCAGTCTGAATATCTCCTGTAAGAAGATGAATTTGATAAAATTTTGAACCTAGAAGTCCCCAATGTATTAGTTGAGTTTGATGCAAAACCATTACAGAGTCTCGAAGACACTGGACTAGATGCTCATTTACTAATGCAGCATCTTTTGGATTTATATTATTCATTAAAGAATTTTTATAGTACCTTTCTGTACCTTAGCTCGAATACTTTGATCTTCGCCACCCTCAGTTCTAGCAAGAGCATCTGGCATACGTGCCCTTTGTAATTCAGGCATATATTCCATAATTTTCTGACTCTTATCTTTTAAAAACGCTTTGGCTTTAGCTTGAGATCCATCCGATGTAGAAATCATTTGTTATGTACGGAGTAGCTTTATCTGAAGATACAAGCTTAATAGGAGCACTATTATCTTCTATCCAATGCTTTATTTTACCAAGTCTTTCCTTTGAATAACAAGAATTTGATGAATTATACCAATCCTCTAGTAATACAGATCCTTTTGACCTATTACATTTAGAACATGAACAAACCATATTTGATTTAACATTATGTCCACCTTTAAACTTCGGCACTATGTGATCAATAGTTGCAGACTTCGTATCTAAATCTTTATCACAATACGCACACTTCCATTCCCATGACTCAAATATTGACTGTCTAAATTTTCGTCGAGCATTGCGAGGAGATAGTTCAATTAGGTTGACTAGTAAATCTTGCTCGCAATTAATCATATATTATGCAGCTTTGAGAAAACTCTATGCTGCATAAACTTGCACAAATGTATCTTTTATTCCATTAATGGAACTAAATCTATCTCTTCTTCTATCTCACAGTCTGATTCTTCTAACAATCTTAATAAATAATAATGAATTTTCTCAGTCACCCACTTTAAATCTTCATCTTTCACATCATTAAAAATTGCATTTAAGTATAAATCACGGGACGGGGTTCGAATATGATCGGCTAACAATCTAAGAGCTTTATATCTTTCTTGATTCATCTCCGACAACATATCATGTGACCTCAGCAATATCAATCTTTGGCTCTTCTTCTGGAGGATGTTCCACTTCTTTTTTAAGGAACTGAACTATTTCAATGGCTCCTAAAACTTTTAAGTAGGATTCTTTTGTCTGACTTAAATCTAAATCTTTTAACCTAATATCATTAGCCATACTGGTCTGTTGTTCCGCTAATTGTTTTAACGTATCTTCTAATTTTTCTAAGGAAACTTTGCAAGACATAATTAATATTCTATTAATTTGAGTATAGCTTCCTAAATTCTATCTAGCTACTAACAATCATTATAATTTTTAGCTATATCCCCACCTATTTCTGATCCTTTATCTTGAGCAAACATTGTAACGAGTCCAGCTGCTAACCATCCCACAATTGGTATGTTACTAACCACAGGTGCTGCTTTTACCCCTACAGAGGCTCCTACAACCCTTCCAGTTGCATTTCCGCTTCCTTCTACCTTTATGCAGGCTATGTCTTTATCAGTCATCACAGAGCCATTTGGCTGACTAGGAGATGATTCCCCATTCATCGTATAAGTTTCTCTCAAATTTAATTTAGATTTTTTATTAAATAAGCCTTTTTCATCATCGACAAGTTTAGTTCTTGCAAGAATTTTTGGATCATTAGCTCTGTAACTAATACTATATCCATTTTCTTTAGCTACAACTCTGTAACTTGTATAAGGACCTACTGGTAAATTTAAATTCGGATAAGGATTTCTAAACTTTTGAGAAACTAAAGTATTCATCATAGAGACATTAGAAAGACCTAAGATGGATACTAAAGCTATTACTCCCCAATTTCTTCTTTGTTTGTAGTACATGTCACTTGTTAGTATTTTCAGTAATAATTTTTATTGGAGCCTGTTCTATACGTAATATTTGAGTATGAACTGCATTGGATTTACTGGCAATATCTTTAGATTTTTCACCTTTTTTTCGTGATGCTTCAATACCGAATGTTGAAATCGCTCCTGTCAGAATCGAAGCTGGAAATGTAATATCCTTGGGCTCATTACTATATCCTGGAATAGATATGTAGTTAAGGCTGACGATAAATCCGCTCCAGGCGATTACGACAAGCCTTACTATGACTGAGATAAATGCTAATTGTTCATCTTTGTCATCTATGTTTTCTTTAATCTTTTCAAAAACATTTTTCTTCTGTTGTGATTTAGAAGACTCTTTTGAATTTTCAGTCATTTTATAATCCAATTAATACTAAGTTTCGCTCATGTAAACTTATGTATAGCAAACAATAAGTATAGAAAGATGAGAAAATTTCTCCCTTTGTTGATATTGATATTTGCACCAGCAGCAAAGGCAGATATCAGTCATAAACTATCGGCTAGTGTACAGCTTACTGTCAACGCTAGTGCAACAAACGTAGAGCGTTTAGGAAATACATATAGTGTTTCAGGAAATAATGTCACAACGAGTTATACACCAGAGGGTGGAGCATCTACTAACTCTATTGGTGCTATGACAATCACATCAGGAGTTGGCTCTATTCCAACCTTATCTGCTGTTCAAGCAACTGCTGGCGAAAGCTTCAGCTTCACTCAAAGTTTTACTCAAGGAGATGCCTTGGTAACTACTGCTCCAGCTACAGGTGCTGTTAGTGCTTTTTCTAATCAAACATCAACTGCTGCAGGGACAGCTGGGGATTTAGCTGGCACTATTGATTCCAGTTCAACAATTGCTCTAACTGCAGGGGGTGCAGGAACAACAGCTACAGGACAGTTTGTGAGTGAGATCAGTATCAAATGAAGCTAAAGGATCATGCTTTTGCAATCAAAGAAAATGAAGATAAGAAAGATCCTGAAAAGTGTGATACCTGTGGTCGTATTAAGCTCGTTGAGTGTACCTGTAGAAGCCGTACCAGTCGTTCCCAACTTTCAGACTGGTAGTCTTACCAGCCATACAGAAACCACTTCAACGGTTACAGAAACAATAAATGTCATTGATTATCAGACTGGGTGGCAATATACCGTAACNGGTAATAACATTAGTACAGATGCAAGTAGCTTGGTTCCTCCAGCTCAGAGTGTTACACAGTCTGTTAATGGTGTAAATTCGACGTGGACAAATCTAGATACAACAAACATGCCAAACTTCACGGTGACAGATACAAGCAAGCCGTGGCAACTAACTACGACTCTCAGTCAGCCAGGATTAAAATCTCAGACCATAATTCAAAGAACAACAGAGATAACTTCAGTCACAGATACGGTTTCAACCTTCAGTCAGTAAAATATTTACTTCTTGCTTTAAATATATTTAGTACTCCTATCTATGCAAATGAAGTAGGAGGGGTGTCCGCAACGGCAAACCCAGTAGCAAATAGTTCTGGAAGCGTATCCAATTTGGCTGTACAAAATCTTTCGGGTCCATATATAACTAATACTCACGGAAATGGGGTGTCATGTCAGGGGGCAACTCTTAGTATTACTCCCTTCGCTACATTACAAGATTCATGGAAAGAACCTTATGAAGATTATTATATGGATCCAGTTTTTGATAATTCAGATACCAATAACGATGGGGTATTAGACAATCCTGGAACCGTGCTTTATGAAAAACCAACTAGAACAGGTCAGAAATCTAATCATAGTATTGGATGGGGCATCAGTATGAACATAACCATACCATTGGATAAACGTCATAACGAGGGCTGCCTGAAGGCTGCTGATACTCAAAACCAATTAAATCAACAATTAATAGCTAATAAAAGATTGGATTTTGAAATGGCAAGATTAAAACATTGTGCGGAGCAGAAAAGGTTAGGAGTTACCTTTCATAAATCAAGTCCAGCTGCAAAAATATGTGCAGATATCGTAGTTGCAAATCCTCACGGAGTCATTCCTAATCATCAGCACGAGATTCCGAAATAAGTTTCTTCTTTCTTTTTAGACCTTTAAATTTTTCTGTTTGTTTTTTACCAAATAAAGCCTGTATTTTTTTAAATAATTGCTTTAATAATGGACGTATTAATCTTAATAATAGGGGTGTTGCTGCTGCTGAAGCTGTTGCTACTACAGCGATTGCAGCTGTTGTACTAACTTGAGATGTATTTGGCAGATACTTATCAGCTGCAGTGGTTGGTTCGTACAAAACTATGCAAGTTTTTTTATCAGCACTGAGTTCATGACCTATAACTTTCTCTTCTCCATTACGTGTTAAATCTCCGACTCGCGGTTGATTAGGAGCAGGACATTCAACTTCTTTTTGTGGTGGAGGTAGGTTATCTAAATTAGGTTGAGGAGTTTCTAATTGTGGAGCTGGGTTTACATTAGGTGCAACTACATCCTCTACAAAAATTAAATCTTCAGGAACATAATCCATAGGAAAGAAATATGGTACAGTTCCATCACATAAAGTTTTATTACCTCTATCATCTTCAGTAACAAGTTTTATTGATTTTTCGTTAGCAGGATTAAATACAACGCAGCCTGGAACTTGGATTATTGGACTACCAATAGTTAAAGTTACAGGAGGACTTAAAGGTATTGATTGTATAGACGTATGAATATAACTATTTATTGGAATTATCTCTAATTTATTTATATTTATTTGATTGACTTCAGACAATTTTAGAATGGGTTCATAGGTGCAGTGCCTTTAGGAATTACATCACCAGTCATATCAGGTATCGGTAATGCATCTTCTATAGCATCTCCTAAGCCTCCTGTGACCGACTCTAAAGCCTTCTCTTTCACATGATTGATAATTGCATCTTTATTTAAATAAATGCCTAATCCAGCTCCTACAACAGTCAAAGAAACTATACCTGAAGCAACAGCTATTGCATTAAAAATTTTTTGCATTTTTTTAAAAAATATCTTATTTTTATTCTACTGTGATTTTTATTATCTAACCAGTTTGATTAATCAACTTAAGAATTAGGACCTTTTGTTGAAGGTTGAGTCGGCCAGACAACATCATCAGGAGTTTTATCTTTATAAGTCTGAGGAATATCTCTTATAACTTGTCTATATGCCGCCCACTGAGCTTGATCTACAGTAGCACCAGTTGTCATTGTCCAATCTGTATCTTTTAATATTTGATCTCT
>FUFK010037552.1_pt1 | contig 30587 bp, 33 predicted proteins | sample 1021851 | NCBI WGS metagenome assembly FUFK01 (sample SAMEA51879418, study PRJEB19060) | metagenome | reverse complement strand
TGCATGAACCCAATGGGCTGCAGAAGGGACCTTTATTATTTCAAGATTCTTAAAATAAGAATTCATTAACTTATAATCCGATTCATTTACATAATCAGAATTTTCACCATGAATAAGTAAGGTTGGATTATCAAAAGAAAAGTCTTCCTTCAAAATTAATGAAAGCTTATTTTTAAAATCATATAATATATCAAGATTAATTTTTAAACCTAAGGTCTCTTGGTCTTTCCAATAAAGATTTTTTAACAAGAATTGTCTAACTCTTTCATCAGAAATTAATGTTGAAAGTTGAGTGTCTGCATCATTTCTTGATTTTATTACTTTAAAGTCAAGTGACTTTAAGCTTTCAAGTATATAATCATGGTTAGGTTTATATGCTTTAGGAACTATATCTACAATTATAATTTTTTTAAGTAGCTTTGGATAATTCTTAGCGAAAAGCATTGTAATATTACCTCCCATTGAATGTCCTATCATGTAAAAATTTGAGATATTATGATGAGAGATATATTCATATATATCTTCAACCATTAAATCGAAGCTGAATTCATTACTCCAAAAACTTTTACCATGATTTCTTAAATCAATAAGATGAACTTTAAATCCATTTTCAGCAATTTTATTTGCATGAGATTTCCAATTGTCTCCCATACCAAGAAAACCATGAACAATAATGATATTCTTATAAGAATCACCAACTATTTTAGAGTGAAGCAAATTCAATTTAAAATTTTTAAATAGGATTTAATTGTAGACTCAAGACCAAAATAAAGTGACTCTGAGATTAGTGCATGCCCTATGGATACTTCTTTAAGATTTACAATATTGTTTTTAAAAAATTCAAGATTTTCTTGATTTAGATCGTGCCCTGCATTAAGTTCAATTCCAATTTTATTTGCAGCCTCAGCACATTTTATATATTTATTTATTGCATTATCCTTATCATTTAAATATTGTTTTGCATATGGTCCAGTAAATAATTCAACTCGATCAGCATTAATTTTTTTTGCACCTTCAACCATTTTGTAATCTGGATCAACAAATATAGATACTCTTATAGAGTTTAATCGAAATTCATTTACTACGTCATTTAAAAAATCAAAATTATTTATTGTATCCCAACCTGAGTTAGATGTAATTGCGTCATCTTTATCTGGAACTAATGTTACTTGCTCAGGTTTTACTTTACAAACCATATTTATAAATTTTTGAGATGGATTTCCTTCAATATTTAATTCAGCAGTAATATTTTCTTTTAGATCATATGCGTCAGAGTATTTTATATGCCTTTCATCGGGTCTTGGATGAATTGTAATACCTTCAGCTCCATATTTAATTATATCTTTGGCGGTTTTCACCAAATTAGGATAATCTTCTCCCCTAGCATTTCTAAGGGTTGCAATTTTATTAATGTTTACACTTAATTTAGTCATCTGATTTCATTAAACTTAAATGCAAATATAGTACTTAATAAAGTTTTAAAGTTTGTATTTTAGCNATATGAAAATTGCTNTTTACATAGCATTTAATAATANNTCTTCAGTGAATTGCTGCAAGGAAGTTATAGATATTGTATCAGAAGAAAATGATATAATTATTGATTCAAAAATTAAAAGTGAGCTTAGTAATGAATTCCAGAGTAAATTTTCATTTTTCGATTCATCAGACCCTATTGATGTAGATATTGACTATGTTTTTGCAGTTGGTGGAGATGGAACAATATTGAGATCGATTACATACGTTAAAGATTCAGGTGTACCAGTATTAGGAATAAATGCAGGAAGACTTGGCTTTTTAACTAGCGTACAAAAAGAGAATATAGGTAAAGCTGTAAAAAAAATAAAGGATAACAAGTTTAGCATTATAGATAGAACGCTACTTGAGGTAAAGTCAAATTTAGCTAGTAAGTTTTTTTCATATGCACTAAATGAAGTTACAATTCAAAGGAAAGACACAACATCTCTTCTAAATATATCTTGTTCTATTAATGGTAATTATTTAACAAATTATTGGTCAGATGGATTAATTATATCAACTCCAACAGGTTCAACAGGTTATTCTCTTAGTAATGGTGGTTCTATTGTTTCTCCTGAGTCCAAGATAATTATATTGAATCCAATTGCACCACATAACATTAATATGAGATCTCTAATTATACCTGACGATTCAGAAGTTAAAATTCAAGTTGAAGGAACTTATAATATTAATTTATCTTTGGACTCTAGAATGTACTCGTTTGATTCAAAAAATGAAATTCAGATATCAAAATCAAAATTCACAATAAAGACAATTAAACTTGATGACGATAACTTTTATAAAAGATTAAGGGAAAAACTCTTTTGGGGACAAGATATGAGAAATAATAAAATTGGCGACTGATGAATACACCTAATCATGTAGCNATAATNATGGATGGAAATGGAAGATGGGCTGAACANAAAGGAATGCCNAGAGANTTTGGTCATCAAAATGGAGTTAGNTCTGTAAAAAAAATTGTTGAGGAAGCTAATAAGNATAAAGTNAAGTATTTAACANTATTTGCATTCTCTGTTGAGAACTGGGNAAGACCTAGTTATGAGGTAGANACATTAATGAGACTTTTAGTNGAAACTCTTANAGATGAATTTGAGGATTTANTNANTAANAATATAAGATTNAATGCNATAGGTGATGTTAAATCNCTTCCCAANGANGTAAAATATGAATTAGNNAAAATTATNAATAATACTAAAGANAACACAGGNATGANATTAACNTTNGCTTTGAGTTATGGNGGAAAACANGAGATTTTTAANGCTGTCAAAGAGATTTCAGAAAAAGTNAAAAATGAGANAATTTGTCTNGATAATTTTGATGATTCCATCATTAATNACCATCTTTANACNAAAAATTTACCAGATGTAGATTTGCTAATTAGAACTAGTGGTGAACAGCGAATTAGTAATTTCTTATTATGGCAAATAGCATATGCTGAATTATATTTCACTGAAACATATTGGCCTGACTTTTCCGAAGAAGATTTTACAGGTGCAATTATTGAATATCAAAAAAGAGAAAGAAGATTTGGAAAAACTAGTAAACAGCTTTAGGTTAAATACACTTAAAATTCTTGTTTTACTCTTCATTACTACTGTGGAGACATATTCGCAAGATACATATAGAAAGGGTGACACTTACATAATAGACACAATAACTGTCGCAGGTCTTAAAAATTTTAGTGATCGAACTGTTGTAACATATAGTGGACTTAGAGAAGGTCAATCAATTCAAGTTCCTGGAGAAGAAATAACATCTATTTTAAAAAAATTATGGAATCTTGAACTGTTTAGTAACGTTGATTTATATGTTACTGGTGTTAATAATGGTAAGATTAAGTTAGAAATCAACGTAGAAGAATTACCAACATTATTAAATTATAAAATTAATGGTGTAAAGAAAGGAAAAGCAGAAACTTATGAAAAAGAAACAGAATTGTCTCAGGGTAAAAGACTCTCAGAAAGTTTTTTGACAAATACAAAAAATTATATTCAAGGTGAACTTAGGAAAAATGGTTACTTAAATTCTAAAATTAATTTAGTTACAATTCCCGATTCCATTGGGTCAAATCAATTAAATCTTAATATTAATATCGATAAAGGAGAAAGGATAAAGATTAGAGATATAAACTTTAACGGAAATGAAATTTTTGGAAATGCTAAACTACGCTCAAAACTAAAAAAAACAAAGAAAAAGTTTCCTCTAAGATTTTGGAAAAAATCTAAACTTATTGATGAAGATTATGAGGCAGATAAAGAAAATTTAATATCATTTTATAAAGAAAAAGGGTATAGAGATGCAAGAATTGAATTTGACACAATTGTTATAAATGATGAAAAAACAATTGACTTGAATTTAAATGTTGATGAAGGAAATAAATATTATTTTGGAGATATATCATACATTGGAAATAGCACGTACACTAACTTTCAGCTAGATCAAATTCTTGGAATTGAAAAAGGAGATTCATATAATGGAGTTTTACTGAAGGAAAGAATACAAGATGATAATCCTGATGCAAATGATATATCAAATTTATACCAAAATAATGGATATCTTTTTTCCTCTGTAAATGCAGTTGAAGTTAGTGCTGAAAACGACACGATAGATTTTGAAATAAGAATTAATGAGGGTAAGCTTGCTAGTTTTAATAAAATTTCAGTTGTTGGTAATACTAAAACTAATGATAATGTAATTTTTAGAGAACTTAGAATTAAGCCTGGTGAACTTTATAGCAAAGATAAAGTTGTTAGAACAATTAGAGAGGTTGGTCAACTTGGGTTTTTTGATGCTGAACAAATAAGTCCTGACTTTAAAAATGTTGACCCAAATTTAGGAACTGTGGATATAGAATTAGGATTAATTGAAGCTGGAGCAAGTCAATTAGAGCTTCAGGGTGGATATGGTTCAGGCTCTTTCATGGGTTCATTTGGTGTATCTTTTAATAATTTTTCAGTAAAAAACATAAGAAACAGAAAAGCTTGGCAACCTTTTCCAAGTGGTGATGGACAATCACTTGCCGTAAGACTTCAAACTAGCTCCTTTTACAGTACAACAAGTTTTAGTTTTGTGGAACCTTGGCTAGGTGGAAAAGAGCCAGTACAATTTTCAATTTCTTTATCCTCAACAACTCAATATAGATATGATTATTTTACAAGAAGAGCTGATAAAAGCCAATCTTTTCAAATCAAAGGTTTCAATGTTGGACTAGCAAAAAGGTTAAAAGTACCTGATGATTTCTTTGTATTGTCTCAGTCACTATCATATCAGTATTACAATCTAAAAAATTATTATACTGGCTTATTTACATTTGGTGATGGAGAATCTCATAATATCGCATATAATATAGCGTTATCTAGAAATAATACTTTTACAAATCCTATTTTTCCTGTTGGTGGATCTAAGTTTACTTTAAGTGCAAGACTCTCTCCTCCATACTCATTAATTACTGGTGATGATTTCTCAGATATAGATCAAAGACCGGAGTATTTAGATAGAAATGGAAATCCAATTCTTTCAGAAATTGATCAGGCAAAATTTAGATGGTTAGAGTTTTACAAATTTAAGTTTGAAGGAAGTTGGTATACAAGATTATTTGGAAAATTTGTTCTTAAAGCAACGACTGACTTTGGTTTTTTAGGCACATATAACAAGAATAAAGGAAACATTCCTTTTGAGAGATTTTTTCTTGGTGGTGACGGTATGATGCAGTATGCTTTAGATGGAAGAGAAACAATTGCACTTAGAGGATATGATAATCAGTCATTGTCAAGTAGAGATGGTTCTATTATTTATAATAAATATTCACTTGAATTAAGATATCCAATTAGTTTAAAACCAACTGCTTCAGTTTTTGCTTTAAGCTTCCTTGAAGCTGGAAATGGTTTCGATGATTTTAAAGACTATAGTCCATTTGATGTAAAAAGATCTGCTGGTGTTGGAGTAAGAGTTTTCATGCCAGCGTTTGGGCTTCTTGGAATTGATTTTGGATATGGATTTGATACTTCAAATATCTCAAATACAGGTCAAAGATCTGGATGGCAAACACACTTTGTAATAGGTCAGCAATTTTAGTAAATATTTGAATAAAAATTACGATATTGCACTCGGAAATAAATAAAGTAATATGAAATCAGCACTAAAATTTATTGCGTTTGCTTTTTTAACCATAGCACCGCTTTCAACTTATGCTCAGTCTAACGTTGCACATATTAATGTTCAACAATTAATTAGCGAAATGCCTGAAGTTATTGCTGCTCAAAATGAGCTTGCTAAACTTGAAAAGGATTACACAACTCAAATAGACAATGCTTTTAAAGAATTCCAGACTAAAGCTCAGTCTTATTCTGCAGATGCTGCAAATCAAACTGATGTAACAAATCAAGCAAGACAGAAAGAGCTTGAAAGTATGCAAACTAACTTACAGGAATTTAGAGACTCTGCTGCTCAAGAGCTTCAAAAAAAGCAAATGGATCTTATGACCCCTTTATTAGAGAAAGCAAGAAATGCAATTACTAAAGTAGGACAAGAACAAGGCTTTAATTATGTGATTGACTCTAGCCCAAATGGTGGAATAATTCTTGCAGATGGTAAAGATCTAATTGAAGATGTAAAAAGAGAGCTTGGGTTCTAAAAACTCAATTTACATAAGGCTTTTTAATATATAAAGGCTCATAGTAAGCTAAATCTTCAAATCTTTTTTCAAGAAACGATTCATAAGATAAATCAACCATATTTATGGATGATATTGACTTATTTATAAGTTTAATTTGATCATTTATAATAGTACTTAAATACTTGAATGAATCTTCGCTATTAACTACAATTGTAGAGCCATCTTTTATATATTTTTTAATGAAGTTAGGATCAACTTGTTCTAATTTTGGGTTACCTACCTCATTTAATTTATTTTCAAAAGTTGACAGATAATAAAAGTTCCCCTTGTCATTTATCATTGGTATTATATCCCCAGAATCAGCTTTTATAGAATTAGCCAAAATTTTTAGAGATGAGATACCAATTAAGTTTATTTTGTGTGGATAGCATATTCCTTTTGCAACAGAAAAACCAATTCTAAGTCCAGTAAACGATCCTGGGCCAATACCAATAGCAACAGCAGAAAGGTCTTTGGCACTTATATTATTTTGATTTAAAATATCTTTGATTGTACTTGTTAAAAGTTCACTATGTCTATATTTATCATCCTCTAAGTCAAAATTTGATATAAGCTTACCCTCTGAGGATAGAGTAACTGAACAGTTTTTACTAGATGTCTCAAAATTTAAAATAAATGACATTAAATTTAGTTATCCATGGGAATTGACAATGGTAGACCAAAATAAAATTCCAAGACTTTTAGTCTAAAGATATAATCAAACTTTGCCCTAATATTTTCTGAAACGGCAGCTTCATATAACTGTTTTGATTGAATAAAGTCAAATGAATTAAGTGATCCTAATAAGAATCGATCAGATGCATCTTCGAATGCACTTTGAAGAGACTTAACAGTTTTATTAGAGGCTTCGTAAAACTTAATAGCACCAACAAGATCATTATATGCTTGATTAATAGTGTTTTCTAGATTAAGTTTCTCTTGTTCATATTGAAATTTTAATCTCTCTAAATTAATTTTGGATCTTTGAATATTATTTGAAATTGCTCTACCTTGAAATATCGGAATATTTAGTCCTAATCCATAAGTTTGACCTTTATTCAAATCAAATTGATCATTAAAGCTTGGTGCATTATCAAGATATGATATCCTTGTATTCCATGAATAAAATGAGGTTATTGAAGGCAATCTAAATGACTTTGCAATTTTAATATCCTTTTCTGCTATGGAAATGTTTGTCTCTGAAAGCTTAATATCATTTCTAAAAGTTTTAGCTTTTTCAAAAATTTCTTTGGGAGAATTTTCTAGTATATCAGAGAATGGTATACTGAAATCTTCATCTGCAATGTCAAAGCTTTCATAGTTTTCAATTAAAAGCACTTGAGCAAGATTTAGTTTAACATCTCTTAGATTATTTTCTGCTAAAACAACATTTTGCTCCTGTGATGCTAGATTTGCTTCTATTTCAAATATTTGTCTTGGCGAAAATATTCCTGATTCAATTAAATCTTTAGTCCTTTTATATTCTTCTTTTGTAATTTCAAGTTGAGATTTTTGAACCATAAGTATCTCCTTATTAAACATTATCTGTAGATAAGAATTAGCAACAAAAAGCTTTATATCATCTTTAATATCTTCAAGCTGATATTTTGAAGCAAGTATTTCAAGGTTTGCCCTATGTAATTGATAAACATTTCTTGATCCACTGTATACTGGAAGCCCAACTGATGCAGTTGCTGAGGAAAATTGAGTAGTTATTTCTTCAATAATATTAGTTGTAACATTAATTCCCCGACCGATATTCCACTGATGGTTTGCAGAAGCACCTATATTTGGCAAAAAGTTTCCTATTGCATCAGATTTTGATAACTCAGAGTTTTTAAGATTCAATTCTGATTGCTTTATGTTTATGTTTTTTTCTAGTGCAATATCAATAGCATCTTGAAGAGAAATTATTTCAATATTCCCTTGAGAATAAAGTGCGGTAGAAAATAAAAATGTAAATAATATATTTTTTTTAATCATGATATTTATTTTAATCTTCTCTAAATTGATCAAACGCAGATTCTTCTGGTTCAATTTTTAAAGGCTCAGTTTTATTCCAGATTTTAATTTTATCTTCCATTGAAACTCCAGATAAAACTTCAACTTTAATTCCATCTGATAGTCCAATAACTATATCTCTTCTTTCAAAATTTTGATCAGAAACTTCAACTTCGACATAAGGTTGTTGCGTTCTTCTATCAAATTGAAGAAGTGCCTCTGCAATTACCATAATTTCTTGTTTNTNTTCAACAACGATTGACCCATTTGCNCTNTAACCAGCTCTAACAAATGTATCTTCATCTAAAGTNAAGTCAGCTTCTATTTTAAATTGGACTGCACCTCCTTCTTCGGTACCCTTTGGGGCAACAAATTTTAGTTTTGCATCAAATTCTTTTTCTGGAATTGCTGCCATATTAACAATCAGAGATTGTCCTAATTCAAGTTTACCAACTTCTGCCTCATCAACTTGACCTTCAAAAATCATTTTATTTAAATCTGCAATTATTGCAACTGAAGTCCCTTCATTAAAATTATTTGCTGCAATTACTTGATCACCTAGTTTTACTGGAATCTCTAATATAGTTCCTGATACTGTTGCTCTAATATTTGTGTTTGCTGTTGAAGATCCAGCTACAGAACCTTTTCTTAATATTTCTAAATCATTTTCTGCTGCAATTAAATTTTCTTTTGCACTATTAAAGCTCAGTTCAGCATCCTCATAATCCTGCTGTGAAATAATGTTCTTTTGAAACAACTCTTTAGCTCTTTTGAATTGTCTCTCTCCATTTTCAACAGTTAATTTTGCAGCAGTTACCTGTGCTCTGGCTGCATAAACTGATCTCTCATCTGGTACAACCTTTATTATTGCAATTAATTGGCCATTTTCAACAACATCTCCCTCCTCAACTAGAATATTGTCAATAATTCCATTTAATTGAGGCTTTATATCAACCTCATCTTCTGGAATAACAGTCCCTGTTACTACAGAGGTTTTTTGAATGCTAGAAGAAAATGGACTCGAAGTGTCATATTGAATTGATGATGTACTGTTGGTTCTAACAAAATAGGCTATTGCAAATAATAGACCTAAGATTAGTAAAATGATTAATATATTTTTTGTTTTCATTGATATTTGTTTAATTATTATTCTTCTCGAAGAGCTTCAATTGGTTTAATACTAACCGCTCTTTCTGCTGGTATTAATCCAATAAGAGTTCCGAGTGTTATCATTGTTATAAAAGCACCAGATACAATTGCTATAGGTACAGTAGGATTTGTAAAAGGAAAATCTTCTAATCCAGATGTGCCTATATTAATTAGAAATAAAAGTAAAGCACCTACTATAATACCTATAATTCCCGCAATAATTGTAAGGAATACAGATTCAAGAACAATTTGAACCTTTATTTCTGCAGGAGTAGCTCCAAGTGCTCTTCGAATTCCAAGTTCATTTGTTCTCTCTTTAACAGCAATAAGCATTATATTTCCAATACCTATAACACCTGCAAAAATTGTGGCAATTCCAACAACTAGTGAAAGAAAAACCATACCTCTTGTAAATTTTATTATACTTTCAAATAATGAGCCAATATTAAATGATCCAAATGCCTTATCATCTTCTGGATGTATAAACTTTCTTACTTTAAGATTTTCCTTAATAGTCTCTTCTAAATAGTTCGGATTTACATAATCATATCCTGAGATAAACATAAATCCAAATTTATCTCCTCGATTATATATTTTGGCAAAGGTTGAATATGGAATTGTTATATCGGAGTCTGATCCAAATCCATCTCCTTCAGTATATTTTTCAACACCAATAACTTTAAAGTTTATATCATTAATTCTAATATATTTTCCAATGGGATCTTCATCTTGATCAAAAAGTCTTTCTTGAGTACCTTCACCTATAACAGCAACTTTTCTTTCGTGTTCTATATCTTGATCGTTTATGTATCTTCCACCATCATAAATTTTAATTACAGAAATTTTAGCTTGATCAGGAAAATTTCCAAATAAATTGAAGTTGTCTGATTTAAGCCCTCTAACAACTAACGGAGGTGAACCGCTAAAAGCACCGGCTTGAAGACCAGGAGATATATATTGAATTTCTGGAACTCTGTCAGATAAATATTCTACATCTGATAATTCAAATATTGGAAATCTACCTTCCTCAAACCCTTTATATGGTATACTTGTAGACTGAACCCATATTCCCAAGGAATTTTTACTAAGTCCACTAAAAGCCTCATCAAAACCATTTTCAAGTCCTTTTGCTGACCCAGCTAATGCAATGTAAATGAATATTCCCCAAAAAACACCAATGGAAGTAATAATAGTCCTAGTCCTATTTTTTGAAATAGATTCAAAAATCTCATCCCAAGTGTCCCTATCAAATATTTTTTTTAAATTATTCATCTCTTAATGCCACAATCGGTTTAATACTAGCTGCTCTTTTTGCTGGAATATAGCCAGCAATTACTCCAAAAACAATTAAAATAACTGTTGCAAAAAATGCAATTCCAAAATCAACACCTGCTCGTGTAATAAAATAATCTTGTAAAGCACCTGAGTCTAGAGAATTAAGAATAATAATTCCTATAATCATTCCAAGAAAACCTGAAAGAGCTGTAATAAAAATTGATTCTGTCAAAATCATTTTAATAATTTCACTAGGCTGTGCACCTAGCGCTTTTCTAATTCCTAATTCTTTTGTTCTTTCTTTAACTATGAATACCATAATATTGGAAATACCTATAATACCTGCAATTAAAGTACCTATGCCGACAAAAGTTACAATAATTTGAAGAGCATTAGCAAACTGAAGTGATCTATCAATTTCATCAGCNACATTTCTTACTCGTATTCCACTAGGATCAGAAGGATCAATTGATTTTCTCTTTTTTAATAAAGACTTCACATCATTTGATAGTTTAACAGCGCCTGATCCGCCTATGCTTTGGTCAAAGGTTAAAGCTAAATTTCCAATTACATCTGTTCCTTTTAGAATTTGCTGTCTTGTAGTATAGGGTATTATGAGTTTATTTTCTTCTGTATCACCACTTGTATCTTGAAAAACTCCAACAACTTTAAATGCTCTTGAACCAAGATTAATAAATTTACCTATTGGATCTTCACCTTTAAATATATCTCTAGCAACAAGCCTTCCAATAGTTGTTACTTTACTTTTTTCTTCTAAATCTTTTTCATTAATATATCTTCCTTTCATCAAAACATGTTTCTCAATTTGTTGATTTGCTGGTGCCACAGCACTAATTTCAAATTGAAATGATTCTAGTTTATACTTGATTGGTTCACTTACAAATAGACTTGGGTTTAAGTATTCTATATTATTTGAAAATTCATTTTGTATAGCAGCTACATCATCATTTTTAAGCTCAATTCTCCTATTTGTTTTAAAACCTCCATAAGGCTTAGTTGTCTTCCCAGGGTAAATATAAATTACATTATTTGCTTCGTTTAAGAAAAGATCACTGTAAGAATTTTTCAGACCTTCTCCTAGTCCAAATAATATTATGAAAATTAATATACCTAAAGATACAGTCATACCTGACAATGCAGTCCTAAGTTTATTCTTCTGAATAGACTGAAAAATTTCTTTCCAACGTTCTATGTTAAACATTTTTTATGACGTTTTGTTTGATTTTTTTATCCTCAACTATTACACCATCTTTTAAATGAACTACTCTTTTACACATTTTTGCAATATCATGTTCATGAGTTACCACAAGAATAGTTTTACCCTCATTATTAATTTTTTGTATAAGAGCCATAACCTCAAGTGATGTGGTTGAATCAAGTGCACCTGTAGGTTCATCTGCAAGAAGAACCTTAGGATTTGATGCCAAGGCTCTAGCAATGGCAACTCTTTGTTTTTGACCACCAGATAATTCACTTGGCAGATGATCTGCCCAGTCTTTTAAACCAACTTTATCAAGAAAACTTAACGCTGTTTTTTGTCTCTCTTTTCTTGATATACCCTGATAGTATAATGGCAAGGCAACATTTTCAAGAGCATTTTTATAATTAATTAGGTTAAATGATTGAAATACAAATCCAAGAAATTTATTTCTGTAGTTAGCAGCTTTTTTCTCATTCATATCTGCAATTCTAATCTTATCTAAATCATATGTCCCAACATCTGAAGTATCTAACATACCAAGAATATTTAGCAGTGTTGATTTACCGGAACCAGAAGATCCCATAATTGCAACTAAGTCTCCATCTTCAACAGAAAAGTCAATACCTTTAAGAACATGCAATGAGGATGCCCCTATTTCGTAGGATTTATGTAAATTTTTAATTTCAATCATATTTGCGCAAAATTACTTTTTATTATTGTAATATATGTTATCCCACTATTAAAACTTTTTAATTAACTGGGACCATTATTACCTTTTTATTCTCAGTTAAATTAAATAGCATTTTCTCAAACTTTGGTGGACCAAGAATAGGTTTTACATTATTTGAGCTTCCAAATTTTTCTTTTGGTATTCCAATTAGACTAAAATCCATCTTTTGATTTTCATTCTCATCATGAAAAAATTGAATTGCGTATTTTCCTGGAGAGATTGAGTCAAAAGAAATTCTAGCAGAGTAATTAATAACTGGTGATGTCCCAACTATTACTGGATTTTCATTCTCATCAAGAATACGAATATACAAAGGTCCATTGTTGGATTGAAGATTATTTATTTCCATCTCTAAAGAGATATCACCTCTAAGATCCGTGATGTAATATATACTGTTCTCTTCTTGAGAAAAAACTTTATTTGAAGAAATAGTAGTTATTATAAATAGAACGTAAATTATTTCTTTCATAATGGCAATTTAAATAAATCTTCAACTTTACATTTTAATGTTTTGGCAATTTTTAGAGCAAGCACTGTTGAAGGAACATAAATTCCATTTTCAATTGCGTTTATACTCTTTCTTGAAACCTCAGCTTTTTCAGAAAGCTCTTGTTGAGTTAAGCCAGCTTTTCTCCTAAGCTGCTCAAGACGGTTATTAAGTTTTTGATGATCTCTACCCAAACTTTATTTTTTTTCGTATTCTTCAACTGCTTCTGATAGCTCCTTACCTGTATGATGATTTCGAAAAATATACACTGACATATAGGATAGAAGTATTAATATCAAGACAACAAATTCCTTCTTATCAAATATTGCAACAGATAACATTGCTATAGCCCATAAAATTGATTGTGCTATTATCTGTTTTTTTAAAGAACAATTAAATTTATTTTTTTTCATATTCATCAACTGCATCAGTTAATTCTTTACCTGTATTTGGATATAAATAGCCTGCTATTATCTGGCCTGCTCCAATGAAAGCAACTAAAGCTCCAGCTGCTTCATAAAGCCTTCCAAATGATATATAACCAACGAGATAAATTCCTACACCAACGAAAAGAGTTATAACACCACTTCTTCTATAATCTAATGGTCCTTTTTTTCTTTCCTCAAAAATTTTTAGCAATTCCTCAGCTTTTGATGGATCATCAAGATTCTTAGAGATTTCAATAACTGCAGCATACTTATTTTTATTTTCATGATATAGCCATAAAAATACTGCTAGTGTAATAATAATTCCTGTTAACATTCCAGCTAATGGTATAATTTCTCCAATATTATTCATAATTAATTTTTTTTTAAATGTAACGCAAACTTATCATATTTTTTAATGAGAAGCAAACGTTACACAAAAATTTTTTAAAAAAATTAGTTAGATGCTTTATTAGTCCTGTATATCTTCCAAATAATTAACCCAACAAGGATGTAGGGTATTGACATTAAATAGACTATCCCTCTATTTAGCCCTTTAGCAGCTTCATATTGTTGGTCAGTCTCCATTATTGCGCTTAGCATAGAACACTGGGAAAAAGATTCTGTTGAGGACAGAACAAAAATTAATAATATGAGTATAACTCTATTCATTAATAAACATAGTAAGGTGAAATCATTAAATAGACTATAACACCTGTTACAGCTATATAAAGCCAAATTGGAAAAGTGATTCTTGCAATTTTCTTGTGCTTATCAAACATGTTAGATATAGCTCTTACATATGTGACTAAAACCATTGGCACAATAAAAACAGAAAGTGCAATGTGAGAGATTAAAATAAAGAAATAAACAGTTCTTATTATACCCTCTCCCCCATATGGAGTTGGATCTGTAGTCATATGATAAAGTATATACATAATTAGAAAAACAAGTGAAAGGAAGATTGAAGTCTTCATTAGCAATTCATGCTGCTTTATTTTTTTGTTTTTAATACTATAAAGAGCAGCGATTAAGAGTATAGCTGTGATTCCATTAATTGTTGCATATATAGGAGGCAAAAATGTTAACGGTGGCAAAGATGTTATTCTTATGTTAAATAATATTAAAACCACTAATGGAATAACAATTGAGACAACAATTATTAAGGATTTATATTTTAAAGTTTGACCTGAATTTTCAATTTTACTCATCTATCAATTTTTTTATATCATAGCTTAGCATCTCTATTCCCTGTTGGTTTGCATTAACATCAGTTATCCCAAGATAGTACATAATTGGATTACCAAAGCTATCTTTTCTGGACCTAATATACCCATCTTTATCAATAAGTGCAAAATAACCCTGATGTTCAAAGCCTCCAGCAAAACTTGTATTTTCATTTGCAAAAATATTAAAGCCATTATTTGCTAAATCATATATATAATCCTTCTCACCTGTTAAAAAATGCCAGTTTTGAGATTTGACCTCAAGCGCTTCAGAATATTTTTTTAAGATTGAAGGAGTGTCATTTTTAGGATCAATTGTAACTGAAATTATTCCAAATTCATCTATCTCAGCAAACTTATCATCTAGTAACTTCATGTTTTGATTCATCTCTATACATATATCTGGACATCTTGTAAAAAAGAATTCTAGTACATATACTTTTCCACTCATATCCTCATTTGTTATTAAAATAGAATCCTGATTAGTTAGAATAAAATCAGGAGCTTTTCTTTTTTCATCTAAAATTGTCAAATAAGAAAGTCTCTCATTACTGTGAAGTCTATTTGAATCTGTAATGTCAGAGTTGATAACCCTTTCATATATTTTTGGAAGTGAGAATATCCCAAAAAGAATTATAATTGACAGTAATCCAATATATTTTAAATTATTATTCATTAAATAGTGAATCGTTTTTTTTGAGAGCTAATCTATACTCTGCAAGAATAATCTTTACATCATCAACCATTTTATTATTTATTTCAGCAACAGATTGAGAGTTAAAACCATATAACATTCCAGTATCTTCATCATCATCTCTTCCCCTTAAACTTAAATCTCTGTCTACAATAAATACATATGGAGTACTAAAATTTTCATCTAATTTTATATTAGTGTTAAAACTATTAAATACATCTTTGATACTTGATTGTGATGTTGGAATAAAGTTCCATTTTTTTAGATCTGTACCTACACCACTAATTAATTCCAATTTTAAATCTTCAATTGCTTTTGATTCTTCGACATTATATAGAAATACAAACTGAAAATCTTGAAACTCATAAAATCGTTTATAAATTTTTTGATTCAAGTTAAGCGCTTCAGATTTTTTTTTCTCAATATCTCCACCCCAAAAACCAACTATTGAAATATTGTCTTTTAGTGATACTTTGGATAGATTTCCTTCCAAATCAACTATATCATCTACACCATAAGTTAAGACTGGTAACTTGGCAAAATTATTTATACCAGTGGATAAAAAAACATATACGAAAATTGGGAAAAAAAAGAGAAAGCCAAGAATTAAATACTTTTTAAGATTCTTAGCCATTAATAAATATCAAAATCCCATTCTTTTAAGCCATCTAGCATTACATCAAAGATGTAAGAACCTTCCCATAGGAGAATAAAAAGTAAAAATGGTATTAGAATAAGCAAGGGAACTATAATCGTATTCTTTAAGAACGGCTTTTCATCTCTTACATGCATAAAATCCCATGTAATGTAGTAAGCCTTTATTATTGTCATAATAATAAACAACCAATTTATTAATTTAAGACCAAGAAAATAGTTCATTAAAATTGGAGGTTTCAAGATACCAAGTGCAACTTCAATAGCAGTAACAATTGACAAAAAAATTAAAACACCCCAAATTTTTTGGACATTGGATTTAAACTTTAAATAGCCTCTAAAAATTTCTAATTTATGTTCGTGCTTTGCCATGTTTATACTAAATAAAAGAATGTAAATACAAATACCCAGACTAAATCAACAAAGTGCCAATATAGTCCTACTTTTTCAACCATGTCGTAGTGACCTCGTCTTTCATAAGTTCCTAAAAGGACATTTATAAATATTATAATATTAATGACAACTCCTGAGAAAACATGAAAACCATGAAAACCAGTAATGAAGAAAAAGAAATCAGCAAAAAGTGGGTTTCCATACTCATTTCTAATTAAATTAGCCCCTTTTACAACTCTTGTTGCTGAGGAAAGTTTATCCTCTGCATCTTCTCTTGTAAGAATTATTTTTTGACCTTTCTCATCTAACTTCTCAACTCTGACTGTTATAGCGGAATTGGTTTTAAAACCCTCCATAACCTCAGATAGAGTAATTTCAGGAAGCTTAGTTTCACTTTGATACCATACACCAACATTATCATCATGGGTTATTCTCTCTTGAGATTGAAGAAGAGCAAATTCGTCAATAGGAATCCTTTTAGCTTTTTTAATATCATAAAACTGGAGTATCTCTCCATTTTGAATTTCAACAGCCCCATACTCTCCTTTAATAAAGTTTTTCCATTCCCATGCTTGTGAACCAACAAAAACTGCACCTCCAATTATAGTTAATAACATGTAAAAAGCAACTCTATTTTTATCATTATTATGACCTGCATCAACAGCTAAAACCATTGTTACAGATGAGAAGATTAGAATAAAAGTCATCAAAGCCACATAATACATTGGAGCATCTACTCCGTGTAAAAATGGAAAATGATGGAAAACCTCATCAGCTATAGGCCAAGAATCTATGTTCTTAAATCTTGAAAATCCATAGGCAACTAAAAACCCTGAAAATGTAAGAGCATCCGATACAATAAAAAACCACATCATTAATTTTCCATAAGCTGCATCAAGTGGTTTGATACCACCTCCTCCCCAAGAATTATTTTTTGTTTTTGTTAATGAAGACGCTTGCATCTAGGGCAATTTTGAGTACAAATTTATTAATTTTTAGCTGAAGTATTTAATAAAAAAGAATAAATATATCCATAAAGCTCCCAGAAAATGCCAGAAAATTAATGCCATCTCAAATCCTAGTTTATTCTTCTCATATTTTTGTTTATTAAATCTAGTTGTAACAACGCTTAAAACAATAATACCAGCAAATAAGTGAGCTAAATGTAAAAATGCTAAAATGTATATATATGAGGTAGTTACAGAGCTTTCAGGGCCTGTGAAATAATAACCTTGTGATATGATCTCACCAAAGCCCAAAAACTGAGAAACAACAAAAGTAACTGCCATTAAAATAGTAAGTCCAAGAAAAATATTTACATTATTTCTTTCAAGGTAAATGTTTATATTTTCTGGAAGTGAAACACGAACATATTGATCTAGTTTAATTTTTGCTAACTGAAAAAACACACTGCTTAGTATAATTGAAATAGTGCTTATTGTAAACCATGTTGGTAAAACAAAAGAATCTAACCAATCAGGTCTTGAACTACTAATAATAAATGCACTTGTTAGGCCTGCAAAAGTCATGGTGATACTTATCATACCAAACCATAACATCATCTTTTTAGCCTTTGCAGTCTTTGACTCTATTGTATTTGCTTCACTCATTGAAATACGAATTTATCGACGACAAATATAATTTGAATAAAACTTAAATAAAAAATACTAGCATACATAAGTCTTATAGCGTTTTGTTTATCCTTATACCTCATTAATTTCAAAGCTTGATATAACATTAAAGATCCCGAAACTAAAATTAAAATTAAAGAGTAAATACCTATGGATAGTTTTCCTGTAAAACTAAAATAAGGAAGNGTTGAAACAATAATCATCCANATTGTGTAAAATACAATTTGAAANGCAGTAGCATTATCCCTTTTNCCACTTGGCAGCATTTTAAAACCAGCATTTTTNTAGTCATCATGTGANACCCATCCAATNGCCCAAAAATGAGGAAATTGCCAAAAGAATTGAATCATAAAGAGAATTCCTGTTTCAATTGAAAATCTATCAGTAACTGCAACCCATCCCAACATAAAAGGAATAGCTCCAGGAATAGCTCCAAAGAATACAGATAAAGGAGTTACAGATTTTAAGGGTGTATATAGAGCTAAATAAATAATCATTGATATCANCCCAAAGATTGCTGTTCTAAAATTGATAACATATAACATAGTTAGTCCTAACAAACTAAGAAAAGAACATATAATAAGTGCTTTATTAACAGTCATTGCTCCACTAGGAATTGGCCTAGTAGATGTCCTAGTCATCAATGCATCTCTTCTTCTTTCAATTATTTGATTAAAACCGTTTGATGAACCAACTACAAAAAATCCGCCTATGATAAGAAGTAAAAATGTAGTTAGTGAAAATACATCAAAGGCAATCAAATATGAACAAACTGATGAAAAAACAACACTTAAAGCCAGTCTATGTTTTATTAAAATAAGAGTTTGAGAAAATAAAGACGATTGCTTTATATTTAAAGTGTCAGACATTAATTTATATTTAGGAAATATCCTTTATTGAAGTCTGAATGTAATTGGTATACTGAATGGAACCCTTACAGCTCTTCCTCTTTGCTTTCCAGGTGTCATTTGAGGTAGTCTACTTATTATTCTCTGCGCTTCATTTTCGAGGTTTTTATCTGGTCCTCTCATTCTAATATTAGTGATGGAACCATCTTTTGCAATGATGAAGTTAACGTATACTCTACCTTGAATACCCATTTCCTGTGCAATTTCAGGGTATCTAAAATTTCTTCTTATATGTTGGTTAATTTTATCTTGAAAGCAATTTCTTCTCTCAGACTTAGCAACAGATTCACATCCAGGAAAAATTGGAACGTCCTCAATTACAGCAAAGGGAACATCAATATCGTCGAATTCTTCTTCAACTTCAATTTCTTCAATTATAATTTCATCTTGATCAGTTTCTGTTGATTCAATTACAGTTTCTTCAACTTCTTCTTCATCCTCAACAACCTCTATTACCTCTGGAGCAGGTGGCGGTGGAGGTGGAGGTGGAGGAGTTTTTAACTGCTCTGTGATAGGAATATCCTCATCATCATCTTCAAGCATATCTAGTGCAGCAAGATCAAAAACTTTCTCATATGTTTTATACTCAATCGCACCCCAAGTTACACCTAAAACAAGTGTAAGACCCATTACAAAATATAGATTCCTGTTTTTATTTAAATCAGCCTTTGGATTTTTTTTGGGTTGCATTTATCAATTTTAAAGTGCTAATCTATAAAAAAATATAATTATTTCATATAGTTAGCTAATTCTTTATTTTTTTTTAACTACCTATTAAATTTTTATATTCTTCNGAANTCATAAGAGCATCAATATCAGATGGATTCGATACTTCAATTTTTATAATCCAGCCCTCTCCATATGGATCATCATTTACTGCTTCAGGATTATCTTCTAGTGAAGAATTAACATCTACAACCTTACCATTTACAGGCATAAATAAATCTGAGACTGTTTTAACTGCTTCAACTGTTCCAAATACTTCATTTGAATTAATCTCAGCATCTAATGTATCGATTTCAAGATATACAATATCACCAAGTTCACTTTGAGCAAAATCTGTAATTCCTACAGTTGCAATATTACCGTCTAATTTAACCCACTCATGTTCTTCTGTATATCTAAGTTCTTCTGGAATATTCATTTTATAATTTATTTAGTGATTGTTTAATTAATTCTTGAAGCTCTATTTCTTTATTTTCAAAATAAATTTTACTTACTATTTTTTCTGATTTAGATTTGTTAAAACCTAAGACTGATAAAGCAAGCAAAGCTTCTTTTTTTATGTCATAATTTTTGCCAGATAAATCTAAATCTTTTTTGTCAAATAATTCTACTTTATCTTTCAATTCTATTATTAATCTCTGAGCAGTTTTTAATCCAATTCCTTTAATAGATTTTATTCTTTCTACATCTTCTGACCATACCGCATCTTGAATTTCTTTTGGAGAAATTGATGATAAAATTGTTCTTGCTGTACTGGGACCAATTCCAGAAATTGATATTAGTTGTTGAAATATAGCTCTCTCAGATTCTTCACTAAATCCAAACAATATGTCAGAGTCCTCTTTTCTTTGAAGATATGTAAAAATTTTTATGTTCTCTTCATCTGGTATTTTCTCAAAAGTGTTTAGAGATATATTTATTTCATATCCTATTCCATTAGATTCGACTATAATCTTTGTTGGTGTTTTTTCAATCAGTCTTCCTTTGATATATGTGATCATTATTTTTTAATTTTTCTTTCATTTGCATCAATAACTGATATAGCAGCCATATTTACAATCTCATCGACTGATGCTCCTAATTGTAAAATATGAATTGGTTGATTTAAACCAATAAGAATAGGCCCAACTGAAACACTCCTGTCCAATTCTTTAATTATTTTATAAGTGACATTAGCAGAGTCTAGATTTGGAAATATTAATGTATTAACTTTTCTTCCATTAAGAATTGAAAACGGGAATCTATTTTTTAACATTTCTCTATTCAAGGCAAAATCTGATTGAATAGGACCGTCAACAATCAACTCGGGGTGATCTCTGTGAAGAATTTCAACAGCCTTTGAAACTTTTTTAGCTTCATCAAAGTCTGATGAACCAAAATTTGAATAAGATAAAATTGCAATTACAGGATCAATCCCAAGTCTTTTAACAACTTTAGCAGTATCAACGGTAATTCTTGCAATCTCTTTGTGTGTAGGGTTAATATTTAAAGAGGTATCTGAGCAGAATAAAGGACCTTTTCTAGTAATCATAAGGTTGGTAGCAGCAACTTTTTGAACACTTTCTGCTTTACCAATAGATCTTATAAGAGGAACAAATACAGAAGGATAACTTTTTGAATATCCTGAAAGCATACAATCAGCATCACCATTTTCTACCATCATTGCTCCAAAATAATCTCTTCCCCTTAAAAGCCTTTTTACATCATCTAATGTTTTACCTTTTCTCCTTAATTTCTTAAATAGAATTAGTGAATATTCTTCAATTCTTTCCTTATTAATTTTATCTTTTGGATCAATTATCTCAATATCTTCGTTAAACTCTAGGGATTCCATGAGTTCTTCAATAATTTTTTTTCCACCTAAGAGAATTGGTTCCGCAATCCCTTCCTCTAAACAAATCTGTGCAGCTTTTAATACGTCCATATGGTCAGCCTCGGCAAACACAAGTTTTTTATTTTTGGCTTTTCTAGCACGTCTATGAATTATTCTAATTAATTTTTGATTGTTACCTAACCGCTCCTCTAAAACTTGGGTATATTTATCCCAATCCGTAATTGGTTCTTGAGCAACACCTGATTCCATGGCTGCTTTTGCAACAGCAGGGGGGATTTCACTTATAAGTCTTGGGTCAAATGGTTTAGGAATAATATAGTCTTTTCCAAAAAGAAGTTTTGTTTCGTCGTAAGCAATATTAACTTGCTCAGGGACGGGTTTTTTTGCAAGTTCAGCAAGCGCTATCACAGCAGCTTTTTTCATTTCTTCATTTATTTTGGTAGCCCTAACATCAAGAGCTCCTCTAAATATAAAAGGAAAGCCAAGAACATTATTTACTTGATTTGGAAGATCAGATCTACCAGTAGCAAATATTATATCATCTCTAACAGACATAGCAGTATTATAATCTATTTCAGGATCTGGGTTTGCCATTGCAAAAACAATAGGATCTTTTGACATTGAGGCAAGCATCTTTTCCGACAAAATGTTAGCCATAGACAAACCAATAAAAACATCTGAATTTTCCATTGCCTCTTCAAGAGAGTTAATTTTTCTTTTTGTAATAAAAAGCTTTTTTTCATCAGAAAGACCTGATCTGGATTGATTTATTACACCCTTACTATCAGTCATTACAATATTTTTAAGTTTGGCACCAAAGGATATGTATAACTTAGTGCAAGCAATTGCAGCTGCACCAGCTCCAGATACAACTATTTTTACATCTTCAATTTTTTTATTTACTAATTCAAGTGCATTTAATAAAGCTGCAGCAGATATAATTGCTGTACCATGTTGGTCATCATGCATAACAGGAATATCAAGATCATTTATAAGTTCTCTTTCAATTTTAAAAGCTTCAGGCGCTTTAATATCTTCAAGGTTAATTCCTCCAAAAGTTGTAGAAATTGATTTAACAACACTTATAAATTTATCTGGATCTTTTTCATCAATCTCAATGTCAAAAACATCAATATCAGCAAAAATTTTAAACAAAAGTGCTTTCCCTTCCATAACAGGTTTTGATGCATTAGGACCAATATCACCAAGACCTAGTACAGCTGTTCCATTTGAAATAACGGCAACTAAATTTGATTTATTAGTATACTTATATACGTTTGAAGGGTCTTGTTCAATCTCTTGACATGGAATTGCTACACCAGGTGAGTATGCAATAGCTAAATCTCTTTGTGAATTGTATTTTTTTGTAGGTACAACCTCAATTTTTCCNGGNTTTGGCTTTGCGTGATAAACTAATGATTCTCTTCTATCTCTTCTCTTTGCCATAAAGATGAATTATAGTCAAATATAAATTATTAATTAAATAAATTATTCTGATTGTTTTTATTTCTTCCAAGATGATTGTAAGCCTTTTCTGTTACCTGTCTTCCTCTAGGTGTTCTTATAATAAATCCCTGTTGAATTAGGAAGGGTTCATAGACTTCTTCAATAGTTTCAGAATTTTCTGATAGTGATGTAGATAATGTTGAAATCCCAACTGGGCCTCCATTGTATTTTTCTATAATAGTTTCAAGAATCTTATTATCCATTTCATCAAGACCGTTTTTATCGACATTTAAAGAACTTAGAGCATATTTTGTAATCTCAAGATTAATTTTTCCATCACTTTTAATTTGAGCGAAATCTCTAACTCTTCTAAGTAAAGAATTTGAAATTCTTGGAGTACCACGACTTCTTCTAGCAATTTCAAAACAAGATTCACTATCAGTGGATAAGTCTAGAATATTTGAACTCCTCTCAACAATTTTTGATAAAAGCTCGTCCTCATAATGCTCAAGTCTATTTGAAATAGCAAACCTTTCTCTCATNGGATTAGTTAAAAAACCTGATCTAGTAGTTGCCCCAACAAGTGTAAATGGATTTAAATTTAACTGAACTGTCCTTGCATTTGGTCCTGACTCAATCATGATATCAATTTTATAATCCTCCATTGCAGAATATAAATACTCTTCAATTACAGGACTTAATCTGTGAATCTCATCAATAAATAATATATCTCTTTCTTCAAGACTTGTAAGTAATCCAGCTAAGTCTCCTGGCTTGTCAATTACAGGACCAGATGTTAATTTTAGACCTACATTAAGCTCACTTGCTAAAATATGTGCTAATGTTGTTTTTCCAAGACCTGGAGGTCCATGAAATAATGTATGATCAAGTGCGTCGTTTCTCTGATTAGATGCCTCAACAAAAACTTTAAGATTTTTAATTATTGATTCTTGACCAATGAAATCAGAAAATTTTAAAGGTCTTAAAGCCTTGTCAAATTCGTTATCTTTTTCCTGATTTATATCCATTATATCAAATATACACTAATTGTGTAATCTGAGATCATGACCAAGACTAATGCTGAAGCTCTTTCTCACCTTTTTTTAATGGAACATTTTGAGGGACAAAATCCTCTTTAGAACCAGGTTTTGAATAGTCATAGGCCCATCTAAAAACATGTGGAATTTTACCTGGCCAGTTTCCGTGAATATGTTTAATTGGAGCTGTCCATTCTAATGTAGTGGACTTCCATGGATTCTGTTCAGTTTTCTTTCCATAATACATACTGCTAATAAAATTATATAAGAAAATAATTTGTGCAGCACCTGCTAAAAGTGCGAACAGTGTAATTATGACATTAATGTTTGCGACATCATCGAAATATGGAAAGTTCGTGTTTGTATAATATCTTCTTGGAAGACCAGCCATACCAATAAAATGCATTGGGAAGAATACTCCATAGGCACTAATTGCTGTAATCCAAAAATGAACATATCCTAGTGTCTTATTCATCATCCTGCCAAACATTCTTGGATACCAATGGTATACACCGGCAAACAAACCATAAAGAGCAGAAATACCCATTACTAAATGAAAGTGTGCTACAACAAAATATGTATCATGTAAGTTTATATCCAGCGCACTATCTCCAAGAATAATTCCAGTTAGACCACCTGTTATAAATGTAGAAACAAGCCCAATAGCAAATAACATTGCTGGATTGAATTGAATATTACCTTTCCATATTGTGGTTATGTAGTTAAATGCCTTAACAGCAGATGGAATAGCAATTAATAAAGTTGTGAAAGTAAATACCGATCCTAAGAAAGGATTCATTCCAGTTACAAACATATGATGGCCCCAAACTATTGTTGATAAAAATGCAATAGCAAGGATTGATCCTACCATTGCTCTATATCCAAAAATTGGCTTACGAGCATTTGTTGCAATTACCTCAGATGCAATTCCAAGAGCAGGTAAAAGTACAATGTATACCTCAGGATGTCCAAGGAACCAAAAAAGGTGCTCAAATAAAACTGGGGAACCACCTTGATAATGGAGTACCTCACCTTGTATAAAGATATCTGAAAGGAAAAAAGAGGTTCCAAAACTTCTATCCATTATTAATAATAATGCTGCAGATAAAAGTACTGGAAAGGACACAACACCTATAATTGCAGTAACTAAAAATGCCCATACCGTTAAAGGAAGTCTTGTCATTGTCATTCCCTTTGTTCTTAAGTTTAAAACAGTAACAATGTAGTTTAATGCAGCAAGTAAAGATGATGCAATAAAAAATGCCATTGAAACCAACCATAAAGTCATACCAGCGGCAGATCCAGGCTGTGCCTGTGGTAATGCACTAAGTGGCGGATATATTGTCCAACCAGCTGCAGCAGGTCCTGCCTCAACAAATAGTGATGCGATCATTAATGCAGAGGAAATAAAAAACAACCAATAAGAAATCATATTTAAAAATCCTGAGGCCATATCTCTAGCACCTATTTGTAAAGGAATTAGCAGATTACTAAATGTTCCGCTTAATCCAGCAGTTAATACAAAGAATACCATTATTGTTCCATGTATAGTCACCAATGCTAGATAAACATTAGGGTCCATTACACCATCCGTGGCCCACTTACCAAGTAATACATCAAAAATTCCAAAAGATTCTTCTGGCCAAGCAAGCTGAAGTCTAAATAAAAGTGACATAGCAATACCAACAATACCCATTATCAATCCAGTTATTAGATATTGTTTTGATATCATTTTATGATCAATACTAAAGATATATTTAGTTATGAAAGTTTCCTTATGATGATGGTCATCATGACCATGATCATCATCATGAGATTCAATAACAATATCCTTTTTTTCAGTAATATCAATCTCGATATCTGTTCCAACTATTTTAGCTCTTCTGTTACCTTTGTTTGCCATTTCGTTTTTTTTCTATTGAACAAATTCTTTAAATGTAAGTTGGTCATCTAACCACCTATTAAATTCTTCTTCAGTCTCAACAACTATTTTCATCTGCATATTGTAGTGAGAAGCTCCACAAATTTTATTACATAAAAGTAAAAAATCAAATTCATATGGGTCAAGTGGAAAGTCACCACTTGCAACTAAATCTTCACTTTTATCAAATCTAATCTTATTGATCTTTCTTACTTTTTCAACTATTTCAGGCCTTAATCTCATTTCCTCAGTTGTTACATTAGGAATGAATGCAAATTGATTAATCATTCCTGGCACTGCATTCATTTGCGCCCTAAAGTGAGGCATATATGCTGAATGAAGTACATCTTGAGATCTAATTCTAAATACAACTTCTCGATTTACAGGAAGATGTAGCTCTTGAACCACAATATCATCATCTCCATTCCTGTCAGTCGGGTCAATTCCAACCAAGTTTTTTCCATCAAAATCTTGAAGGAAACGAACATTAGCATCACCTAACACACCATCTTCTCCTGCATATCTTGCTTTCCAATTAAACTGTTGAGCATATAACTCAACGACAAGGGCATCATCATTTTCTTCAATTGTCATTATATCGACCCAAGTAAATAATCCGTATAATATTAAACCTGCAAGAGCTATTGTTGGTATAATTGTCCAGACACCCTCCAAAAATGTACTATCTGCAAAAAATAAAGCTTTTCTTTTCTTGTTACCTCTATATTTAAATGCAAAATAGTGAAGTAAAGCTTGAGTAATAGTCTGAACAAAAAATATAACGGCAAATGAAAACCAAAGTAAGTTATCATAATTTTCTCCGTGAACAGATGCAGATTCAGGAAGCATCACGTCACCCCACTGATAAAAAGAAAAAATAGTTAATGCATAAATAAATATTAGGAAAAGGAACATTAATTTTCCCTGCATATCATTATCCTTATCGGATGCAATCTCGCTATCAACATAATCAGCAGGTTTAGATAGCTCTAAAATTTTGGTCAGTTGCCAAACTGCAATTGAAATTAAAATTAATGATGTTAGAACTAGTAATATTGTCATTTTAATCTAAATTATAATATTGGAATGTTTTACTTTCTTCTATAAACGGATCACCTTTAGCCAAAATTGGTGCTTTTGAAATGGCTCTAAAGACTACATACAAAAATATACCAAGGAAGAACATAAATCCACCAATTTCTGCAGGCCCAAATGACCACATATCTCCAACAGCTGACGGCATAATCATGTTATAAACATCTATATAATGACCTATTATAATTACAATACCTGTCAAAATTACAATAAAGTTAGTCTTCTTAAAATCACTGTTCATAAGAACAATTAATGGAAATATAAGGTTTAACACTACCATTCCAAAAAACAAGAAATTATAATCTTCAATTCTTGTTATAAAATATGTTACCTCCTCAGGAATATTTGAGTACCAAATAAGCATAAATTGAGAGAACCATAGATATGCCCAAAAAATACTTACTCCAAACATGAATTTAGCTAGGTCATGTATGTGACTATTATTTACAAACTCTAAATAATTTTTTGATTTTAAATAGATAGTAATTAGAGCGATAGTTGTTATACCTGAAACAAACATACCAGCAAAAACATACCAGCCAAAAAGAGTACTGAACCAATGAGGATCAATAGACATGATCCAATCCCATGACATCATTGACTCTGAAACCAAAAAGAATACTAAGAATCCAGCAGAAAACTTAAATAATTTTTTGTGAACACTTATATCATTGTCCTCATCTTGCTGAAGTGAAAGTCTTCTTGTTATCTCTCTGTAAATAACCCAACCTGCTACATATATAATTGCACGTATAAAAAAGAAAGGAATATTTAGATATCCTATTTTATTTCTGATAATCTCATCATGTGCAACCACTTCTGGATCCATCCATATAAAAAGATGATTAAATTTCAATGCTGAAAAACCTAGAATAATTAATACAAATACACATCCTAGAAATAGGTAGCCTGTAATTCCTTCCATTATTCTNTATAATACAATAGACCAACCAGCTTGAGAAGCTCTTTGAATAGCATAGAAAGCTAATACTCCAAGAGAAATCATCATGAAGAATAATGCGGGTACATAAATTGCTGCCCATGGCTTATTATGTAACTGATTAAAGACATGTTTGTCATGATCATATTCATGACCACTCGATTCGTATCCATGTTCAGAATCTCCGTGATCTGACTCTACATAACCAGTGCCTCCATGGTCAGAATCTCCATGATCTGACTCTCCGTGATCTGACTCTCCATAACCAGAGCCTCCATGGTCAGAATCATGACTCATACTTGCAACAATTTCTTTTGCTTCTTCAACAGTCGAAGGGGCTGCATAGAAGCCATATAAAATTCCAAGAAGTCCAATTAGAATTAAGCTAATAGAAAGTACTTTAATTTGATTTGAAAACTTATAATCTTTATACATTAATTACTTTTTTGTTCCTCTCTTAGTTCCATTACATATTGTGCAATCTGCCATCTTTCTTCTTCATTGACCTGTCCTGCATGAGAACCCATTGCGTTTATACCATACATAAGTACATGATAAATACTACCTGGAGTAATTTCTCTATCTATGTATGCAGGTATTCCTAAAAACTTTTCTCTTTGTGCTAAAATCCCCATTCCATCTCCTTTATCTCCATGACATACAGAACAATAAATCTCGTAGAGTTCTTTACCTTGACTTCTATTATACTCATTAACTTCCAAAGGAGATATTAACTGAGATTTTGCAAGTTCATAGCCTTCATTTGAATCTTCATAATCATATGGTTCCCATCCTCTTGCTATAGAGCCCTCTGGTGGAAGCTGAGCTTCGATTCCATTAGAAAACGCTTCAGACTCAGCATATGTTTCATATGCTAANGACTCATACATATCTGGAAAGTANTGAAAGTTAGGTTTTGATGGATCAAAACATGATGTAAGTAGAATACTTATGGAAAAAATTAATATTAAACTATTTCTCATCTTTATCGTTATTTATTACATCTATAGAAATTGCACCAAGTTTTTTTAACATTGTCTTTGTCTTTGCAACATTTGTTCCTGTCTCCATATCAATCAAAAATTTATCATCAGTGGTTGATGGATGAGGATTCTCTGCTTTTTTGAATGGCCATAATTTACTTTTTAAATAAAAAGTTATTACCATTAAATGGGCAGCAAAAAATACTGTCATCTCAAAAATTATTGGGACAAAAGAAGGTATATTCTCAATTAAAGTAAAGCTTGGTTTTCCACCTATATTTTGAGGCCAATCAACAATCATAATATAATTCATCATAATTACAGCGACAGTAAAACCAATGCACCCATATATAAATGTTGCAATAGACATATTAGTTGGCTTAAGTTTCATTGCTTTATCAAGTCCATGAACTGGAAATGGTGTATATATTTCATTAATATAAATTTTGCTTTTTACTATCTGCTTTACAGCGTCTAGTAGAATATCATCATCATCAAACAAAACATGTAAGCTTTTTGAACTCATTTTTTATCTCTTAATTTTTTATAATTCTCTCCTGATGATTTAAGAATTGTTTTTACTTCAGATTGAGCAACAACTGGGAAACTTCTAGCGTAAAGTAAAAACAATACAAAGAAGAATCCTATGGTTCCAATAAAAATTCCAATATCAATAAATGTTGGTGAGAACATTGTCCATGACGATGGTAGATAGTCTCTATGAAGAGATGTAACAATAATCACAAATCTTTCAAACCACATCCCAACATTTACAACTATTGAAATTACAAATGACCATATTATACTTGTCCTTATCTTCTTAAACCACATAACTTGTGGTGATACAACATTACATGACATCATTAAAAAATAAGCCCACCAATAAGGACCCGTTGCTCTATTTAAAAATGCATATTGCTCATATTCAACTCCAGAGTACCAAGCTATAAANAGTTCNGTGATGTANGCACAACCNACAATTGAACCAGTAATCATAATTACAATATTCATCATCTCAATATGTTGAACAGTAATGTAACTTTCTAGCCTAGATACCTTTCTCATTATAATCAATAATGTTTGAACCATAGCAAATCCTGAAAATATTGCACCTGCAACAAAGTATGGTGGAAAAATTGTTGTATGCCAACCTGGAATTACAGATGTAGCAAAATCAAACGATACAATTGTATGAACAGATAAAACAAGAGGAGTTGCAAGTCCTGCTAACACCAAAGAAACTTCTTCAAACCTTTGCCAATCTTTTGCTCTTCCAGACCACCCAAAACTTATTAAACTGTAAATTTTCTTTTGAAAAGGTTTAACAGCTCGATCTCTAATCATTGCAAAATCAGGAAGTAGACCAGTCCACCAAAATACTAATGAAACTGTTAGATAAGTGGAAATGGCAAAAACGTCCCATAAAAGAGGAGAGTTAAAGTTTACCCAAAGAGATCCAAACTGATTAGGGATTGGAAAAAACCAATAAATAAGCCAAGGTCGACCCATATGAATAACAGGAAATAGTCCTGCTTGAATAACTGAGAAAATTGTCATTGCTTCTGCAGATCTATTAATACCCATTCTCCATTTCTGTCTAAATAGTAATAATACTGCAGA
>FUFK010052226.1_pt1 | contig 30593 bp, 28 predicted proteins | sample 1021851 | NCBI WGS metagenome assembly FUFK01 (sample SAMEA51879418, study PRJEB19060) | metagenome | reverse complement strand
AAAAAATTTATATTTTTTTTTTGCTAACTTAATAGTGACTTCAGGTTCAAATGAAAAACTTTTTTCTTTAAGATTGATGCTTTTTATAACTGAAGTTTTAAAAGCTTTGTAGCCTGTCTCCATATCAGTCAAATTCAAATTAATAAATAAATTACATATAAATGTTAAAATTTTATTTGCCAGATAATGCCAAAAAAAATGTATTCTTACATATTTCCCACCACCAAGAAATCTAGATCCATAAACAATATCTGCATTAGCCTCAAAAAAAGGCAGTAATAATTTATAATAATCAGAGGGATCATATTCCAAATCTGCATCTTGTATTATAGTAATATCACCAGTTATATATTTAAGCGCAGTATGTATCGCAGCACCTTTACCTAAATTATTATCATGATAATAAATTTGTATTTTTTCATCAAATGCCAAATTTTTTAATATTTTATTTGTTCCATCATTTGAGAAATCATCAACAATTATAATTTCATATTTTGAAATTTTATAATCTTTTAAACTTTTATCTATTTTTTTTAAAATATTTTCAATTGTGTTTTTTTCATTATAACAAGGAATCACAATCGAAAGTTTAAATTTATCCCTATTAACCATATTCAATTTTTTAATTTATTAATAATTAAATATCCATTTTTTTTTTTTACACTTAGACTATTGTAAGAACAAATAAACGGAATATCCCAACATAACCTGCCTTGCCAACCATTTATTGAATTATTTTCAATATCTGGATGATAGATTTTTACTAATTGATTAATATTTTTTCTATTTAACAAATATTTATTTTCTATTTTTAAAACACCTAAAAATATATTTTCGACTTTATCTAATCTTATTATATTTTTTGAAAAATTAAAAAAAATAAAAGTCATTACAAAAATTAAAAAAATTTTTTTAGAAAAATTTTTTGCTGTCAAAGGACCAATTAACAAAACAAATATCAAAATTAAGAATAAATGTATTGCAAACCTATAAACCGGTGAAAAATTAAGCCAAAATAATAAACCCAAAATTAAAAAGAAATAAATACCTATTTTTTCATTTAATATTAATTTGTTTTCAATCTTTTTTTTTTGAAAAAATAAAAATAATAATACTGGCAAACTTGCAGTTGCAATGTGCTCTGAAATTTCTATTAAATTTCTTTTAAACCAAAAACTCAACCAATTTAAATTTTTTAGATATTCCTCAGGTGTATAAATATCTTTTGCTAAACTAAAATAACCTTTATTAATTAATTCAAGTTGTTTAGATAAATTCATATTTTCCTCACTAAACCAACTTACGTCTAAGCATGAAAAATTTGATGGAAAAAATAAACAGCCAGTGTAAATAAATTGTTGAATTAAGAATACAATTAATAAACTATAAATAAAAAAAAATCTAAGTCTAAAAATATCAAATCTTAAATATTTAAAATACTTTATATACAAAAATGTTGGTAAAAAAACTAATGGAATTGTACTAAATTTTATTAAAATAGAAAAAATTGAAAATATAGAAACCAGAAAAAAATATTCTTTCTTTTCATCAATTAGATCTATTTCGGAAAATTTTAAAAAGTAATAAAAAGTTAAAATACAGAAAATAGCTGCTGGTAAATCAACTCCAAATTCAGAAATTCTAGTAAATTTAAGAATAAAGTAAAATAATATTATTAATAAGAAATAATCGCTAACTAATTTTTTATCTTTTGAAATTATTTGATGTATAGAAAATAATATAACAATTAAAAATATTAAAAAACTAGGTAGTGTTAAAAAATTAAAATTTCTATCGCTTAAAAAAAATATTGAGTATAAATTAAGCCAAATAGAATTGTATACATAAGATTTGTCAATGTTTGCAAATCCAAAAATTATTTTTTCTTCAATAAAGCTAAGAGCGTATGGGAGATGATAATAGCCAAAATCCTCGTGATATTTTTGTGATATGAAGATAGGAATAAAAAAAAAAATTATTACTAAAAAAAAAATACTCCTAGTTTGAAATAAATTTATAAAACTTATATTTTTTTTAAAGAAAAAAGCTAATATTCCAAAAGTAAAAATCAAAAAACTTATTAACAAGTTTATCTTAAGAAAAAAATGAAGAAAAGTAATAATAAATGAAATAATTATAGAACCTAAAAAAAAATCTAAAAAAAAATTTTTTTTTATATTTAAATCAAATATTCTTCCGAAACCAGATACTGATAAAGATATAAAGATAATACTTACAAAAAAAATAAGTATTTGAGATAAAATCATAAATCTCTATTTTAAAGAATTATTAAAATCCTCAATAGTTCTATCTAATGCTTTTGAAAAATTCATTTTGGCTCTCCATCCATACCGGGCTGCTAATGAAATATCTAGTTTTTTTCTTTTTACCCCGTCTAATTTAATATTATTGTCAAATTTAATCAAAACTTTTGAGTCAATTTTTTTCTTTACTTTAAGTGCATAGTCTTTAATCGTCATTTCGACTGGAGATCCGATATTGATAAGACTAGTGTCTGTTTTTTTTTTCAGAAAATATTCACAGGCCTCTGCTACTTCATCAACATATAAAATTTCTCTTAAAGGCCTTCCTGTTCCCCATAATTTCACAATCTTATTTTTTTTACTTGCTACAGAAATTTTTCTAATTAATGCAGGTAAAAAATGTGAGTTCTTTAGATCATAATTATCATTAGGACCAAATAAGTTGCATGGCATTAAACAAATGTAATTTGTTTTATATTGTTTATTGAATGCTTCAATCATTTTTATTCCTGCAATTTTAGCTACAGAATAGCTTTCATTTGTACTTTCAAGAGATCCTGTCAATATTTGGTTCTCCTTAATTGGTCTTTTTAAATCCTTTGGATAAATACAACTTGACCCAAACAAGATTAATTTTTTTACACCAGTGTCGTAGCCAGATGAAATAAGATTTGTTTGGATTTGTAGATTATCTTTTATAAAGCTTGCAGGATAATCAACATTAGCTTTAATTCCCCCAACCTTAGCTGCAGCAATTATAATTGCATCAGGTTTTTTAATTTGTAGATATTTTTTAACAGATTTCTGATTTCTCAAATCAAGTTTTTTTTTATCAATTATTAGAAGATTNTTATATCCCTTTTTTTTTAATATTCTTAAAATTGCAGATCCAAGCATTCCTTTATGACCAGCAATAAATATCTTACTTTTATAATTTATCATTATAAAATTTTAACTCATATCTTATCATTTCATCTATTAATTTATCTAATGATGTTTTGGGATACCAGTTTAATAATTTTTTTGCCTTGTTCGCATTTCCTTTTAAATAGTCAACTTCAACTGGTCTAAAATATCTTTTTTTACACTCAATAATCACTTTTTTATTTTTAATATCAATTGCTTTTTCATTAACACCATTGCCTACCCATCTAATTTTAAACCCTATTTTTTTTGCTGCTTTATTTACAAATTCTTTAATAGTAAAAGTCTTTCCAGTAGCAATAACGTAATCAGCCGGTTTTTTTTGTTGTAACATTTTCCACATTGCTTCAACATAATCTCTGGCATGCCCCCAATCTCTTTTGGAATATAAGTTACCTAGAAATAATTTTTTTTGATTTCCTTTTTTTATTCTTATTAATCCTTGAACGATTTTTTTTGTTACAAATGTTTCACCTCTTATTGGACTTTCATGATTAAATAAGACTCCATTACAAGCAAATATGTTATAGGCTTCTCTATAATTAACTGTAATCCAATGTGCAAAAACTTTTGAAACACCATATGGACTAGCTGGATAAAATGGAGTGCTCTCATTTTGAAATTTTTCTTTAGTTTTTCCAAACATTTCAGAAGTTCCTGCTTGATAAAATTTTACTTTTTTCTCTAAACCCAAATTTTTAATTGCTTCTAAAATTCTTAAAGTTCCCACACTATTTACTTCTGCGGAATATTCAGGCACTTCAAAAGAAACTTGAACATGTGATTGTGCTGCTAAATTATAAATTTCGTCAGGTCTTGTTTTTTTAATAAGACTCAATATTGATGAGGAGTCCGTTAGGTCTCCATAAAATAATACAAAATTAGATTTAGAATTAATATCGTTATATATATCGTCTATTCTACTTGTATTTATTATTGATGATCTTCTTTTCACTCCATAAACTCTATATTTCTTTTTTAATAAAAACTTTGATAAATAAGCACCATCTTGGCCTGTAACTCCGAAAATTAAAGCTATTTTTTTTTTCATCTAGATCAAATTTAATTATACATCATAATTATTTTACCCATACAAGTTTAAAATATTACCCTAATTTAAAATTTTTATTTTGCTAAAAATTACCATTGGTATCAATTTAAGACCAAAAATATATCTTTTAAAAAAAACAAGTGGATTAAAAATTAGTCTTAAAAGCCAACCTAGATAAAATTTATCGATAAAATTATTAATCGGAGCTTGATCTTTAGTAAAAAATGAAATTGCTGCTCCTGTGCACAAAATAGTTGGTTTAAATACTAATTTTTGTTTTAAATATAGGCCTAAAACCTCTTGAGTGCCTCCCCCAATATTAATTAGAATAAAATTTGGTTTTACTTTATTGATTAAGTTTAATAATTTTTTATCATTTAATTCCAAAGAGTTATATTTTGGAGCAACGTAATTGTGTATTTTTTTTAAGCCTAAATTTCTCAAGTAAGATTTATTTGATTTAGAATATTCTAAATTTGGGTCGATAGAAAAAATAGATTTATTCTTATTAATCTTCAAATAATCAAAAAATAAACTCAAAAATTTATAACCTGAAAACTTTTTCACATTTATGTTTTTAAAAATTTTTAGTAATAAAACAAAAAAACCACTATCAAAAAAAACCAAATCTGCTTTTTTAATTGATCTATAATATTGACTTGATTTTTGAATTGAAGCTAAAGCTGGACCAGCTGGAAAAACAAATAATCCTTTTTTAGTAATACATCTATCAAAATTTTTAATATCAATATTTATAAATTTTATTTTTTTAAAAATTATTTTTCTGATCATTGCTTACTTTTTTTAGGCAATATTTAAGACTTTGTAAATCTACTAATATTTGAACCCTTTTTATTTATTTCAGCATTAATCCAATCGTAAGTTCTTTTAAGACCGTCTTTTAATTGAATTTTAAAACTCCATTTTAAAATTTTTTTTACTAAATCATTATTACTAGATCTTCCCCTAACACCCTTCGGTTTATCTAATTGATAAACTCGTTCTAATTTTTTTGTACCAGAAATAATCTCAATAATTTCAATCATTTGATTAATAGAAACTTGCTCATCACTTCCAATGTTTACAGGCTCAGAATAATCAGACTCAAATAATCTGAGTGTTCCCTCAATACAATCGTCTATGTATAAAAAAGTTCGAGTTTGTTTACCATCTCCCCAAACCTCTATTTTATTTTCATTATTATTTTTAGCTTTTATTACTTTTCTACATAACGCAGCAGGAGCTTTTTCACGCCCACCATCAAATGTACCGTAGGGGCCATAAATATTGTGATATCTGGCTACTCTTACAGGTATGTTATAATCTTCCATAAAGTGTCTGCACATACGCTCACTAAATAACTTTTCCCAGCCATATCCATCCTCTGGGTCTGCAGGATAAGCATCTTCCTCCTTCAATCCTTCAATAAAAACATTTTTTTGTTTTCTAGTATTATAAGCACATGCACTAGAAGAAAAAAAATATCTTTTAACTTTTTCTTCTTTGCAAGCAATCAATAAATTTGTATTTATCAAAACTGACTGCATACATTCTGCTTTATTATTTTCAATAAAACCCATTCCTCCCATGTTGCAGGCCATATTAAAAACGTAATCAATATCTTTAGTCACTTTTCTGCAATTATTTATGTCTTTCATATCCATTGCATAATGATTTTGCGACTCATCAAAATCCTGGAACCAGTATTCTTTAGGTTTTATATCTGCGGCTATTATTTTATTTTTATTATTTAAGAGTTTTTTTACCAAATGGCCTCCTATAAAACCACCTGCACCAACTACTAAAATTTTTTTATCTTCAATCATATAAATTTATTTTTTTAAAATTTTTTTTTAAAAACATCTTTTCTAACAAAACTTAATTATATTTTTTAATGCTTTAATGACTCCAACTTTCTTTGATCTTAAAAAATTATCTTTAAGTTTTTCAAAATGAACTTCAAATTTTTTGATATTAATTTTTTTATTATAAACCATAAAGATTTCCTTATTTATCTTTTTTAAAATTTCTCTATCATCTTTTAGTGTTTCATTTAATTTTTCACCTGGTTTTAATCCAGTTTCTTTATATTTAAAAATATAATTATTATTAAGTTTCATTTTTATTTTCCCTAAATTCTTTGCTAGCTCTAAAATATTTATTGGTTTGCCCATATTTAAAATAAAAATGCATCCTTTAGAATTTATTGTTGTTGTTTGTAATACTAAATGACATGCCTCTAAAGCTGTCATAAAATACCTGGTCGCTTTTTTACTGGTAATTTCTATTGTTTTTTCATTATTAATTTTATTGAGAAAATTATTTATTGCTGAACCTGAACTACCGAATACATTTCCGAATCTAACAATTTTAATTTTTTTCTTATTATTAATATTTTCATTAAAATTTTCACAAACTTTTTCTGCAACTTTTTTAGTATATCCAAGTATTGAGATTGGGTTTGCTGCTTTATCAGTGGAGATGAATATCATCTCACATGAATTTTTAACTGATAGCCTACAAACATTAAATGTTGCAAAGATGTTATTCTTGACAGCTGAAAAAATATTATTCTCAAGAATATTTACATGTTTATAAGCTGCCGCATGGAATATCATATCCACTTTATAATCTTTTATTATTTTATCTAAAAATGAGTATTCATTAATATCCAATAAAAAAAATGAAATCTTTTTTCCAAATATTTTTTTTTGTTGATTGTAAATTCCAATTTCTGACTTATCTACTGCTATAATTTTTTTTACATTGTGCTGTATTAATTGTCTGCAAATTTCTGAGCCTATTGTTCCTGCGGCACCTGTTACTAATACTGTTTTATTATTCAATTTTTGGATTCTTTTTAATTTAATCTCTTTTCTGTTTAATATAGAGTTAATCTCATTTATATTAAGATCTTCCATGTCAATTTTATCAGATATTAAAAATTTTTTTTCTGGTAAATAACGAACGTCAAAAAAATTAGTTTTTAATTTCTTAATCATGTTTTCTAATGATCTTTTATCTAAAGAAGGAATTGTCAAAAATATTCTTTTAATTTCAAATTTTTTTTTTAATTCAATTAAATTTCTATAACTTATTACTGGAGTATTTTCATAATAAGTATTTTGTTTTTTTAAATCATCATCTACAAAAAAACTTACATCCTCATTATTTTTCCTCAACTCTTGATAAATCTGTTTCCCAGCATATCCAGCACCATATATGACAATACCATTAGAAATATGATTTATTGCATCATTAGAATAATTTACTATGGAGCCTATGGTTTTTTTATTTATTTTTAGAATTCTTTTTAAATAAATACCAAGTTCTATGAACTTATAGTTTTTTAATACTTCTGGTAAGTTTCTAGTTTTTGCAATCGAATTATGAATTTCATTAATGTTATTTAGTTTAATAATTTTTGATTTTTTAAAATTTGAGTAATCAATAATATCCTTTATTAAATATCCTTTTCCTGTTCCAAGGTCATAAATTCCTTTTTTAATTTTTTTTTCTATTAATAATTTATAAATTTGCGCAACATCTTTGATATGAATAAAATCTCTTATAGAATTTCCATTATTTATGAGGTTTATTTTTTGATTACTTTTTTTTAATCGTATTACTTTTTCAATAAATGAAAATTTATCATCAGGATCACCGTAAATATTAAACAACCTTAAAATATAATATTTTTTCTTTTTTCTATTTGCAAAATTTAATATCATTTTTTCAGCTGCCAACTTAAATGAGGAATATAATTCTCTATTAAATTTATCGTTTTCCTGGCTACTTAAATTTTCAGGAACTCTATAAACTGAAGCACTACTAGTATAAATAATTTTATTAATTTTAAATGATGGAACTTTCTGAAGAATCATTGAAATTTTTTCTAAAGAAAGCATACAAAATTTTTTATAATCTGTTGTTTTAAACGTGTTTAAATTTTTTGAGGGGTAAAAATTATTAAAAACTAAATTTATTTTTTTTTTTTGTTTTATCTTATCTAAATCTTCCTCATTGAATTTATTTGCAGAAAAAATAGTTCTATCTTTTATGTTTTTAGAAAGATGTTTTGTAATTAAACTATTTTGACCTATAATTATATTTTCAATCATTTGATTTTAGATATTTAATTAAGAAAACGTATATAGATAAAAAAATAAAAAAAACTAAAAAAAAGTTAAGATTAAAGACGGAAAAAAGAATAATAGGTGTGATTGATATCAAAAAAAGAATGGAATTCGAAACTTTAAGAGAATATTTATTTATCAAGAGATGATGAATATGGTCTCTATCGCCAAAAAAAGGATTTTTTAAACTTAACAACCTTTTAAAGGTTAGTCTTAAAAGATCAAAACCTGGTAATAATAGCAGAAAAAAGATTTCATCAGCAAATATTATATTTTTTTGAATGTTATGTTCATAGATTAAACTTGATGACAAAATTATACTTAATAAATAAATTCCACCATCGCCTAAAAAAATTTTATTAGAAATATTCAGAAAAAAAATAAATAGAATTAAAATAATACTTATAATGTAAAAATAATGCATATCACTTTTAATTAATAGAAAACTAAAAGATATTATGAAAATCAAACAAGATTGACCATTAATACCATCATAAAAATTAAGGGCGTTAACTAAAATTAAAAAACAAAAAATTGTAAAAAAAATAGAATAATTTTCAAAAAAAATTTTGTTCTCAATAAATGAAATTGACATCATTTTAACTGCTAAATTTTCATTTAAAAAGATTGCTAATAAAATTAATATAATTGAATAAAACAATTTTTTATTTGGGCTTAAATTAATTTTATCATCACATAAACCTAAAACAAAGAACCCAAATATAAATAGTAAACTTATAACTACTTCAACAAAATTCAGTTTGTTTAAATCAATTGATATGAAGTCATTTAAAAAAAAAATTTGATAAAAAAATAAGATACTAAAATTAAATGCTAAAATTATACCACCTATAATTGGTACATTCTTTTTGTGTAATTTTAGTTTATTATCAGGTATATCATAAATATTTAAAATTTTAGACAATTTACTAATTTTAAAAAAAATTATTAAATTTAATAAGAATAAAAATAAAAATATTAACAACATTAAGTATAAAACTTATTATAACTATAAAAATAAATTCCCAGAAAATAGTAGTTTATTATAGATATCCAATTATTGAAAAAGTTTCCACTAGGTAAAAATGGGAATAAATTTATAAGTAAACCAATTGAAATAATTGCTAAAGATTGTTTGTTTGTATGTGAGAGAGTATCGATTAACCATATTTTATATAATTTAAAAATAATAAATGAAATTATATATAAGTAGACCAAGAGACCCACTAGGCCTGTTTCGGAAGTAATTTGCACTAAAAAATTATGTGGATGTGTAGAGCATATTCCCACATCAGGATCGTATTGAACTTTCCTGCAGTAATGTCGAAAGCCTTTTGGTCCTACTCCAAAAACAGGATTTTCTTTAAACAATTTAAAAGCTAGCTTGAAATGTCCTGTGTGATCTTTTGAAAATATAAGAATATTTTCTCTTATCACGTCTTTATTTAATTCGATACTATCATTAAATGACTTCTTAGTTTCATTTTTTGTAAAATATTGATTAGTAAATTGATTAAAAGTTTTAATAAAAATTCTTCTTGCAGGATCTGATTTGCCCACTTGGAAAGTAGATGTAAAGAAAATAAAAGAAAATAAAACTATTAAAGAAAAAAAGAAAATTTTTTTTAAGGGTTTAATTAAAATTAAAACTAAAATAAAATAAATTAATGTTAATCCTAAAGATGTTCTTTCAGCAGTTAAAAAAATGCAAATTAGAGTAAGACTAAAAAAAAATATCAATTTCTTTTGATTTTTTTTAATATCAAATCCATAATGAAATAATAACCAAGTTAAAATAGGTAGAATTTTTATCAAAAAACTTCCTAAAATTAATTCAGAGCCAAAAATCCCAGAGATTTGGTTTTGAAATATTTTATACCCAAAAAAATTTATACCTGTTAAAAATTGAAAAATTCCATCAAGTGAAATAAAAAAAACAATAAAAGAAATTAAATATAATAATATTTTCTTTTGACTAGTTTCAATTTTTTCAAAAAATTCTAAACAAAATAAAATTGATAAAGAAAAAATTATATATCTAAAATGAAAAATTGATGAGATTTTTAAGTTATCATTTATCTGAAAGAAACCATTTAAACCTATATATAATGAAATTAAGAATAAAAAAATAAACTTTTTGTCAAAAAAATATTCTATACTTCTATTTTTTATAAAAAAAAATATTATAATTAGACCGAGAAATAGTTCTGTTATAAAAACACCCAAAATATAAGTAAAAGGTAATAAAATAGCTAAATAATATATAAAATTTTTTGCTAAAAGATTATTCATCAACAATATTGATTAATTTTTTTTGAAATTCTTTTTTTGTTGTAAGTATATTTTTACTCATTTCATTTTGTATTTTAGAATAATTTTTTAATATATAATAAATGGTTCTTTTTAAATTAACTGAATCTCTTTTACTAATAAAGATACCCTTATAATTTGATTTTACGTGTTTAATATCCTCAAAGATTATAATAGGTTTTTTTCTTACTAAGCTTTCTAAAATTACTTTTGGGGAACCTTCGGTATAAGAGGGTAAAATAAATATATTATGACTATCGTATAAGTTAATAATTTTTCTTTGATTCGACAATTCCTTAAGGAATTTGATATTTTTTGATTTTTTGAATAGGTTATCTTCACCACCTGCTATAGTTAACTTATATTTAAATTTTATATTTTGAAATAATTCAATCAAAGAATGAACTCCTTTCTCTTTTTTAAATCTTCCTAAATATAGAAGTGTCGGAAAATGTAGGCGTGATAGTTTAATTTTTTGAAACCATTTTTTGTCTAACTCTGAAGGAGTAATCAGATAGTTTATTTTGGTAGTTTTAATATTTTTACTCACAGAAATTACCTTTAAATTTTTCTCTACGATCCTCATCATGAAAGAGAAAAAAATATATCCAAATATTCCAAATTTTATTTTATACTCTTTATAACCATCACTTCTCAAATAGATAAATCCATTAACTTTCCTATAAAGTAAATTTAATAATAAATAAAAGAAAACATTTAATGGTGTCACTGAAATTATAAAAACATGAATTTTTTTTTCTCTTGATTCCAAAAAATTTTTAAAACTAAATTTATTAATCTTTGTTCGTTTTAAATTAAAATTTTCTGCGTTATGAGCTTTTCTTGAAATCAAAAAAATATTAAATTTTTTTTGCAAGGCATCTAAAATATTTAAAGTATCGTTAAACTTTGATGAAATTCCTCTTTTTGAAAAAAATAATTTATCATTGGATATTACTATTAAGTTCTTCATTTTCTCAGAAATTTAAATAAACTTTTAGGTAAACAAAATAAAATTAATAATTTAATTTTTTCAAAAAAAACTTTATGATTTAATATTTTAGAAAATAAAAAAATACTTTTATTTTGATTTTCTATTAAAAAAATATTCTCGATATATTCCAATTTGTTTTTGAAAAAATTATTATACTTTTGGAAAAATTCATCATTTTGTTTTTTCTCTCTCTCATACCAGTCTTTGTACTCTTCATAATATAACTTAGTATGATTTTTCAAAAAATTATTTTGATGAACCCTATAATTTAATAATGGTAAGTCTATTGCATGAGCGTTGCAGTCCTTAGAGATTTTCATTATAAAATCATAATCACCAATTATATTATAACCTTCATTGAAGTTCCCAAATTTTAGAAATATTCCTCTTCTAAAAATTGTTCCACTTATAATAATAAAATAATCTTTTGACAGGCTTGAAAAAATATTTCCACTTGGCAATTTAAATTTTCTATATAATTTGTTTCTTTTTTTTCTTTCAAAGAACACATTGGTATTAGAGTAAAAAAAATCTATTTTTGAATTATTAAAAAATTTTTCTCTTGATGATAAATAATTTTTTTCCCACCAATCATCACAATCCAAAAATGCTATTAGGTCACCAGAACTTTCTTTAATAGCCTTATTTCTTGCTTTATATAAATTCTCTTTTATTGGATTTCTAAAATATTTAATTTTTGTATTGTTAAATTTTTCTACTATTTTTTTTGAATTATCTGTAGATGCATTATCCCATAATATTATTTCAATATCCTCATAATCCTGATTTACTATACTTTTAATACAATCTTCTAAATATTTTTCTCCATTATGATAATTAACAATAACACTAACTAAAATTTTCATTTTTATAAAAATTAATAGTTTTTTTTAAACCAATATTAAGACTTATTTTTGGTCGCCAATTTAAAATTTTTTTTGCCTTATTTGTGTTTGGGTATAGAACCATTATCTCATCTTTTCTCATTAAAATTTTACCGAATATCGGTTTACCAGATCCAACTAAATAACAAATCTTGTGAATTAACTCTCTAATTCTTATAGGTTTATTCGAACCAATATTTAAAATTTCACCATTAGTTTTTTTATTTTTAAGAATTTTTATAATCGCGTTTATTACGTCATCTATAAAAATAAAATCACGTAATTGACGACCAGACGAGCAATCAAATTTTTTATTTTTAAGAGCATTTTTGATAGTTATTGGAATTACACGATTAGTATCCTGTTTTGGACCATATACTAAATAGAGTCTAATAATTGTTACTGGAAAATTATATTTTTCATATAAACCAATTAAAAATTTTGTACTTAATAACTTTGCTTTTCCATAAACAGAATATGTTAATTGATTATTTTTTTTATTTTCAACCTGTGGTGATTTTAATTTCCCATATTCAATGCTAGATCCAACTTGAATAAATTTTTGAATTTTTTTGTGAATAAATAGTGATGCCAAATTTTTGCAACCGTTGTAGTGACTTTGTAAAGTCTTCATTTTTTTTGAATGATCTACATATCCAGCAAGATTAACTATATAATCAAAATTTTTTTTTAATTTAGAAAGTTTTTTTTTGTTTCTTATGTCAATTACTAAATAGTTAACACCTTTAATTTTTTTTTTCTTTTTTGGATATTTTGAGGATAAACTTGTAACAGACCAACCTAGCCTTAAACATTTTTTTGATAAATGATATCCTATAAATCCTGTTCCTCCAGTTATTAGAATCTTTTTACTCAAGATTTTTTTTACCTTTAATTTTTTTTTCTAAAATTTTTTTATCTCTGAGAGTATCCATACACTGCCAAAAACCAGTATGCTTATAACCAATCAGTTGTTTTTTTTTTGTTAATTTTTCAAATGGCTCTCGTTCTAAATACGTACTATCATTTTTAATAAATTTCAAAAATCTAGACTCCATCACAAAAAAACCACCATTAATCCATCCTTCGTCTAAACTTGATTTTTCTTTAAAATAGGAAACTTTATTTCCGTTTAATTTTATTTTTCCAAATCGCGCGGGGGGTCTCACTGCTGTTAATGTAACTAATTTTTTATTCTTTTTGTGAAATTTTATTAAATTATCTAAATTAATATTTGATAATCCATCTCCATAGGTTGCTAGAAATGTTTCATTTTTAAAATATTTTCTTAATCTTCTTAGTCTTCCTCCAGTCATTGTTTTAAGACCAGTATCAATAAGATTTATCTTTAATTTTGTATTCTTAAATTTTCTGAAATATCTTTTTATTACGTTTCCTTTATAACCAAGTGCGATATAGAAATCATTATGACCATATGATGAATAATGATTAATTATATATTTTATTAATGGAATTCCATTAATTTTTATCATTGGCTTCGGGATAGTTTTTGTATACTCAGAAATTCTAGTTCCATAACCACCAGCCAAAATTACAACTTTCATATTCAAATCTTATTTAAGTTTTTTAATATATAAATTTATTTGTTTAATTGAAAAATCGTACATATTTTTTTTTTTTGTATAAAAATATTTATACCATTCGGTTGTAAAATAAATTGACTCTCGAAAGCTTAAATTACATTTCCATTTTAATACCGAATTCGCTTTAGATGAGTTCAATTTCAATAAACTGCTTTCAAATTCTTTTTTTTTCAGTTTGATAGTTTTCCAAAAAATATTTTGCCATAACTTTTTTACTAATGTTAAAACATCAATTACCTTATAGTTATTATTCAGCCCAGGTCCAAAATTGAAGGCTTGACCATTTAATTTTCTATTTTTCCTTAAATTTAAAGATAAAATTATGTAACCATACAAAGCATCTAGGACATGTTGCCAAGGTCTTGTGGCATCTGGATTTCTGATAATTACTTTCTTATTTTTGGACCACGACCTTACACAATCTGGAATAAGACGATTCTCTGACCAGTCACCACCTCCTATAACATTACCAGCTCTAGCAACTGCTAATCTAATATTTTTTTTATCAACTAAATATGATTTAAAATAGCTTTGAATAATTAACTCTGCTGATGCTTTAGAGGAACTATAGGGATCTGCTCCGCCCAATTCGTCTTCTTCCTTATAACCTCTTTTAATTTCAAGATTTTTATAACTTTTATCACTTGTAATTATTACGGCAATACAATTATTTTTTAAACTTTTTAAAGACTCCATTACATTTAATGTTCCAATAGCATTTGTATAATATGTTAATAATGGATTTTTATAAGATTTTTTAACCAGTGATTGAGCAGCTAAGTGAAAAACATAATCAGGTTTAAAACTAATGAATATTTTTTTTAATTCTTTTAAATCAGTAATATCTAAAAATTTACTTTTAACCTTTTTTTCTAAATTTATTAATTGAAAATGTGATGGTTTTGTTGGAATGTCAATGGAAACACCCATCACATCTGCACCTAAATTTTTAAACCAAAGTGAAAGCCATGAACCTTTAAAACCAGTGTGCCCTGTAATTAATATTCTTTTATTCTTGAAAACTTTTAAGTTATTTTTCATTAAATTTAATAAATAATATAAGTTTGTTAATAAAAATTAATCATTTTTAATACCAATAAGTGAAAAATCTATATCAGAAAATGATTTACAATACATATATATAAATTCCTCCAAATTTTTACTTATTTTGATATCACTCTTTTCCCAAAGATTTTCTGAAATATGATTGTCTAGGGAAATTTTTTTTTTGAGAAAGTCACTTAAGGTAGATGATAAATCATTATCATTCCTTACAATATCTTCAAAATTTAAAAACATTATATTTTTAATTAACTTTTTTTGATTAATTTTTAACCAAAGAGCATAAAAGTTAATTATTAATACAACATCTAATAAGTTTAATTCAAATTCCTTACTATTAAATATATCATAAGGTTCAAATTCTTTTGTTCTAAAGGATAAGGGTGTGTGTTTGCGTTTTAATTTCCACTTAATCATGTTTTTAAGAGTATCAAAAATATTTCTATAAGTGATGATAAAATTTGTTTTATTTAATCCATAGTATTTATCAATAAAGCTTAAATTATATTCAGTTGGGAAAAAGTGTTGATGTATAATTTTTTTTTTAAACAAAAGTGAAAGATAAAGATATTTTAAAAAGCTTTTTGTATCAAAACCAGCCACAATATTACCTGAACCATTACCTAATTTGTGTGTATTTCTTTTTGTATTAAATATTCTTTCAAGTCTAGATACTAATGAATGACTTGCTGTTCCAGGCCCTGCAGAGATAAAAATTGTCATTTTTTGAAATAATTAATTTGGAAGTTATTTTGATTTAAATTTTTATATATTAAAAACTTAAAAAAATAAATAATTCTTAAAAAATAAAAAAAGGGGAATGATAATACCTGCTTTAATTTAATATTATTCCAAAAAAAATTTAATACAAAAATTTCAATTTTCAGTGGCAAAAAAAAGTTTAAAATGCTTTTTTTAGACTTTCTAAAAAATCTATATTTAAATTTTTTTATTATATCATTTGTTAAATATTCAAAAATTTCTATATCTTTATTATAAAAAAAATTGGGATTTATTTTATTTTCAAATTTTCTATTTATTCCTGGCATATTGTTTCCACTAAACTTATCACCCCACCACTTTTTGTTGTGAAAGGTTGGCTCCAACATAGTTTTTTTGTAAGTTATTCCTAGGGATTTACATAATTTTTGAATTAATAATTTGTTATCTCTATGTAAATCCTCCAATTTTATAACTATGGGTTTTTTGCAATAATCATTTAAAATTCTAACTTCAAATAGCACTCTTTTTAAATACCATAATAATGATCGAGGTGTAAACAGAGAGCCTTTGTAAGTAAAAATTTTACTTTTTACAGCTGAATTCACCATAGCAATTGGGTGTCTGTACATATATATGAGTCTAAAATTAAAACTTGGTATTTTTTTTATTCTTTCACAATGATGTAAATTTAATAAGATGTACTTAATTTTTGTAATTTTTTTATTACAAGCCAAATAGTATGTATAATGTAATAAATTAATTAAATTTTCAAAATTAGAAGTATTTATCTTGCTAAAATTTTTATAGAAAATTTTCTTAAACTTTACTTTATCAACTTTGTATTTTTCTTTCTTGTTTTTACCTAATTTATCATGACACTCTGATCCACTAAGCTTTGAATTAAATAAAAAATTATAATCCTTTAAGAAAGTTTTTAAAATGAACTTAGCATCAAATTCATTTTTAATCTTTTTATAAAATTCATCATAGTAAATACATCCTGGTAATTGAGATATTTGATCATGATTATCCATTAATGCATGAAAGAAATCTGAGCCAGCTCTCCCCCCTACACATAAAACAATAAATTTTACTTTTTTAAACATTTATATTTTTATCCATTCTGAAAATTTAAAATTTTTATCTTGAAAGCTAATGTAAGAACTTTTCTTTTTTAACTTATAGCTATAGATGTTTTCATCAATCTTTTTCGTTTCAATAAATTTCCAAATTTTTGGATTATGCACTTCCAATAATGGATCATTAACAATATGGATTACATCAATACCATATTCTAATGTTTCAATAATTGATGCCGTAGCAGAAAAAAAAATAGATTTGGATTCTTTATTTTTGTTTTTTTTGTCAAATTTAAAATAATATTTTTTAAATAATTGATTTATATTTTGAATAAATCTCAAATGTTTTTCAGAATTATTCATTAATGGATGATTTTTTATTTTAAATGGATGCAAAGAATTTTTTTTTTGTTTTTTTAAAAAATTTTCTAAGTAAATTAATAATAAATTTTTATCCTCAAAAGTCATTGGTAAGAAGATTTTATTTTTGAAATTCTTTTTATTTTGATGTTTATATCGAGCAGATCTTTTCGAAAAAATTTCTTTTTTAGACCAACCTAAATATTTAGATAAAATTTTTTTTTGTAAATTTCCGTGAACTATAATTTTTTGAGGAGAACCTTGTCTTTTAATATACTCAGATGGTAATGGTGGCAATGCAGAGTGAATATACCCTATTGTTTCAACTGAATTTTTTTTGTTTACGTTAGACAAAATATAATTTTGAAATATTTGACCTTCATAGGGTAATACAAATTTTTTTACTTTTATAATACTTAATATTTTCGAAATTGTTTCTTCAGTTTTAATATAAAAGTTCTCTAAAATAAAAAAATTATTAAGATCAAAATTAATGAGAGATTTGATGAAAGATATAATCATTAATTTTATAAAACTTATAAAAGAAACTCTATTTTTAAATATAATTACATTGTCAATATGATTAGTAAAATAACCATCCATTGAGATTAATAACCAAAGTGTATTATTTTCCGATTTAGAATTAGATGAAAAATATCTATCGTAATAAATGTTTTTTTTAAAATCATTCTTATAACACCAGCTTAAAACTACCTTATTAAAATTTTTTTTTTTTAAATTTTTAATCTGTATTTTTTTTAAATCTGAAAAAAGAAATTGAAGATAAATATTAGAAAGAAAAATCTTTATCTTAAACATTAGATTTTTTTGATTAAATAATTCTTTAATTCTTAAATAACCCAAGCAATACGACCATGAAGAATAATAAAATTCTTTTAATACTATAAAATTTTTTTTTTTCTCGTTTTTTTTGATTAATGATCTAAGAATTGAAATTATTTTAATTTGTTTTGAAAATATCTTTTTTGTTTCCACTTTAATTTTTCTTAAACTCAAGATGAATTTGATTACCTAATTGATTGTTCACACAAATATTTTTATAAACTTTATCGGCTTTTTTTATCAGCTGGTACACTTGGTTAATATTCTTTTTTTCGATATGAAAATGATTGTCAATTTTTTTTTTTAATTCTTGAATCATGTTATCTTTTCCAACATAATTTGACTTTGTTGGTAAACCATTGAACAACCAATTTAAATTATTTAAAAGACTGTATCCTTGTTCGTTATAAATTTTGAAATTTTTTACTTTCATTTTTTTTAATAAATTTTTAAGAGATTTTATAGAAAAGTAATTTTTTGCATTCTTTTCATAAAAAAAATTCAGATAATTTTTATTTTTCCAAACATTTTTAATCACATCGTTATAGTTAGGAGTTATAACAACAATTTTTCCATCTTCGTCTAATAAATCTAATATTTGTTTAAATTCTTTTTCTGGATTAAAAAAATATTCAATAACATAAAATAAAAAAATTTTTTTAAATTTATAATTATTTTTTTTAAAATAATCATAATTTGTAAAACATTTAATTTTTAATTTTGAATTTATAAATTTGCTTTTTTTTTCATCTATTTCCAATCCATAAGGTATTATATTTTTTTTTTTTGCTAAACTTAAAAAAGCTCCCCAGGAAGGCCCTATTTCTAAAATTTTTTTTCCTACTAATTTTTTATCTAAATATTTATTATATTCATTTTCTGATTGAGAATAATTATTTTGAAAATCTTTTTTTATAGTTATTTGACCCAAAGGTCCAAAATTTAACCTTGATTGATTTAATTTATTTTTTGACAAATTTTTATAAGGATTGCCTTTAAGATATGCGAATTGACATCTATTACATTTTACCAAAGTATTTTTTGTTTTATCTCTGGTAACAATTACTTCAGATTTTCCTTTTTTTTTACATATCTTGCAATTATTTTTTGTTTTCATTTTGCCACATTTTTAATAAACCATTTTCTAATTTTGTTTTAGCAGTGAAATTTAAATATTTTTTTGTTTTTTTAATATTTGCCAAACTTCCTTTTAAATCTCCGTAAGTGATACCTTTTTGTATTACTTCAACTTTTTGATCAGGTTTAATTATTTTTATTAGATGATTAATAATTGTTGAAAACTTTGTAGCTTTACCACTAGCAATATTAAATATTTGGTTTGTTTTATTTTTTTCTAAACATAATTTCCATGCTTCAACAACGTCGTCAATATGAATTAGATCTCTAAATCTATCTAAAGAGCCTTTAACCTCTATTAAATTTTTTTCTCTAATAAGATTCATGAATATTCCAACTAATCCTACGTCCGGATTTTTTATATTTTGATCATTACCATAAACATTAAACATTCTAAGAATATTCCATTTTATTCCTTTATTTTGGGCATAATTTTTTAACAATAATTCACAATAACTTTTCGACATCGCATATACAGATGAGGGTCTTAGATCCATTTGCTCATTAAATCTATTTTTTTCTTGTTTTCCATAAACTACAAAGGAAGATGCAAATAAAATTCTTTTAATCTTATTTTTTGAACAAAAATTAATAATGTTTAATGTTCCAATTATATTTTTATCTATATCTTCCCTTGGTATAAAAAATGATTTTGGACCTGATGATTGAGCAGCTAAATGTAAAATTGCATAAATATTTTGTACCTTAAGTTTTAAAATTTTTTTTTCATTTGTGATATCTGTTTTTATAATTTGAAATTTGCCCTTCAAAAAGTTAGGTTTTTTTGCTTTTGGATGCTCCATCAAAATAACTTGATATTTTTTCCTCAATTTTAATGCTAATTTTGCTCCTATGTATCCATAACCTCCAGTAATTAAGATTTTTTTTTTCATAAATTTTGAAATCTTTTCATTTTGATCAAAAATTTTTTCATTAAAGATTTAGGTCCAATGCTAATAGAAAAAAAGTTTTCATAAGGTTCTTTCCATGGTCCTTTAACATAAATTTTGTTTCTTTTTAAAAAATTAACTAATTTTTTATTCTTCGATTTATCTTTCATGTTTATTAATAAATAATTACCGTATCTTCCATCTGATGAAATTTTAATTTTTTTTAATTCTTTTTTTACAAATTCTCTTGAACGTATTACATCCTGATTATATTTTTTGACTAATTTCCAATTATCTAACAAATAGTCTGCTACTTTGACTGATAAGGTATTTGTTTCATGAGCAAGCCTATTTGCACTTAAAAATTTTATCAAATTTTTATTTGAAATTAGATAACCTAAACGTATTGAAGGAACTCCAAAACCTTTTGAAAATGTTCTAGCAATTATAACATTGTTATATCTTTTTATCAGCCTTACAGCTGTTTGTGAGCCAAAATGAAAGTAGGCCTCGTCTACAAATAAAATACATTTATTTCTTGCACATTTTTTTGCTAATTGATCTAACTTTTTGGGACTGTAATAATTCTCAATTGGCTGGTTGGGATTAGGAAGAAAAATTACTCTTATATTTTTTTTTAATATCAAATCCAAGGATTTCAAATCAATTTTAAAATTTTTATCAAAGTTTACTTTAATTAATTTTGTTTTAAAAATTTTTGAATAAACTTCATACATTGCATAAGTAGGATTTGGCGCAGCAATTTTATCTTTTTCATTTAGAAAACTTTCAAATAAAACCCTTATTCCACCATCTATACCTGAAGTAAGTAAAATATTTTCAGTTTTTACTTTGTCAAATTTAGCTACTTTATTATAAATTTTATCTAAATCTGGATAAATACTTAAGTTATATCCTTTAAAATTTTTAAAAATTTTGGAAAAAATATTTTGTTCCCAATCAGAAACTCTCTCATTTCTATCTAATCTTAAACCAAATTTTAAATCTCTTTTTTCTGGAATTCTTAAACGATCAATTTTTAATAAATGTTTTTTTTTTAAATTTATCATCTAATTAATTTTTCTACTCTTTTTAGATCTTTTGGGGTATCTACTGATTGAATCTTGCCATTAACCTCTATTAAGTTTACAGCATATCCATATTCAATTACTCTTAACATGTCTATTGATTCAAGTTTTTCTAAAGGAGTTGATTTAAGTTTAAGGTATTTCAATAAAAAATTTCTTTTAAAAGGAATTGCGCAAACTTGTTTGTAAACATTTTTTAAAGTATTTTTTTGAAATGGAATAGCTTTACGCGAAAAATAAATTGCTTTATTTTCTTTTGACTTTACTAACTTTATTGAATTGGGATCATTAAATTCCAACTTACTATCTATTTTAGTAATGAGATTTGAGACCAAGGAGTCTTTATTTTTCAACATAAATTTACAAATTTTATTTAACATGTGAGGTAAAATCATTGGTTCGTCACCTTGAACCATCAAGACAATATCGTACTTATTTTTTTTTATAGACTCAATTTTTTTTAATGCTTCTGCACATCTATCACTTGCTCTAGTATGTGTTTTTTTTGTCATTGTTACATTGCCTTTAATCTTTTCAATAAATTCTTTTATTTCTTGATCGCAAGTTGCAACGTAAACATCGTCAATATAAGAACATTTTTTTACATTTTCATAAACCCTTTGAATCATTGGAATTTTGTTTATCAATTTTAGAGGTTTACCATAAAATCTCGAACTGCCCATTCTTGCTGGAATAATTGCAATTATTTTTTTCATAATTTTATTTTTTTACCATTAAAGTGGATATTGATAGTAGTTTTGAATAATTACACTATCCATTGAATAAGCTAAAAATTTAAATTTTTTATGGATTAAACTTTTTAATTCTTTTTTATTAGGTTTCACTACATGCATACCACAAGCAATATTATTTTTATCGGCAATCTTCTTTATTTGTTTAAGAATATTTTGAAATTTTTTAGACTTAAATTTACCTGTTATATTATAAGAAGCAGATAAGTCATAAGGCCCAATAAATATGGCATCTAAACCTTCTAATTGTAGAATTTTATCTAGATTTTCTACTGCTGATTTCGTTTCTATCATTGCAACAATAATAGGTTTAAATTTTTTAATATGGAAATTGAGCCCTTTTCCAAATCTATTAGCTCTCGAAAATCCAATGCCCCTTGAGCCTAAAGGTGGGTAATTACAAGCATCAATGATTTTTTTAACATGATCAACATTTTTTACCTGTGGAATTACTATACCCGAAGCTCCTGCTTCAATTATCTTTATCGAGTCCTTAGAGTCAGTGCTTGCTAATCTGACTAGAGGGACCTTGTTAGATTTATTAATTAGCGAGATCATTTCCCCAAGCTTATCTTGAGATATGAAACCATGTTCATAATCAATACAAAACCAATCATATCTATTTTCAAGAATAATTTCTAAATTTTCTAGAGATGGAATTTGTAACCAACAGCCAACACTATATTTGTTTAGAATTTTTTTTCTTAATTTATTTAATAAATTTATTTGTTTTTTCATCTTTTTAAAATATCTATAATTTCTTTTAAACCATTTTCAATTTTAACCTCTTTTTCTTTCTTAAATTTAAAATTAATCCCTTTTTCTAAAATAAGTGGATTAGGTTTAGATATATAATGGCCAGTAAATTTATTATTCAAATAGTGAATTTTTTTACTTTTATCAATTTTTAATATTTTTTTAATTATATTGAATATATTATTAATTGTGTAATTTTTTGTTCCTATAAGGTTTATATATTTATTGTCAAATTTATTGGACAAAACTTGAATACTTGCCCAAGCCGCATCTTTTACATGTATGTATCTCCTTTGAGCTTTTTTATTACCAATATACTCCAATTTTCTTTTTTTAACTGCATCTTTCAAAATTTTATATATACCATTGGTTTCATCTGAATTAGGTCCATAAAGAGACCCATATCTTAGTATAGAGAATTTTAAGTTATATTTTTTTGAATACTCCTCAAAAAAATCTTCACAAGCTCTTTTACTACATCTATAAAAACCGCCATTTGAACTTATTGCATAAATACTGCTTGAAAAAATTACTTTGTGAATTGAATTCTTAATAGATAAATCTAAAATATTTACTGTCCCTAAAATGTTTACACGTGCAGTTTTTAAAGGCATTTTTGCTGATAGCTCAATATCAGCGAGACCCGCGAAATGATAAATAATTTTAATTTTATTTTTTTTTAAAATTTTATCAATTTTCCTATAATCCAATATGTCACCTTTAACAAATTTACATTTTTTATTTATATAAAGATTATTTTTCAAATCATAATTAATTACCCTATAACCATTTTTCAGAAGTTGATTAATGACATGAGAACCCAAGAAACCACTTCCGCCAGTAACTAAAATGTTCATAGTTAATTTAACCTTTTAAAAAATTTTTTAGCTGTTGGAACATCTAAGTAATTATTTATATCGTGTCCTTTTTCACATTTTTTAATTATCAAAAAAATTTTCTTTAAAATATCAAAGTATTTTTTCAAAATTTTTTCATCATGAGCACAAGAAATATAAATTGACGACGTCGCTAATATTTTTTTTTTCAACATTTCTTGAGTAACTAGTGTTTTGTAGCTTCTGTCGTTTTTTGAAATAAAGTTAAATTTAATTATTGAGGGCATTTCTGAAATATTCATTTTGATATTATTGGCTTTAGACAAACTTTTTAATTTTTTGATTATTTTTTTTCCTAAATAATTTATTTTTTTCCATGATTTCTTTTTTTTCATAACATCTAGTGTTTTCAATGCAGCTACATAACCAATTCTTTCTCCCCAAAAAGTACTGCTTATAAAAGTACTTGTGACGTTTGACATAAATTTCTTTTTTCCAATGATTGCATTTATTGCGTATCCATTTCCCAAAGTTTTACCAAAAATAGCTATGTCGGGATTTACCCCTAATGTTTTATGTAGACCTCCATAATTTTCTCTAAACCCAGTAGTACATTCGTCGAAAATTAAAATAATATTATTTTTATCGCATAGTTTTCTTACATTTTTCAAAAAATTAATATTAGGTTTCTCAAATCTAGCTACTTCCATTTTTATTATTCCAATTTTCTCTTTCTTTATAATTTGTTTTAATTCATTTAGATCCCCATAAAAAAAAGGTATTGCAGTTTTTTTTAATTGTTTAGGGACACCCTTAATTTGAACTCCAGGAAAAAGATGAAAACCCAATTTTTTATCTCTTGATAAATTTGATGAGAGATACCAATCATGCCATCCATGATATCCACAAAATGCCACTTTATGTTTTGATGTAGATGCTCGAGCGATTCTAATAGCAACACTATTAGCCTCACCACCTGTCCTCGTAAACCTGACCATTTCGGCCCAAGGATGAATTTCAATTAATTTTTCAGCTAAAGTTATTTCTTCAGGAGAGTTAAATGAAGATAAATTTCCATCTTTGACAACTCTTTGCACGGCTTGGTCTACTTCTTTATTTGAATACCCAAGAATATTGGTACCAACACCCATAGTACTCATGTCAGAGTAAATTTTATTATCAACTCCCCAGATTTTATAACCTTTAGTTTTTTTGAAATATGAAGGCCACTTTTTGGGAAGAATAAAATCTGGATTTTTCGAATAGAGCATATTTCCTCCAGGAATAATTTCCTTAGCCCTTTCCCACAATTTTTGACCAACACTAAGTTGTGAACCTTCATTTCTACCAAATTGTTTATTGATAAGAAAAATTTCAGGGTTCTTTTTTCTATAATTCATAACCTCTTTCCATGAAAAATTTACTCTTGGTTTAAAATGATTATATATATTGTTTATCAGCTTGTAATCTGCCTTATGATCTAAAGTTAATCTTATATCATTATATTTCAATTTAGATGTGATGTTCGCAAATTTTATTTTTTTATTATTTCTTCTAAAATAATCAATAACGACATTTTCTAGTTGTTTTTTTTTACCATCAATTTTGAAAGCTTTCTTTAAAAAATCAAAACTAAATACTTCTATATCTAGACCATCAGGAAAACTATATGGAAATGTATTTGATAAATATTCAACCTTCCTTTTTTTAAACACCTTTATGAACTCATCAACTAATTTACTATCAACTAAAGGACAATCCCCAGTAATTCTTACTACTGTTTGAACATTAAATTTTTTTGCTGCGTAAAAGTATCTATTCAAGCAATTTTCATTATTTCCTCTAAAAAATTTGAATTTCTTTTTTGTTAGATATTTAACTAACTTGTCATCTTTTTTATCTTTTGTTGTGACTACAATAATATCATTAATTTCCTTACAAAATGATAATCGCTCATGTATCAACTGGATTATAGTTTTATTGTTTATTTTCTTAATAATTTTTTCAGGAAATCTTTGAGAATTTAAGCGAGCTTGTATCAAAACAGCGACTGATTTTTTTAATGCCATAAAGAAGGGTTTATAATTTTTTTATTATTTGAATTGAAAAAAGATATATCGTTCTTTCTTATCTTGATTTTCAAATATCTTTTAAATTGAAAATAGTTATCAAAACCAACTACTATTTTGTTAATCTTTTTATTTAATATTGCATTAGAAACACAAACATCTATCGGTTGAAGTTTTTTTCCTTTTAGCCATTTATTCCAATCAATTAATTTTTTTCTTAATAAATTATTTTTCAAATTATTATATTTTTTTCTCAAAAGAGTACCTTGTAAAAATATTGATCTAGCGTGTATTTCTATTTTTCTTTTTTTCAAATTTCTAAGAATTTTTTTATTGTCTAATCTTTGATCGAATATATTATAAGATAACTGAACAATATCTAAATTATATAATTTTGTAAATTTTTTTAAACTTTTAATATCATAGACCGAAATACCGAGTTTTTTAAAATATTTTTTATTTTTTAATTTTTCTAAATAATTAAAAATGATTTTCCCATTACTACTCAATAAACACTCAGGATTATGAATCAATAGTGCATAAATTTTATTATTTTTGAAAATTTTTTTAGAATTAAATACTTTTTTAATTATTTCATTCTCAATTGATTTTTTAGTTTTTTTCTTAACTTTAATTTTTGTAATTATATTTAATTTTTCTATATTCAGATCTCCAATAATTTTCTCTGCATTTTTATATTCTGATGAAGTATCTAAATAAACGCTTTCTTTCTTTTTTAATAAAAAATTAATTATTTTTTTAAATTCTTTAATTTTAATCTCATTCTTGTTTATCCCATATTTTTGCTCCAAATTTGCTGATCCTAATATAAGTTTATTATGTAATTTATTTTCCATATCGATTGCTAAAAAATAATTTTATACTTTTTATAACGTAATTGATTTCAGAATTTTTCATTGAATAGTACAGAGGTAAAGTCAAAGCTGAATTATAATATTTCTCAGTATTTGGATAATTTTTATCTTTAATTTTTAGACTCTTAAAAAAAGGATGCTTATAAATTGGAATATAATGTAAATTACATATCACACCTTTTTTTTTCAAAAAATTGTAAAGTTCATCTCTAGTTTTTTTTAAATTTTTACATTTTAACCTTGCTATAAAAAGGTGATAGCTTGATTTTTTAATTTTAGAAATATGCTGAAAGTCTAATGGTAAATTTTTTAATTTTTTTCTATAAGTCAATGCTAGATGATTTCTTTTAATTATAAATTTCTTTATTTTCTTGATTTGCGATAAGCCTAAGGCCGCTTGAAAATCAGTGATCCTATAATTTAACCCTAAATATTGTTGCTCATAATACCATGTTGGATTTTTTTTATTTTTGAAATCTTTTTGATTTCTTGTTACACCCTGACTTCTTAGTAATCTTAAATCTTTATAAATTTTAGCATTATTTGTTGTTGCCATCCCACCTTCGCCGGTAGTAATTATTTTTACAGCGTGAAAACTAAATATTGTAATATCTGAATATACATTTGAACCTACAGGTTTCTTATTATAAAATGCTCCTAAAGAATGAGACGCATCCTCCAGAATTTTAAATTTATATTTTAAGGAAAGTTTTTTAAGCTCTTTCATATCACATGGCAAACCACCTAAAGAAACTGCTATAATTATTTTTGGCAGTTTGTTTTTTTTTTTTGCTTTAATTAATTTTTCCTCTAAAAAACTTATTGATAAATTGAAATCTTTTTCATCGATATCTATAAAATCTACTTTTGCTCCACAAAGTATGGCACAAGTTGCTGACGATAAAAAAGAGTTTGAAGTAGTCCAAACATAGTCCCCTTTTTTTAAACCTAGAGCTAAGCATGAGATGTGTAATAAGCTAGTTGCAGAATTAGCTGCGATAGAAAATTTACTTGATGTCAATTTAGATATTTTTTTTTCAAATTTTTCTATAATTGGTCCCTGAGTAATAAAATCTTTTTTAAGGGCTTTTGATACTTCGGCAATATCTGAATTATCTATATATTGTTTGGCGTACGGAATTATCTTTCTCATAATTTTTCCTCAATTATTGATCTGGTGCTGTCTTGATTTAATTTTACTTTAATAATTCTATTGCAAAATTTTAATGAGTTTAAGTTATGCGAAATAATAATCATTGTCTTACCGAATTTAAATTTTTCTAAAAAGTTAATTATTTCTTCTTCATTTTTTTTATCTAAGGAACTAGTGGGCTCATCTAAAATTATTAATTCTGGGTCTTTATATAACGCTCTAGCTAATCCCAATCTTTGTTTTTCTCCTATAGATAAATTAGTGCCACCCTCAGATATCTCATATGATGGATCAAATTTTTCTAATTTAGTTTTTCGTAAACAATCAACTACTTTTTCAGTATCTATTTTATTTTCATCATATTCAAAAGAAATATTATTTTTAACTTTATCATTAAATAAAAAAACCGATTGCGGAACATAAGATATATTTGCTAACCATCTTTTTTTTTCATCTTTATTATTTAAAAGAATTTTGTCTAAAAAAATTTCACCTTTGTCTAATCTATTTAAAGTCATTATTATATCAATTAAAGTAGTTTTTCCTGATCCACTCTCTCCATATATTCCAATGCAATCGTTTTTATTGATAATAAAATTTAGATTTTTAAAAATAGTTTTGTCGTTATACGAAAAATTTGCATTTTTTATTTCAAGAGTATTATTTAACAATAATTTTTTACTGAAATTTTCACTTATAATTTTATTTTGCTCTGAAAATTCCTTTAATATCACGTTACTTGAGCTTCTGAAAAATAAAATATGATTATAATTAGACATTATCTTATTTATTGATGGAATTAATCTTAGTGATGCTGCTAGCATAAGTCCTAACAGAGGTATCGTCTCATTATAAGAAATACTTGTTAGATCGAGAAAAAAAATAAAGATTAAACACAAAGTTACTAAGATTAATTCTATGAATATTCTTGGATATTGTTTAAATGCATTTTGCTTATAAATAGCAGAGTAAAAACTATAGATATGTTTCGAAAACATTTTTTCAAAAATTGGTCCAGCGTTAAATACTTTTACAGTTTTGATACCATCAAAGACTTCCTTTAACACTTGAAATAATCTTTTATTACTTTTTATTCTTATATCGCCCCATATATTTATTCGCGCATGCAAAAACTTATAAAATATTAAAATTATTATTAAAAAAAGAAATAGAAGAACTAAGGTTATGAGAAAATTATAATATAAAAGTATAAAAATTATGGAGATACTCACTAATATTTCTAAAAATAGCGCAAATAGTCCATTTGCTGCACTTGTGAAATTTTTTGTTTCAATGTGAACGTTTTGTGTTAATTCCGATTGTTTTTTGTTTTGAAAAAAAGAATAATCATTTGAAAGATATTTATTTAAAAGATTTTTTGAACACAAACTATAAATATTCCAAATAAATTTTTGTTGCCACCAATAGTAAAAAATAAAATAAATATTTTTGATAATATAAATTGATAAAAGAATTATAATTAATTTAAAAGTATTGATTTTAATTTCAAAATTAAATGGAAGATTGAATGATGTAACATTTTTTTCATTTACTATACTTTCTAATACAGGATAAATTAAGCTTATGCTAAAAGCCTCGAATACTGTCACTAGCAATGTCAAAATAAAATATAAATAGATCTTTTTTGGATTTAGAACTACATTTAAGATTTTTAAAATTTTAATCATATTAAATTATTTTTTTTACGCACACTATGTAAGGCTTTTTAGATATTTCTGTATATCTAAAAATACCTTCTTTAGTTTTTTTTTGTTGCTCGAAAAGTTTGTAGCACTTGATGCTTTTGCATAAAATAATATGAAACTTAACACTATTAAAAGTTTTCGTAGAAATGGAAAATCTTGGAAAGTTTTTTTTTTTTATCGTGTAGACTGCTTTTTTATTTTCTTTTTTAAATGTTTTTTCATTAAAGAATAACGAGAATACATGACCATCCTCAGCAAAAGAGAAAATCGATGCACCTATTTTTTTTGGAATTTTATTAATATATTCATCTAAAATTTCTTTTTTAGATTTATTTTTTTCTATATCAAAAAAAATAAATTTATTCTTATTTATTTTGTTCTTAAAAAGATTTTTCTTAATACTATTATAGTTGCTATTCTTACTATTCAAACTTACATCTCTTTCATCGCCTAAAATAAATTTTTTTTTTGATATTTTTTTAATATTGATATTCCTATAAATTGATTTGACTGTCTCACCCCCGCAAATGAGAATATTATTTTTATTTTTTGTAGTTTTATTAATTATGTCTAATGTTTTTTTTTGCCATTCTTTAGAACTCAAGAGATACGTTTTTTGAATTAGATTTCGCATTAATCGTATTTTTCTAGTTCTTTCTTTAGTTCATCATATTCTCTCATTTTTCTTTTCATAAAATTCATAGTAAGTTTAGTTCTCTCAGAGATTCCTTTTGGTGTAATTACATATTTTAAATACTTAATTTTATTTGGTTGTTTTTGAAAATTTTTTAATTTTACCAAACCTTTTTTTTGAAGAGATTTAAGACAATAATTTAACTTTCCAAGACTAAAACCTAATTCTTCTGCAAGTTCTCTTTGAGAAGATTTTTTAACTTTCTCGATTTTTCTCAATACTTCAAACTGATCTTGCTCATTTTTCATATGTTCAATTTTTGAACATTATTAACGTTCAAATATTGAACAGTAAAGCTTTAATTTTAACTTATTTGCTTGATTCTTGTAAATCTATTAGGAATTTTGAACGTTTCTAATCTTTTTCGTAAAAAATAAATTAATTTATTTTGATTAATTAAGGT
>FUFK010045008.1_pt1 | contig 30600 bp, 26 predicted proteins | sample 1021851 | NCBI WGS metagenome assembly FUFK01 (sample SAMEA51879418, study PRJEB19060) | metagenome | reverse complement strand
CTTGTAATATTTTTTAAAATAAATAGAATTCCTATCATTGAAAGAGTCTATTCTTCTAGAAACAACATCTGTTTTGACGTCACCTGGGGCAACATTCACAACCTTTATTCCATGATCCTTTATCTCTGTACGCAGTGATTCCGTTAATATTTCTAGTGCACTTTTAGATGCACAAAAAATGCCTCTGAATGGTAATCCTATGTATCCAGCGATGGATGTTATATTAATAATTAATCCAGATTTATTTTCTCTCATTACAGGTAATGTTTTTTTTATCATTTCGATTGGTCCAAAAAAATTTGTAGAGAACAGGGATTCTATATCTTGAATTTTAGACTCTTCAATTGGTCCCGTATAACCAATACCTGCATTGTTAATCAAAACATCTATTCTTCCTTCGTTAATTTTAACATGATTTACTAAATTATCAATGTCACTGATTTTTTTTACATCAGATTTGATTAGTGGAAATTGTGACTTTGGATATTTATTTGGATTTCTACTGGTTCCGTATACTGTATGTCCATTTTCTGTTAGATAATTTCCTATTGATTTTCCTATTCCTGACGAAGCACCTGTGATTAGAATTACTTTTTTCATGAAAAAAAGGGCAAGTAACTTATATCACACCGCTACGACCATCTACCCTTGCTGTGTTCCCACCCTGGGGGATTAAATAGGAGCTGGTTGCATAAGCCCTGCCCAAAACAAATATAAGTATGTTTTAATAAATGTTTAATAATATTTAATTTTAATGATCAAATGCTACGTTTATTATTAATCATCATGTTGTTTTATTCTTGTGATCAAAAAACCAGATACTCAATTAACATTGATATTGTATCAAACGATAAAATTTATACAAATAATTCAGAAATTATTCTTAAATCTACTTTAGATGGGCTTACGATTGATAATGAAAAAATTACATATTATTATAATGACAAGGAAATCAATAAAAGATTTTCCTTAGATAATTCAAAATTAGGAACGAACACGATAAAAGCTCAAATAAATATTGATGGTTTGATAATAACCAGAAAGAAAAGTATTGATGTATATAGCAATATAACCCCAAAATTATATAATTATGAAATTATCAATGAATTTTCTCATGAAATCACCTCATACACACAGGGCTTAGAGTTTTATAATGGTTTCCTTTATGAAAGTACTGGTTTAAATGGTTATTCTACAATTAATAAAATAGATATTCTAAATAATAGAGTATTAGAAAAAAAATATTTGGAAAATAAATATTTTGGAGAAGGTCTTACTATTATAGATGATAATTTAATCCAATTAACTTGGAAAAATAAAATTGGTTTTATATATGATCCTAATACCTTAGATCTCAAAAATTCTTTTAATTACGATAAAAATACTGAAGGTTGGGGGCTAGCAAATGATGGTGAATTTCTTTATTTATCAGATGGATCATCAAAAATTAGAGTAATAAATCCTGAATCTTTTAAGGAAATTGATTTTTTTGAGGTGGTTACAAATAATCGAAAAATTAAAAATATAAATGAACTTGAAATTGTAGATAACATCATTTATGCAAATACATATCAATCCAATAAAGATGTTGTCTTGAAAATTGATAAAAATAGTGGAAAGGTGTTGGGTTTAATTAATTTTGATGGACTTAGGGATAAGGTTAAAAAGCACCCAGACCTTGATGTTCTAAATGGAATTGCTTACAATAAATCAAGAAATACTTTTTTTATAACTGGAAAAAAATGGAACAAGGTATTTGAGGTGAAAATTATTAAGGATTAAAAAGCGGTCTATCACTCATCATCTGGTTTACATCTTTTTTTACTTCGTTCAAAACGCTTTCATTACCATGATTTAATATGACTTTATCAATCATTTCTACAACATTTTTTATATCAGATTCAACTAATCCTCTAGTGGTTATTGCAGGTGTGCCAAATCTAATTCCAGATGTTATAAAGGGTGATTTATCATCGTAAGGCACCATATTTTTATTTGCAGTGATATCAGCTTTTACTAATGCAGTTTCAGCATCTTTTCCAGTGATATTTTTATTCCTTAGATCTATCAACATTAGGTGGTTATCAGTTCCATTAGAAACAACATTATATCCTCTTGAAATAAATTCATTACACATTGTCAAAGCATTGTTTTTAACCCTTTCAATATAATTATAGAAACTATCATCGAGAGCTTCCCCAAAACCTACTGCTTTCGCAGCAATTACATGTTCTAATGGGCCACCTTGATTTCCAGGGAAAACTGCCAAATCAACTAATTTTGACATCATTTTTAAATTTCCATTTTTAAATTTTAAACCAAATGGATTTTTATAATCTTTTCCAATCATGATAAGACCTCCTCTGGCACCTCTTAATGTTTTGTGTGTTGTAGTTGTCACGACATGACAATGAGGCATTGGATCGCTTAAAAACTTTTTAGCTATCAGACCTGAGGGGTGTGAAATATCTGCAAGAAGAAATGCCCCTACTTCATCTGCAATTTCACGAAATTTTTCAAAATTTATATCTCTTGAGTAGGCGGAGGCACCAGCAATAATCATGTTGGGCTTTTCTTTTTTTGCAATCTTTAATATATTTTCATAATTAAGAAGTCCGCTTTCTCTTTCTACTCCATAGAATGATGATTTGTAAATTTTACCGGAAAAATTTACACTTGATCCATGTGTTAAATGACCACCATGAGATAAGTCAAAACCCAATAATTTATCACCAGGATTAAGAAAAGCGTGAAACACTGATGCATTTGCCTGACTTCCAGAATGAGGTTGTACATTTGCATACTCAGCTCCAAAAAGTTTTTTAGCTCTTTCAATTGCCAATGTCTCTATCTCATCTACAACTTCACATCCACCATAATATCTTTTTTCAGGATATCCTTCAGCGTATTTATTTGTCAGAACTGAACCACAAGCATTTAAAACATTTTCACTAACAAAATTCTCTGAGGCAATAAGTTCAATTCCAACAGTTTGTCTTTTNCGTTCNTTATTAATTAAATCGAAAATTTTATTGTCCTGAATCATTGATATTGTATTAGTATATAAAGATACTTATTAACTTTGCCTAGTGCAAGNGAAAATTATCATAGTAAATAAAAAAGCAAGCTTTAAATATATTTTAAAAAAAAAGTACGTTGCTGGACTTGTTCTAACAGGTTTGCAAATCAAAACTATTAAGACAAAAAAAATAGTTATTGAAAACTCCTACTGTAATTTTATTAACAATGAATTATATGTTTTTAATATTGTTTTTGGTAATCTTTATGCCGAAAAAAAATCTTCTTCCAAAATTAAATTACTATTAAATAAGTTTGAGTTAAAGAAGATTCAATCAGAAACCAATCAAGTTGGCTCTACCTTAATTCCAACAAAAATTTTTACAAATGACAATGGTATAGCTAAAATTGAAATATCAATAGCTAAAGGGAAAAAACTTTATGATAAGAGGAATACCATCAAAGAAAGAGAAAATAAAATCAATTTAAAAAGGAAGCTTAAGTCTTAANTTTTATTTGTGAGCATTGGAACAAATAAAAAGTTGCCCATCTCAGTTTTTTTTATTTTATTTTTTGAAATTCTTGTAATCAAATTCATTATTTGATTTTTTTGATTACCAATTGGAATAATCATTTTTCCTCCGACTTTGAGCTGTTTTACTAAATTCATTGGTATTTCTACACATGCTGCCGCTATCAANATTTTATCAAATGGGGCGTCTTTCTTTGAACCTAAATAGCCATCCTCCCAAACAATTTTTCTAGGCATTAAATTTAGTATTGAAAGAATTCTTTTAGATTTTTTGTAGAGTTCATATATTCTTTCAATTGAATAAACTTCTGCTTTCATTGAGACAAGGATTGATGTCTGATATCCAGAACCACTTCCAATTTCAAGAACTTTGTTTCCCGCTTTGATTTCAAGTGCCTGTGTCTGAAAAGCAACAGTATATGGTTGAGAAATCGTTTGTTCAAAACCAATTGGAAATGGCTTGTCAACATATGCAAAATTTTCAAAATCCTGATGTAAGAATAAATGCCTTGGAATTAGATTAATGGATTTTAAAACATTTTCATCTTTAATTCCTTTTTTCATTAGNTCTAAAACTAATTTTTTTCTCAATCCTTTATTTTTGGGGGAATCGTTCATAAAATTATTAAATCAATTATATGCAAATTTAATATAGATTGTAAATTTGGAATAATGATAAGAATAGGCGTTGTTGGTTGTGGTCATCTTGGGGGTATTCATATTAAACTTCTGAACGCTTCAAAAAATTTTGATCTAATAGGATTTCTCGAAAATGATGATAAAAGGGCAACTGAAATAAAACAACAATATAATATCAGAAGATTTGAAGATATAAATGAACTGAGTGATCAAATCAATGCTGTAATTATAGCAACACCAACTACGTCTCACTACTCATTGGCAAAGTTTTTTCTTCAACAAAAAAAACATGTTTTTATTGAAAAACCTATTACATCTACAATCCAAGAAGCTAAAGAACTAACTTTATTAGCAGATAAATTTGGATTAATTGGACAAGTGGGTCATGTTGAAAGGTTTAATTCAGCTTTCTCAAATGTTAAAAAAATAATCAATCCAATGTTTATCGAGGCTCATCGATTATCACACTATCCAGAACGAGGAACTGATGTTTCAGTTGTATTAGATCTTATGATTCATGACATTGATATTATATTATCAGTTATTAACTCACCAATTAAGAAAGTTAATGCTAATGGGACTAAAGTAATCAGTGATAGTCCTGATATCGTAAATGCCAGAATCGAATTCGAAAATGGGTGTGTAGCCAATCTTACTGCGAGTAGAATATCTTTAAAAAAAATGAGAAAAATGAGAATTTTTCAGCCAGATTCATACATATCAATAAATTTTGATGAGGGAAAATCTGAACAAGTAAAAATTGTTGACTATGATAGAAAGAATAAATATTCCCTAACCCTCAGAAACTCTGAAGGAATTCTAAAGGAAATTAGGATAGTTAACTATGACAAGAAAGATACAAATGCAATTGAAGAAGAACACAACAACTTTTTCAGTTCAATAAAAAATAAGACAAAACCGGACGTTTGTTTTAACAGTGGACTTGAAGCCTTAAAGGTCGCTTTCTTAGTATTAAATGACATTAAAAATGATTGAAGATTTCAGAAATTTAAGAAATAAAAATGGAGATAATGTTAAAACTATAGCTGTTTCCAAAAGAAGTACAAGTGAGGAAATACTGAGTGTTTATAATTTAAATCACAAAGACTTTGGAGAAAATAGAGTTCAAGATTTAATAGTAAAACATAATAAGCTTCCAAAAGATATTAATTGGCATATGATTGGTCACCTTCAAAGAAACAAGGTTAAGGATATAATTGAATTTATTCATTTAATACATTCAGTTGATTCATTAAGACTTCTAGATCAAATTAATAAAGAGTCCTCAAAAAAAAATTTGAAAACAAATATTTTAATCCAAGTAAAGGTTTCACAGGATGTTGGTAAATATGGATTTTTGAGTGATGAATTGGATAATGTTTTTAAAAATTATTTATCTAATAANTACAGAAATATTAATATTTTAGGTTTGATGGGGATGGCAACCTTTACGGATAATATCTCACAAATAGAGTCTGAATTTTCACTTTTATCGACTTTATACAATAAATATTCAAAAATGACTAATCTAAAATATTTGTCCATGGGAATGAGTGGAGATTATTTATTGGCTTTAAAATACAATTCCAATATGATAAGATTAGGTTCAGCAATATTTAATTAAATGTTTGCAATAATTGATACAGAAACATCAGGTGGTAAATACAACGAGGAGAAAATCATTGAAATTGGCATTCTAGTTTATGATGGAAATAAAATAATGGAAACTTATCAGTCATTAATAAATCCTAAAAAAAAAGTAGATTATTTTGTACAAAAATTAACAGGAATAAAAGAGAACGAATTGAAAAGGTGTAAACCTTTTAAAGATCATGCAAAAGAGATAAAAAAATTATTAAAAAATAAAGTTATCGTTGGTCATAATGTTGAATATGATTACAGAGTTCTAAAAAATGAATTCAAGAGTATCGGAGAAAATTTTAAAGCTGAAACTCTTTGTACAATCGAGATGTCAAAAAAGATTTTCCCTGGTTTGGAATCCTATAAATTAAAAAAAATCTGTAAGCACTTTAATATTGAGCTGAATAACCATCATAGAGCATTTGATGATGCAAAAGCAACATCTGAATTATTTAAAATAATTAGAAGCTTTGAAAAAACTAATTAGTATTTCTGGTCCAACCGCTATCGGTAAAACTAAAAAAGCTATCGAATTAGCCCTTTTTTTAAATACGGAAATCATTTCTTTTGATTCAAGACAATTTTATAAAGAAATGAAAATAGGGACTGCCCCACCCTCCAATCATGAACTATCTCAGGTAAAACATCACTTTATTCATAACAAGTCAATATTTGACAATTACACAGTTTATGATTTTTCAATTGATGCTAAAAGTTGTATTGAGAAATTGTTCAAAAAATACGACAACATAATTTTAGTTGGTGGTTCTTTTCTGTTTTTAAATTCAATAATAAAGGAATTTGATGAAATGCCAAATATTCCTAATGAATTAAGACATAAACTTAATCATGATTATCAAAAAAAAGGTAAAGAATACATCTTAAATCTTCTAAAAAAAATAGATCCTATATATTTAGAAATGGTTGACAAAAATAATCACAGGAGAGTAATTAGAGCATTGGAGGTATCAATTCAATCAAAAAAACCATACTCTTCATTTTTGGGGAAAAAACATCCATCAAAATATAATCATGTTTCTATAGCGTTAAATGATGAGAGAACTAATATTCATAATCTCATAAACGATAGAGTCGATTTAATGTTAAAAAATGGCTTATTGAATGAGGCAAAGCAATTACATAAATATTCCCATTTGAATACACTGAACACAGTAGGATATAAAGAATTATTTAATTATTTGGATGGTAAAGTAAGTAAAGTTGATGCTGTAGAGCACATAAAAAGAAATACTAGAAGGTTTGCAAAAAAACAAATTACTTGGTTAAATAATAATGGTAAACACCATTGGTTTAATCCAAATGATTCTTTTGATGATATAAAAAGAGTTTTATAAAAAATTTGACAAATTTGATTTAATTCTTTTATCAACATCTATTGTAGAATCTTTAACAAATTTTTTATTCATAAGCTTTTCATAAAGTTCTATGTATCTGTTGGAAATTAATTCTACTGTTTGATCTGAAATATTGGGGATATTTTGCCCTTCTAAGCCTTGAAAATCATTCTCCATTAACCATTCACGAAAGAACTCTTTCGATAATTGCTTCTGCTTTAACTTATTAGCCTGAAAATGGTCATATGAATCCGCGTAAAAATATCTTGAAGAATCTGGAGTATGAATTTCATCAATTAATATAATATTGTTTTCAGAATCTAAACCAAATTCATATTTCGTGTCTACCAAAATTAATCCAGAATTTTTAGCAATTTGTGTTCCTCTTTTAAAAAGCTCTAGAGATATATAGTGAAGTTTATCGTAAGTGTCTTTATCTAATAAGTTGCTTGATAAAATTTCACTTGGACTAATGTCTTGGTCATGATTTCCTATATCAGCTTTTGTTGTAGGAGTAACAATCGGCTCATTAAACTTATCATTTTCATTCATTTTTTCAGGAACAATATTTCCACAAATATTTCTAAGACCTGATTTATATAATCTAAATGAGTGACCTGATAAATACCCTCTTACTACCATTTCAATTTTTAAAGGTTTACATTTCTTTCCATATGACACATTAGGATCAGGGGAAGAAATTAACCAATTATTAACGATGTCTTTGGTCTTGTAAAGCATCTCGACAGCGATCTGATTTAATATTTGGCCCTTGTATTTTATTCCTCTTGGCATTATTACATCAAAAGCTGAAATCCTATCAGTAGCAATAACTATTATGTTATTATTATTCAGTGTATAAACATCCCTTACTTTACCCTCATATTTTGATTTAAGATGCTTAAAATTATAATCTGTTTTAGTAATTACAGTTTGCATTAATTATTTCGTGTTATACGCGTCAATAATACTTCTGACTAGTTTATGTCTAATAACATCACTACCGTCTAGATAAACAATATCAATTCCATCAATTTTTTGAAGTAAAACATTGGCTTGTTTTAGTCCTGACATTGAACTTTTAGGTAAATCAATTTGACCTGGATCTCCTGTTATCATAAATTTGGCTTTTTTTCCCATTCTTGTCAAAAACATTTTCATCTGATTTTCAGTAGTATTTTGAGCCTCATCAAGAATCACAAAAGCATTATCTAATGTTCTTCCTCTCATGTATGCAAGTGGTGCTATTTCAATAATTCCTCTTTTAATGTAGTCATCGAGCTTTTCAATTTGAATCATTTCCTTTAAGGCATCGTAAAGTGGCTGCATATAAGGGTCAAGTTTATCTTTAAGATCACCGGGTAAAAAACCTAGGTTTTCACCTGCCTCAACAGCAGGTCTGGTTAAAATAATTCTTTTTACATCTTTATCTTTTAAAGCTTTGACAGCTAGTGCAACTCCGGTATATGTTTTTCCGGTTCCAGCTGGTCCTATTGCAAAAACCATATCATTATTTTCAAAAGCTTCAATTATTTTAATTTGGTTAAGTGTATGAGCTTTAATTTTCTTTTTGTTGGTTCCAAAAAGAATTACCCTACCAGATTCAGGTTTTAAAAGTTTATCCCCTTTCCCCTNAATAATTTGATTTAAATTTGATTCATTTAAATTTTCATTNTGTTTTAAAAAATAAATTAATGAATCCAAAACAACACAAAGCTTGAGAATATCAGTGTTTTCACCTTCAAGCAGAAGCTTATCACCTCTTGGTGTGATTTTAATTTTTTTGTATACCTTTTTTAGAGATTTAAGGATATCGATCTCAGAATTAAAAAAATCTGATGGATGAAGATCCTTAATATAATATTCAAATTTTTCCAAAAGATCTTTAATAAATTCTTATTAAGTAAATTTATAAAAAAGAATATTATCTTAATATTATAATGTCTATAATTACCCTTTTGTCGGACTATGGAACTAGAGGTTCTAAAATAGCAAAAGCCAAAGGATTATTGCTTAGTGAATTATCGACAGCGTCAATTATTGATATAAGCCATGAAATTTCTCCTTTTAATATCGTTGAGGCTGCATACATAACGAAAAGATCATATTCAAATTTTCCACGAAATACCATACATATTATTGATGTTGATGCTCAACACAATCCCGAACAATCTTTAGTTGTATCATACTTTGATAACCATTATTTTATAACCGCTGATAATGGCTTTATTTCTTTGTTATCAAACGAAATAAAACCTGAAAAAAATATTGAAATTACATTAAATAAAGATGTGAGTTTTTCATCTATTCGAACATTCGTTAAAGCTGCTGCACATATAAAAAGGGGAGGTAATATCAACTTGTTAGGAAAGGAAATAATAAAATTGAAGGAATTCACTCATTTGAATATTAAAACGCATTCTAATGACACAATTATAGGGCACGTAATATATGTAGATAACTATGGAAATGTTATTTCAAATATCACCAAAGATTTTTTTATAAATTTCTCGAATGATAGAAGTTTTGAAATAAATGCTAAAAACATAAAGTTTAATAAAATTTATGACTCATTTAATGATGCAATTAATTACGAAATAAAAAAAGAATACAGAGAAGAAGATGGAAAAAAAATTGCGCTATTTAATTCGTCTGGAAACTTAACTCTATGTATATATAAAAGTGATCCAAAAATCAGTGGCGGTGCAGGTAGTTTATTTGGATTGGCATATGGGGATAGTATTTCTGTAAAGTTCATAAGTTCCTAGAATTTTATTAAAATTAATTTCATTATAAAGGTCTTTTACAATATATTTAATTTACGATATGAAGTTTATAATTTCCTCTGAAAGTTTACTAAAAAATTTACAAGTTTTAGGTTCAATATTGAACAACAACAACACTTTNCCTATTCTTGATTGTTTTTTATTTGACATAGATAATAAAGATCTTTTTATAACTTCTTCAGATCTTGAAACATCATTAACATCAAATATTTCAATTGACTCATCGATTAAATCGAACATTGCAATTCCAGCAAAACTCTTAATTGATATAATTAGATCTTTACCAGATCAACCACTCACATTTTCCATTTTGGAAAACAATACTCTTGAAATAAATTCTACTAACGGTCAATATTCATTATCATATTATGATGGTACTGACTATCCTAAACCACTAAATGTTGAAGAAGCATCTACTATAAGTTTTGAATCAGCAACTCTTTTGAAGATCATAAATTCAACGATTTTTGCTTCAGGTAACGATGACCTAAGACCTATTATGTCAGGCGTTTTTTTTCAAATCAGTTCTGATTCATCTTGTTTTGTAGCTACTGATGCACACAAATTGGTAAAATATGAGAGGAAAGATGTAAAATCAGATCAACCAATAGAGTTTATAGTACCAAATAAGCCTTTGAACATTCTTAAAAATATTCTACAAGATCAACAGTCAAAAACCGATGTTTTNTATAATAGAACTAACGCAATATTTAATTTTTCAAATTTTAAATTAGTTTGTAGGCTAATTGATGGAAAATACCCAAATTATGATGCTGTAATTCCAAAAGAAAACCCAAATGTTCTTGAAATTGACAGGAATCAGTTTTTACAGGCAGCAAAAAGATCCTCAATTTTTTCTAGTAAATCAACAAATCAGGTTAAACTTGATATAAAAGGTAATAAACTAGTGATCAAAGCCGAAGATATAGATTTTAATAACAAATCTGAAGAAACACTTGATTGCAATTATAACGGATCAGATATTTCTATTGGCTTTAATTCTAAATTTATTGTGGAAATGCTTTCAAATCTAAGCTCAGATTCAATAAAACTTGAACTTTCATCACCAAGCAGAGCTGGAATAATTTCACCAAGCATAAGTAATGATGATAATGAAGATATCATAATGCTGGTAATGCCAATAATGCTTAATTAGAACTTGTTATAAATAATAATCCGTTCTTACAAAATTTGATTCCTTATTGTCAATTAATTTTCTAAGAATCTCTTTATTAATTTCATTATCTTTTGAGGCTACAAAGGTTCTAATTGAAAAAGATCTTAACGCATCATGAACACTTAAAGTTGCAACAGCAGAGTCTTTTCTGCCAGTGAAAGGGAACACATCTGGTCCCCTTTGACAGGAACTATTAAGATTAACCCTACAAACCAAGTTTACCATTGAGTCAATCAATGGACCCAATTTTTTTTCAGATTTCCCGAATAAACTGACCTGTTGACCATAATTCGAACCTGCCATAAAAGAAATAGGAACATCAATTTTTTCAAATGATATAACAGGGATAACTGGACCAAATTGTTCTTCTTTATAAACTCTCATTTCTTCATTAGCGGGGTATAAAACAGCAGGAAAAACAAAATTATTAGTCACCTCTCCTCCNCTTTTGTTTAGAACTTTCGCTCCTTTTTTCTTAGCATCTTCAATCAAATCAATAATATATTTAGGTTTATGAGGCTCCGGTAAAGGGGTTAACAATGTGTTTTCCCAAGGTAAGCCCATTTTTAAATCATCTATTTTTTTACAAAATTCATTTAAAAATTTTTCTTTTATTTTTTCATGAACATAGATAATTTTAATTGCAGTACATCTTTGACCATTAAATGATAAGGCGCCATTTATACACTCATTTATTGATAAGTCTAAATCAGCATCGTCTAATATAATAGCAGGATTTTTAGCCTCTAAACCTAAAACCAATCTTAATCTATTTTTTTGTGGATGTAAATCTTGTAGGGATATAGCAGAGCTACTGTGTCCTATCAGGGCAAGTACATTTATCTTTCCTGTTTTCATTATTGGAGAAGCTATTTCTCTTCCTCTTCCAAAAACAATATTTACAACTCCTGGCGGGAATGATTGTTGAAAGGCATCTAACAGTGGTGCAATTAATAATACACCATGTTTTGCAGGTTTAAATATTGCTGTATTTCCCATTATGATAGCAGGAATAAGAAGTGCAAAAGTTTCATTAAGTGGATAATTATATGGACCAAGACATAATACAACACCAAGAGGACCTCTTCTTATTAGAGCTCTTACACCAGAATTGTTCTGAAATATTGCTCCATCTCTATCTATTTTTTTATACTCTTTAATTGTTTCATTGATGTAATCAACAGTTCTATCAAACTCTTTTTGGGAATCATTTAAATTTTTTCCAATCTCCCACATTAGTAATTTAACAACCTCATCTCTTTGAAGTTTCATTAAATCAACAAATTTTTGCATACAATTAATTCTTTCATAAACTTTCATTGTGGGCCATTTACCTGTACCATTTTTATATGCATTGTCAGCGGCATCCAAAGCTTTTAAAGCATAATTTTCATCCATTTTTGGAGTATAACCAATTAATTTATGTGGGATATTTTTTTTGTCTGAAAGTATGGTTGAGTGTACTTCGCTGTAATCACCTTTCCAATCACTAATTATACCATCTATTAGATATGTCTTGTGATTGATTGGTTCTTTGATATCGAACTCTTTAGGTACAGAATTTGCCATTTTAGTTGTTTTGTTTTAGGGATCAATAATAATGCCAGTTATTTGATATAATTTACTAATACTAAGCAAGTTTTTTCATGTTTTTCATGTTATTACGTAGTATTTTACCAATTTTTTCGATTGGATGGTTCTTTGTAGATCTGTCATATAGATCTAATTCTTTTTTATCAAATGGAGCTGAGTTTTTTGATCCAATATGAATATTTTCAATTTCTCTCATAAATTCTGTTAATAAAGGAATACATGAATTGTTAAATAAATAACAACCATATTCAGCAGTATCTGAGATAATTCTATTCATTTCGTATAGCTTCTTTCTTGACACAAGGTTTGCAATTAAAGGAAGTTCATGTAATGATTCGTAATATGCTGATTCATCAATTATACCATTTTTAACCATTGTCTCAAATGCTAATTCAACACCAGATTTAACAAAAGAAATCATTAGAATTCCTTTGTCAAAATATTCCTGATTTGAAATATTCATTGTACCAGCGGTATTTAATTCAAATTTTGTTTTACCTGTTTCTTCTCTCCAATTCAAAAGCTTGATGTCATTATTTTCCCAATCATTCATCATATCATCTGAAAAACTCCCATCAAGTATGTTTGACATATGTTTATTAAATAATGGAGTCATTATTTTTTTAAGTTTTTCTGAAAGTTTGTGAGCAACATGTCTAGATGAATCATCTAATCTATTCATCATCCCAGTGATACCATTGTGCTTAAGTTCCTCAGTTATTGTTTCCCAACCATTTTGAATTAACTTGACACTAAAATCAGATTTGTATCCTAATTCAATCATTTTGTTATAAATCAAAATTGAGCCAGACTGTAATACACCACATAAAATGGTTTGCTCACCCATCAGGTCAGATTTTACCTCAGCAACAAATGATGATTCTAAAACACCAGCTTTGTGACCACCTGTTGCAACTGCATATGCTTTAGCTATATCCAAACCAATACGTTGTGGATCATTTTCAGGGTGAACAGCTATCAATGTTGGAACACCAAAGCCTCTCATAAATTCCTCTCTAACCTCTGTTCCAGGACATTTAGGTGCAACCATTATTACAGTTATATCTTTTCTTATAGTAATCCCCTCTTCAACAATATTAAAACCATGAGAATAAGACAAAATTGAATTTCTTTTCATTAAAGGCATAGCTGATTTGACAACTTGAGTATGATTTTTATCAGGGGTCAAATTTATAACAAGGTCTGCATCAGGAATAAGTTTCTCATACGTGTCAACAATAAAATTATTTTTAATTGCATTCTTGTATGAAATGGATTGATTTTTAATAGAGGATTGTCTTAAGGCAAAAGANATATCAAGTCCTGAATCTCTCATATTTAAACCTTGGTTTAAGCCCTGAGCACCACATCCAATAATTACAATCTTTTTATAGAGTAAAGCATTTACACCATCAGAAAATTCCATCTCTTTCATAAATCTACATTTTGCTAATTGCTCCTTTTTTTCTAATTCACTTAAATTATTATAATAATTATTCATTACTATTTACTGTTTAAAATTCTACTAATGTCCATAGACTTCTTACTTACTGAAATTCTTCCTGATCTCACAAATTGTAACAATCCGTAGGGCTTTAATTTTTGATATAAATCTTCTGTTTCTACTCTCCAGCCTGTTTTTTCGATTACAAAATAATCAGGTTTTACAGTTACAATATTTGCTCTGCTATCTTTTATCATATTTTGAATTTGCTTTTCCTCAAATAATGAACTTGATTTTACTTTGTATAGTGCTGTTTCCAAAAATATAGTTTGCTTATCTGTGTGGTAAAAAACTGAAATAACTTCAATTTGTTTTTCTATTTGCTTAACAACTTTTANAACTTGTTCTTTACTAANATTTACGACAATTACAAATCTAAAAATATCAGGGATTTCAGACTCTGATGATGTTATACTTACAATATTAATATGTCTTTTCAAAAAAATAGCCGAGACTCTATTAAGCAATCCTACATTATTTTCAGTATAGATGGAGATTGTGTATGTTGTTTTTTTCATTTATTCTAGTCTAATATCGGATACTGATGAGCCTGAAGGTATCATTGGAAAAACATTCTCTTCTTTTTCAACACACACTTCCAAGAGATAAGGTCCATCATGATATAACATTTGCTTTATTGATGAATTAAGTTCTTTTCTGTGTGACACTCGTTTTGATTCAATAAAATATCCTTTGGATATAGTTACAAAATCAGGATTAGTCATTTCCGTTGATGCATACCTCTTNTCAAAAAATAATTGTTGCCATTGTCTCACCATTCCAAGGTATTCATTATTTAAAATAACAATTTTTACAGATGATGAGGTTTGAAAAATCGTTCCAAGTTCTTGAATGGTCATTTGAAATCCTCCATCACCAATAACAGCAATAACCTCTCTTCCGGGATCTCCAATTTTTGCACCAAGTGCTGCAGGAAGTGCAAACCCCATTGTGCCTAGTCCACCAGAGGTTATGTTAGATTTAGATTTATTAAAGTTCATGTATCTACATGCAATCATTTGGTGTTGGCCAACATCTGTCACTAGAATAGAATTACCATCGGTGTTTTCATTGATTGACTTAATAACTTCTGCCATACTTAAACCTCCGCTTTGCTTATTATATTCTTTATCAATAACCTTATCAAATTCAATTTTGTTTAATTCTCTGAACTTACGTACCCATGAATTATGACTACTTTTATTTACATGTGGTAAAATTTCCTTAAGTGTCTGCTTTACATCCCCAACAACAGCAATGTCAACTTTAACATTTTTATCAACCTCTGCGGGGTCAATTTCAAAATGAATAATTTGAGCTTGTTTTGCATATGATTTTAAATCCCCAGTGACTCTATCATCAAATCTCATCCCTATTGCAATCAATAGATCGCAATCGTTGGTTAGAACATTTGGACCATAATTTCCATGCATACCAACCATTCCAACATTAAGTTTATGATTCGTAGAAATTGCCGAGACTCCAAGAATTGTCCATGCTGCAGGTATTCCAGTTTTTTCAACAAAATCTTTAAATTCAGACTCTGCATTTCCAAGNATTACACCTTGACCCCAAACAATTAGAGGTTTTTTTGACTCATTAATTAATTTTCCAGCATCAGAAATTATAGATTTATCAATAGTAGGTATTGGTGAGTAACTGCGAATATTTTCACATTTTTTATACTCAAAACTTTCAATCATCTCAAATTGTGCATCTTTAGTAATATCTATCAAAACGGGTCCGGGTCTTCCCGTTCTAGCTATAAAGAACGCTTTTGATAAAATCTCACTAATTTCAGATGCTTTTGTAATCTGGTAGTTCCATTTTGTAACAGGCGTTGATATACCAATAATATCAGTTTCTTGAAATGCATCAGAACCGAGTAAATAAGATGCAACTTGTCCTGTTATGCATACCATTGGAGTTGAGTCAATTTGAGCATCTGCAATTCCAGTAACTAAGTTTGTTGCACCCGGTCCAGATGTTGCTATGGCAACACCAACCTTTCCAGAGGACCTAGCATAACCCTGAGCTGCATGTGTTGCACCTTGTTCATGTCTAACAAGAATATGATTTATATCGTTTTGAAATTTATAAAGTTCGTCATATACGGGCATTATTGCACCCCCCGGATAACCAAATAAAACGTCAACATCCTCGGATATTAAACATCTAATAATTGCTTCTGCACCTGAGATTTTTTTCATATTAATCAGTAATACATCCTTTAGATGCACTTGATACAAGTTTAGAGTATTTATACAAAATACCGGATTTATATTTTAATTCAGGTTTTATCCACTCTTTTTTTCTTTTTTCAAGTTCATTTTTCTGTAATTTGACATTAATTTCATTTTTTATCGCGTCAATAACAATAATGTCACCGTCCTTTATAAATGCAATTATACCTCCCTCAGCAGCCTCTGGTGAAATATGTCCAACAACAAATCCATGAGTACCCCCTGAAAACCTACCGTCAGTAATTAATGCGACATCATTTCCAAGACCAGCACCCATTATAGCTGATGTTGGTTTTAACATTTCTGGCATACCTGGACCACCTTTTGGCCCCTCATATCTTATAACTATAACATCTCCTTTTTTTATTTTTCCAGTTGATATTGCATCATTTGCATCATCTTCACAATCAAAAACCCTTGCTACACCTTCAAAAACAAAACCTTCTTTTCCAGTGATTTTTGCAACTGATCCGTGAGAAGCAATATTTCCGTATAAAATCCTGATATGACCTGATTCTTTTATTGGTTTTTCTAAAGGCATTATGATATCTTGGTTAGAGTCAAAATTTGCAACATCCTTTAGATTTTGAGCTATTGTTTTTCCAGTTACTGTTAAACAATCTCCATTTAACATATTATTATCCAACATGAACTTTAAAACAGCTGGTACACCTCCAATATTATGTAAATCTTCCATAAGATATTTTCCGCTTGGCTTTAAGTTTCCAAGAAATGGTGTTTCGTTTGATATTTTTTGAAAATCATCAATTCCAAAGTCAATATTTGCTGTTTTGCAAATTGCTAAAATATGTAATACGGCATTTGTTGACCCTCCCAAAACAGTAATTAATCTTACAGCATTCTCAATTGACTTTTTAGTAATTATATCACTGGGTTTTATATCGTTTCTAATTAAATTTAAGATTGAGCTTGCAATTATCATCTTTTCATTTGATTTATCCTTACTAACTGCTGGATTTGATGAGTTATATGGCAGTGACATTCCCATAGCCTCAATTGCAGATGACATGGTATTAGCAGTATACATTCCTCCACAAGCTCCAGGACCTGGACAGGCATTACTTATTATATTTTCATAATCTACATCTGATATTTTTCCTGACACTTTTTCTCCCCAAGCCTCAAAGGCAGATACTACATCCAATTTTTTACCATTATAACAACCAGGTGATATTGTGCCTCCATAAACCAAAATTGAAGGTCTATTTAGCCTAATCATAGCCATCAAGGCACCAGGCATATTTTTATCACAACCTACAACTGTAATTAAAGAGTCATATGACATACCATTGACAACGGATTCAATTGAGTCTGCAATTATTTCTCTNGAGGGAAGTGAATACTTCATTCCNGANGTTCCCATTGAAATGCCATCACTAATACCAATNGTGTTGAAAATTAATGGAACAGCTTTCGTTTTATCTATTTCATTTTTTATTTGATATGATAAATCATTGAGATGCATATTACATGGATTTCCCTCATAGCCTGTGCTGGCGATACCTACAAATGGTTTATCAAAATCTTCTTTATTCAATCCGATAGCATGAAGCATAGCTTGTGCCGCAGGTTGAGAGCCCTTTTTTGTAATTACTTTACTGTACTTGTTAAGTTCCATTTTNTAAAAAAAAACTCCATATAAATGGAGCATGTAGTAAATATAGTATTTATCATATTAAAAGTAGGAATTATCTTATTATATTGATTAATTAATTTAATATAATGACTAAAAATAAGATTTGTCAAAATATTTTTAATATTCAAAGGAAATTTTTTGAATCGAAGAAAACGATTAATCCAAAAGAAAGAATCAAGTCTTTAAAGAAATTAAAGAGTGTTATTTCAAAAAATGAAGAAAAAATAATAATTGCTTTGGAGATGGATCTGGGTAAAAGTTACGCAGAATCTTACATGTCTGAAATTGCAATTATATATAACGAATTAAATTATTTTATTGGAAACACCAAGAAATGGACAAAAAGAAAACGTGTTTCTTCATCATTATTAAATTTTTTCTCTTCAGATTTTATTCTACCGACTCCGTACGGAGTTACATTGAATATTTCCCCTTGGAATTATCCATTTCAACTATCAATATCTCCAATCATTGGTGCTGTATCCGCAGGAAATACAGTTGTTTTAAAGCCTTCTGAACATTCGCCTAACACGTCTAAGATTCTAGAAAAAATAATTAATGAATCATTTGAAAGAGGTCATGTAGATGTTATTAACGGAGGACCCGAAATTGGAAAATACTTACTAAATCTAAAATGGGATTATATTTTTTTTACTGGAAGTACAGAGATTGGAAAAATTGTTGCACTGGAGGCAGCGAAAACACTGACACCTGTTACACTTGAACTCGGTGGAAAAAACCCATGTATCATTGATAAAAATGTCTCAATTGAAATTGCATCAAAAAGAATAGTTTTTGGAAAATTTTTAAACTGTGGTCAGACATGTATTGCTCCAAATTTTTTAGCGATACATGAAGATATTAAAGAATTATTTATCAATTTCTTGGTAAAGAATATCAAATCAATCTATGGTAATGATCCAAAAAACAGTCCTTTTTATTCAAATATTATAAGCGAACATCATGTAGATAGACTTTCAAAACTTCTCAATAATAGCAAAATCATTCATGGGGGAAAATTTGAAAAAAGTACTAAGTATTTTGAACCAACTATTGTTGAGGTATCTTCAGCTCAAGATAAAATTTTAGATGATGAGATATTTGGACCTATACTTCCGATAATGACATATAGATCTAATGATGAACTTGATAATATTCTGCAAAGATCAAAAAATCCATTGGCATTTTATGTATTTACAAATAATAAAAAATTTGGTGAAAAATTAATCAATAATTATTCATTTGGAGGTGGTGCGATTAATGATACGATTGGACAAATTGTAAATAAAAACCTTCCCTTCGGAGGAATTGGTAACTCAGGAATGGGAAAATATCACGGATACGAAACATTCAAAACTTTCAGTCATTTCAAACCATACATAATAAAGTCTAATATTTTTGATCTAAAATTTAAATATAAATTGAGTGAAAACTCTATAATTTTTAAGTTAACTAAAAAACTAATTAAATACATTTCAATTTAGTGAAAAAAGAATTTGATAAGATCGTTAGGAGTAGAAGGTCTGTCCGAAAGTTTAAAGCTATCGACATAAATGATGATGTGGTTAAGGATTGTATTTTACACGCATCCTTAGCCCCAAACAGTAGCAATCTTCAGTTGTGGGAGTTTTATCATGTAACCTCAAAAAAATTAATGAAAAAAATATCTTATGCCTGTTTTAATCAACCTGCAGCTCGTACTGCAAGTCAATTTGTAGTTGTTGTTACAAGAAAAGACTTGTGGAATAAAAGAAGGTTGTTCAACTTAAGTAAAATAAAGGCAAGAAAGTTAAAGTTAAATGATAAACATCTCAAAAACAAAAGTATTGCAATTAAATACTACAAGTATTTAATACCAACAGTTTACAGAGAATTCTATGGAATTATAGGTCTTTTTAGATATTTTAATGCTTTGATTATTGGTTTGTTCAGACCAATTTACAGACAAGTAACAAAATCTGACATGAGAGTCGTTGCTCATAAAAGTAGTGCTTTAGCTGCTCAAAATTTTATGTTGAGTATGAGATCAAATGGGTATGACACCTGTCCAATGGAAGGTTTTGATTCACTCATAGTTAAAAAGACTCTATCACTTCCGAGGTCCGCTGAAATTAATATGATAATTAGTTGTGGTATTAGAGATGAAAAAGGAATATATGGTGATCAAATTAGAGTACCATTTGATGAAATATACTTTAAAAAGTAAGGTATAATTAATTGTTATCTTTAAAATTGTCTAAACCTTCCTTGAGCCAATCTCTGTATGTCTGGGTATCAGTGTATTGAATTGGTGAATTTAAAATATCAAGTGACGGTGATACTAAAACATAATATGGTTGAGAATTAATATTAAAATTTAATGTTTGGAAAGCTGACCATTTTTCACCTTCATTTTCAATTATTTTAACATTTCCGTTTTTGTCTGTGAGATTTATATTCTTATTATTTAACAATTTTGATCTGTCATCAACATAAAGTGAGATCAAAATAAACTCATCATTAATCATATTGTAAATATCATTTTTTGACCAGGTATTTTCTTCCACCCTTCTACAATTCGCACAAGCCCATCCAGTAAAATCAATGAGCATTGGTTTGTTTGTGTATCTAGATTCTAATAAGCCTTTTTCAAAATCTTTGAAACAATTTAAACCAAGTGGACATCCATTATTGTTTTCATAAACTGTATAAAATGTAGGTGGAAGGAGACCACTCAGCAAAGCTAGCTTATAACTACTTTTTTCTTTAACACCTAAAGATAAATTTATGGTTGAATAACTAAAAAACGCAATTAATAAGTATAAGATTAGAGATCTTTTAAATCTTAATGAATTGATTAAATAAATTAAACATGAAAGTGAAATTAAAATCCAAATAATGATAAAGACTTCTCTTTTAAGTAGACCAAGTTCAAGAATTAAATCAGCATTAGACAAAAACTTAAATGCTAATGCTAACTCAATAAATCCCAAAATTACTTTAACTCTACTTAACCATATTCCTGATTTAGGTAAAACTTTTAATGAATTAGGTGAAATAGCAAGAAACGTAAAAGGTAATGCGAGAGAAACGCCGAAGCCAAGCATTCCAAATGTTAAATCTAAAGCACCAGATTGTGATGTAATACTACCAACCAAAAGCGAACCCAAGATTGGTCCAGTACAAGAGAATGAAACTAAGCATAGTGTTAATGCCATAAAGAATGTGGAAATCATTCCAGTTGAAATATTTGATGCATTATCTATTTTGTTTGTCCATGAATTTGGTAATGTTATTTCAAACAAACCAAATAAGGACAATGCAAACAATATGAAAACCAAAAAGAATAAGAAATTCAATATAGGACTTGTGGAGATCTGATTAAAAATTTGAGGGTTAATGTTTTCAATAAAGTAGAAAGGCAAACTTAAACTCAGGTAAATAAAAACAATAAACAAACCATACATTACGCTTAGAAATTTTCCTGAACTTCCCTTGGACGAGAAAAAAGAAACAGTCAATGGAATCATAGGAAAAACACAGGGTGTTAGTAGAGCCAAAACCCCACCCAAAAAACCAAGAATAAATAAGTTTAGGTAATTATTGGAAATATAACTTGAAGAAATATCTTGACCTGATGAAATTAGTTCCTTATTGTTGAAATTAATAACTAATTCACTTTTAACAGAATTATAATCAAAAACTGTTTTGTTTAGATTGGAAACCCCACTGAGGTTAAACATTAAGTCTTTTTCTTGAAAAATACACACCCTATCATCACAAACCTGATAATATACAGTTTGATTTACAAAATCAACGTCATTATCAGTTAACACAATCCTTTGATTAAAGGTAACTTGATTAACGAAGTATGATTGGTCTAAATTAAAGACTGGATCAAACTTTGTAATGGGCTCAGGTTCAGTAACTTTGGAATAATTTTTTATAATCAAAGAATCTGAAAAAATAAACTCGGTTAAAATTGCCCCACCCTCTTCATTGAACTGAGAATACAGTCTCCAATTGTTTTCAATTTTAGCGGTTGTGGTTAGATTGTACGTGCTATCATTTATTTTTTCAGTATTTGTTATCCAGTCAATAGGATTTTGACCTAGGATTACATTGAAAAAAAAACCAAAAAATATGCTTAGATAGAAATTTTTAGACATTTACCTTTTGTTTTTATAAACCTATTGTCTGCTCTTTCGCCAATTATCCATAAAATATCATCTCTGTTCGACAACACCCACTGATTTTGTTTGGCAAAAATCGACATTTTTTTGTCTTTAAAAAATTTAGATAGCTTCTTTTTTCCCTTCATACCGTATGGATAGAAGGTATCCCCAATCTTCGGTCTTCTGACTATCAATGGAAGTTTTATATCACAATAAAAATATACTTCTCTAGAATTCGGCTTTTTTGCTTCATCCGTCATCTCTAATTTTATTTTAAAGGGTTTCTGATTAATACCCATTTCTAATTCATATTCATTTGAGTCAAGAATTTCATTTCTCTTTATTAAAAAAAATTCTCTATCAGACAGGATTGTGTGAGTATTTGATACAATTTTCTTTCCAGTTTTTGAAATCAAAAAATTTAGAATTTCCTTCTTATTGTAAAAATTAAAATTTTTCAAATTTTCGATAAAGTAATTCAATGAATTCTCATTTTCTAGGTCCTGCTTGTTGATCTTTATATAATCTAATTCATGAATGAACAAATTATCCATTACAAAATCGATTTTGGTAGAACTTATTGATTCAATAATTTCAGAAACTTTTTCTNTAAAATTTTTATCAATTTTTTCAATTTCAGGAATTAGAATATTTCTTATTCGATTTCTTAAATAATAATCTTGAGAATTACTAGAATCAACGCTAAACTCAATTTCATTGCATAATGCGTATGAAATTATATCTGACTCTTTTTTTCACTTAAGAGAGGTCTTGATATATTTTTATTCTGCTCAGGAATAAGTGTTAAATTATTTCTTGATGGATTTCTAAACATACCTATAAAAATATTTTCAACATTATCATCCAAATGATGAGCTGTAGTAATTAAGTCGTAATTGNATTCAATNAAAACTTTTTTAAACCAATCGTATCTAATTTTTCTGGTCTCTATTTGTATGGACTTATTTATTTCACCTTTTCGAATTTTTTTAAGGTGCAATTTCAACTTATTTGATTTACAGAAATCTCTTACAAATTTTTCATTTTTCAAGCTTTCATTTCCTCGCAAAGAATAGTTAACATGAGCCACAGAAATTTTAAAATTATTTTTTAATAGCAAATGAGCAAGTACAGTACTATCCAAACCACCACTCATGCAAACAAGGATTTTTTTTTCCTTGAGGGATTTTATTTTTTTTAAAACATTATTTTCAAAAATACACCTACTCATGACAATGATTTTTTTATTGCATCAATTTTTGTTAGACATTCTTCATACTCATCTTCAGGATTTGATTTGAAAGTTATTCCACTACCTACATTAACTGATATTTTTGAAAGTTTATCATCATAAATAATAGTCCTAATTACGACATTAAAATCAAAATTTTTATTAGGGTCGATGTAGCCAATTGCTCCGCTATAAATTCCCCTCGAGGTTTCTTCTAATTCATCAATAATTTTCATGGTTTTTATTTTTGGAGCTCCTGTCATACTTCCCATGGGAAAAGTACTTTTTAAAATTTTTGAAAAAAATATTTCATTTTCAATTTGAGCCTCAATTGTTGAAACCATTTGATGAATATTTTTATAGGTGTTAATTTTTGAAAGTTCTGTTACTTTAACTGTACCCTTTTTAGCAATTCTTGATAAATCGTTTCTTACCAAATCAACTATCATGTGGTTTTCAGATTTTTCTTTTATACTGTTCTTTAATGAATTTATAAGAAACACATCTTCCTTAAAAGTTTTTCCTCTTTTTTTAGTCCCTTTAATTGGTTGTGATATAATAGTTTTCTTATTTCTTTTTATAAACCTTTCAGGCGAGGAGGACAGTATATGAAAATGTTTGTCTTTGTAGTATACACTCATTGGTGACTCGGTAAGTTCATTAAGTTTTTTAAAAGTATTTTCAGGATTAATTTTTGTGTTGTCATTAAAAAAATCAAAACAAAAATTTAGTTCATAGGTGTCTCCAATTTTAATTCTTTTTTTAACATTTTTTATTTTTTTAATATACTCTTCTTTTGATAACCTTCCTGTTAATTCTACATTTAAATTATTTTTGTTCTCATCTGATCTTGTATGAATCTTATTAATCTCACTCCAATCCTCTAATATTTCTTTTTCATCGAAGTATAATGCTCTAAGTATAACTCCATCAAAAATCCAAATTGTTGATGGTTGAAAAAATGACAAATTAGGAACATCAAAATATTTTAAATTTTTTGAATTAAAATCTTCAATTTCGTCCTTTAAATCATATGAGATAAACCCAAAAATCCAATCATTCAACTGGTTAATGTAATTATCAAGTTTTTCTAATGAATTATCTGAGCTTTTTAACTCACTGATTTTACCGTAAGAAAAGATAAATTCATAATCATTTTTTTTGTTGTTGGAATCAAGAAGAATAACATTTTCTTTCGATTTTGATAAAAACATAAGGTTTTCTTTTAAATGACTAATATTTTTAACTACAAAAACTTTTTCTTTTCTTTCCATTATTGCCTTATAAAATTAACATAAAATGAAGATATTGGTATATTTGAATTTCAAAATGAATGAAGAGTCACTTTACCTAGAGTCTGTTGAATTATTAAAAGAATTAATATCTACCCAATCATTTTCTTTTCAAGAGGAAAATACTGCAACATTATTAGAAAATTGGCTCAATAAGAACTCCATACCTTTTAAAAGACATGTTAATAATATCTATTGCTACAATAAATATTATAATGAAGAAAAACCCAATATTCTTTTAAATTCACACCACGATACAGTTGAACCAAACGATTCTTACACAAACGATCCTTATGAGCCAATTGTTGATCAGGGAAAGCTTTATGGTCTTGGAAGTAATGATGCAGGTGCATCATTAGTTTCTCTTATTTCTACATTTAAGTTCTTTTATGATTGCAAGAATTTAAATTATAACTTGATNTTTTTAGCTTCAGCAGAAGAAGAAAAATCTGGAAAAAATGGAATAAAAAGTGTTATTCCAAAACTACCAAAGATTGATTTTGCAATCATCGGGGAACCAACAAAGATGGAAATTGCCATTGCTGAAAAGGGATTAATTGTATTTGACTTGATAATTGAAGGAACATCTAGCCATGCAGCCCACCCCAATACAAATAATCCAATTCAAAAAATCAATAAAATAATTGATCAAATTAATGCATTAGATTTTAATAAAGTTTCCAAAACTCTTGGAAAAGTTAAAGTAACAATCACTCAAATAAATGCGGGTAAACAACATAATGTTGTTCCATCTAATGTTAAAATGGTTGTTGATGTAAGAGTTAATGATTTATATTCAAACAAAGAGATTTTGGAGATATTTGAGCAAAATGTAGACTGTAAAATACTGCCTAGAAATCTTGAACTAAACAGTAAGTCAATTGACAGTAATCATCAAATTAATTATGTTGCAAAAAAATTAAAAATAAAAACCTATGGATCACCAACTCTTTCTGACCAATCAAAAATCAAATGTGATTCTGTCAAGATTGGACCAGGAGACTCAAAAAGGTCGCATACTGCTAATGAATTTGTTTTTTTGGATGAAATAAAGGAAGCAATTCCTAAGTATATAAAAATATTAGAAACGTTAAAAATCTAAATATGAAGAGGTCTGTTCTCTAATGCAGCAAGAGCAGCTTCTTTTAGTGCTTCAGAGTATGTCGGGTGAGGATGACTCATCATAGCAATATCTTCGCATGAGGCTTTGAATTCCATCGCAGTAACAGCCTCCGTGATTAGGTCAGCTGCTCTTGCTCCTATTATGTGAACACCAAGTATCTCATCAGTTTTTTTGTCTGCTAAAATCTTTACAAAACCACTTAAGTCATTACTTGCCCTTGACCTACCAAGAGCTCTCATGGGAAAACTTCCTTTTTTATAATTAATTTTTTCTTCAATTAGTTCTTGCTCAGTCTTACCAACACTAGAAACCTCTGGCCAGGTGTAAATTACATTAGGAATTAAATTATAATCAATGTGCGGTTTCTGATTTTTTAAAATTTCAGCAACAGCTATCCCTTCCTCCTCAGCTTTGTGTGCTAACATCGGTCCATTAACAACATCACCAATTGCAAAAATATTATCATTAGTTGTTTTAAATTGTCTATCAATAATAATTCTTCCAAACTTATCTGTATCAACACCTACCGAATTCAAACCTAAATTTTCAGTATAGGGTTTTCTTCCGACTGAAACTAGGCAATAATCTGAAACAAACTCTAAAATTTCTCCAGACTTATTTTCAGCTTTAACGATCACATTACAATCGAGTGACTTTACATCAAAAACTTTTGATGATAAGTAAAAGTTAATCTTTTCTTTTTTGAATATTTTAAGTAATTCTTTAGAAACATCATTGTCCATAAAAGGTGTAATCTTATCTGAATATTCAATAACATTGACCTCTGAACCTAGTCTATTGTATACTTGACCAAGCTCTAGACCTATGACACCTGCTCCTATAATAGTCAGTGATTTTGGAATTTCATTGAGTGACAAAGCCTCCGTGGATGTTATTATTCTTTCCTTATCAATGTTTATAAATGGCAAGGTAGCAGGTTTTGATCCAGTCGCTATTACACATTTGTCAAATTTAATTGTTTGATTTGTATCGTTTTCAATATTGATTAAATGATCGTCAACAAAACTTGCAAAACCATTGTATACATCAATGTTGTTTTTGTTCATTAAAAAATCAATGCCCTTCACAGTTTGAGAAACGACATTGTTTTTCCTATCTATCATTTTTTTAAAATCTAAAGAAATTGCACCTTCAACGTTAATTCCATGACTTGAAATGTTATGCACCACATCATGGTAATGATGAGATGAATCTAATAATGCCTTAGATGGAATACAACCTACATTTAGGCATGTTCCTCCAAGAGATGTATATTTTTCAATAATAGCTGTTTTAATTCCTAATTGAGATGCACGTATCGCACATACATAACCCCCTGGTCCCGAACCAATAACAACCAAATCGTAATTTTTCACAAAACAAAAATACTAAATGTTGGTAGATATTTATTCGTTTATATCTTTAAATTCAGTCAATTAATGTCGCTTTTTATGAATATATTAGCAAACAAATGAAAACGGAAAAAAACGCCGCCAATATTGCTACTAAAATAAGTTTATTTGACTCTGTATTGCCAATATTTTTTTTGATCCTCCTTTTATTTTTAAACGTCTACATTTTCTACGGTGATTCGGCACTTGAAGGCTCAAATCAATTTATATTGCTTACTGGTGCATTTCTAGCAATTTTGGTTGGGGTTAAAAATAAAATTAATATTAACTCAATTTTTAATTCCATTTCCAAAAACATCGAATCTATAGGCACTCCAATACTGATATTACTTTTAGTTGGTTCATTAGCAGGATCCTGGCTACTTAGCGGAATTATTCCCTCAATGATTTATTATGGATTTAAAATTATTAATGCATCTTTTTTTCTTCCATCCTGCATAATAATATGTGCCTTAACATCTTTTGCCACAGGGAGCAGTTGGTCAACCTCAGCAACTGTAGGAATTGCATTAATAGGAATTGGAAAGGTCTTAGGCTTTGATACTGGAATGGTTGCTGGAGCAGTGATATCTGGGGCGTATTTTGGGGATAAAATGTCCCCACTTAGTGATACAACTAATCTCGCAGCTGCTGTCACTGAATCCAACTTATTTGATCATATTAAATACATGATGATTACCACATTTCCAACCATAGTTATCACATTTATATTTTTTTTACTTTTTAACCTAATTAATCTCCCTAATGATGAAATATCTAATCAAAGCTACATTGAGTTGATACCTAACTTTTTCAATACTACGCCAATTCTATTTTTAGTACCCATATTTGTAATTATACTAATTATCAAAAAAACAAACCCGGTTATAGCACTTTTTTTGGGGACATTATTAGCTTCGTTTTTTGCCTTAATTTTTCAAGGTGATACAATAGATTCAATTATTAATAATAACCCAGATCAAGAACTTAATGAATATATGGTAATAATGAACTCAATTGTTGGCGATACTAACATTCAAACTAATATCAACTTTTTAGATGAACTTTTATATTCCGGCGGCATGGCAGGTATGCTCGATACTGTGTGGTTAGTGATTTGTGCAATGGTTTTTGGTGGCGCAATGGATGGAATAGGTGCTTTAAAAAAGATAAGTTCAACACTACTAGATTATGCAAAATCAACTTTTAGTTTATTTGCTAATACTGTCTTCAGTTGCTTAACTGTAAACCTGTCAGCATCGGATCAATACTTATCAATTGTAATTCCTGGAAAAATGTATTCAGAATCATATAGAGAAAGAGGTCTTAGCTCTGTTAATTTAAGTAGAACAATCGAGGATTCTGGAACTGTAACCTCTGTATTAATTCCATGGAACACATGCGGAGCATACCAGTCAACCGTATTAAATGTTAGTGTGTTTGATTATTTTATTTACGCTATTTTTAACTGGTTAAGTCCAATAACAACCTTGACTGTAGCTTATATAAGATATAAAATAAAAAAAGTTTAATGTCAGAGAACAAAAATAAATACAAGACTATCACAGGTGTTTTTCTCATATTTTTTTCAGCCTTAGTCTTTATCTCAATGACTTCTTTTCTTTTTAATTGGCAAGTAGATCAGTCCGAGTTGGATGAAATTATAAGTTCAACTGAAGACATTCAAAATTTTGGAAAAAAGATTGGTCTTATTATTTCCAACTTATTAATATTTAAAGGCTTTGGTATTGGATCTTTTGTTTTTCCTTTACTTTTCAGTTTTTATGGATTATCTCTGCTAATAAATAGTTTTACAAAAAAATTAATTGATATTTCAATTAATGCTTTGGTTATTTGTGTATGGACATCAATTTCACTCAGCTACATTATAGAAAATAAAATTTTTGGTGGTGTATTTGGATACGAGATTCATATTATTCTATTAGAATATATAGGAGATTTGGGTTTAATACTTTTATTACTATTCGTTTTATTCTCTTTTATAATTTTAAATTTTAACATAAACTTCAAAAACTATCTTGAAAGTTTGAAAAAAATAAAAACAGTTAATACTGATGAGAAAATTACTGTTGATGAAGAAAATTCTAAAAATGTCAGTTTTAATAAAAATATAATTAAAGACGAAGAAATAAAACCTACAATTTCAAATTTTTCAAAACTTGAAGAAAATTCTGAAGAAAATTCACCCATTGAGGATTCAAAAATTGAGATTGAAATTGAGNAATCTGTTCAAGAGGAAATTGTTGATGTTAATAACCTGCCCGATTATGATCAAAAATTAGATTTAGGTTCTTTTATAAAACCAAAAATTGATTTATTAATTGAACACGACAGCACAGGGGCAATCAAAATAGATGAAAACGAGCTTGCAAAAAATAAAAATAAGATTGAAGAAACACTTTTAAATTATAAGATTGAAATAAAGAGCATCAAGGCTACTATCGGACCAACTGTCACTTTATATGAAATTGTTCCTGAAGCTGGGGTTAGAATATCAAAAATAAAAAATCTGGAGGATGATATAGCACTGTCGCTATCAGCTTTGGGCATTAGAATAATCGCCCCAATGCCGGGAAAAGGAACAATTGGAATTGAAGTTCCAAATGAGTCTCCAAAAATAGTTTCAATTAAGTCGTTACTATCGTCTAAAAAATTTCAAGATGCTGAGATGGAAATCCCCTTAGCATTGGGAAAAACAATAAGTAATGAGACTTTTGTTGTTGATTTAACAAAAATGCCTCACCTACTTGTTGCAGGAGCAACTGGTCAAGGAAAATCTGTAGGAATTAATTCAATATTAACCTCAATAATTTACAAAAAACATCCAGCAGATGTAAAGTTTGTTCTTGTTGACCCTAAAAAAGTTGAATTAACTTTATTTAATAAAATCGAAAAACATTATTTAGCCAAGCTCCCTGAGGTTAACGATTCGATTATTACAGACAGTAAAATTGCAGTAAAAACACTAAAGTCATTGTGTAAAGAGATGGATAACAGGTACGAAATGCTAAAAAATGCAAAATGCCGAAACATTAAAGAATATAATCAAAAATTTAAAAAAAGAGTTTTGAGTCCCAGAGACGGTCATAAGTACATTCCGTATTTAGTGTTGATAATTGATGAATTCGCAGATTTGATAATGACTACAGGAAAAGAGGTTGAAACTAACATTGCAAGATTGGCGCAAATGGCTAGAGCAGTTGGTATACATTTGGTTTTAGCTACACAAAGACCATCTGTAAA
>FUFK010042168.1_pt1 | contig 30610 bp, 27 predicted proteins | sample 1021851 | NCBI WGS metagenome assembly FUFK01 (sample SAMEA51879418, study PRJEB19060) | metagenome | reverse complement strand
GCACCTGCGCCCGTCATGNTCGGCGGCTTCTCCTTCACCACCGGTACCCGTCCCATCGCTCCCGACTGGACCGGCTTCCCCGATGCGCGATGGGTCCTCCCCGAGGTCACCGTCGTCGATCGGCCCGACGGTTCGTGGCTACTGGCCGCAACCTCGCTCGACGAGGGCGACGACGAAGGCGCCGCGCTCGACATGCTCGAAGCTCGCCTCGAGGAGATGGCGACCGCCCCCGCACCCACCCCCACCGTGCTCGGTGAGATCGTGCGAGGCGATGCCACCCACGACGATCCCGACTATGTCCGGCTCGTGGCCGAGGCGATCGGTGACATCCGTTCGGGCGAGCTCGACAAGGTCGTGCTTGCGCGGGTCTTCACCCGCGGACCAATCGACACCCCCGCGGTGCTGCGGGCCCTCGCCGAACGCTTCCCGACCTGTGCGACCTTCGCCTTCGGTGTCGGCAACCGGGCGTTCATCGGCGCCTCGCCCGAACGTCTCGTCACCCTCGATGGTCGAGAGGTCTCCACCGTCGCGCTCGCCGGCACGACCGGCACCGGTGGCGACGAGACGTCCAATGCCGAACTCGCCGCGGAGATGATGGCCTCTCCGAAGATCCGGGCCGAGCATCAGTTCGTCGTCGACGACATCACGGCCCGCCTCGCCACGCTCGGCCTGGTCGGCGAGACCCCGGTCGAACCGGATGTGATGCGTCTCGCTCGCGTCCAGCATCTCCGGACCCCGATCACCGCTCGCGTCGAGCGCCGCTCCGGTGGGGTGAGCGACATGGACGTGATCCGGGTCGCCAACGTGCTCCACCCGAGCCCTGCCGTCGGCGGCACGCCGTCGGATCCGGCGGTCGAATGGATCCTCGCCAACGAACGTTTCGACCGCGGCTGGTACGCCGCGCCGGTCGGCTGGACCGACCTCGACGGCAACGGCGAGCTGCGAGTCGCTCTCCGCTCGGCTCTCGTCGACGAGTCGCAGGTGCAACTCTTCTCCGGAGCCGGGATCGTCGCCGATTCCGATCCCGACGACGAACTCGCAGAGACCGGCGTGAAGCTCCGGGCTCTGCTCGATGTGATGGAGTCCGCTCGATGACGGAAAGCATCCCTGTGTCCGATCCGGTCTGCGGCCCCATCGCCGCCTTCGCCGGTCAGCTCGCTGCGCTCGGTGTTCGCGATGTCGTCATCTCGCCGGGCTCGCGCTCGACGCCACTGTCGCTCGCGTTTCACGCCCACCCGGCGCTGCGCACCCACATCCAGCTCGACGAACGCTCGGCGGGCTTCTTCGCCCTCGGCCAGGCCAAGGCGTCGGGCCGTCCATCGGTGTTGATCTGCACCTCCGGCACCGCTGCGGCGAACTATCTGCCCGCCGTCGTCGAGGCCAACCACGCCTGCGTTCCGATGATCGTGTGCACCGCCGATCGGCCGCCGGAGCTGCGCGGTTGGGGTGCCGGACAGACGATCGACCAGGTCGGCATGTACACCACCAATGTTCGCTGGACTGCCGATCTGCCCGTTCCGTCCGATTGGTCGGAGCCGGCTGCCCGCCTGGCCGCTACCCGGGCTTACGAGTCGTCCGTGGGCGCAGGCCGAGGCCCTGTCCATCTCAACTGGCCGCTTCGCAAGCCCCTCGAACCGGTCGATGGCGTACCGGTTCGCGAGTACCCCACACCCGACGAGCAGTTGTCGTTCGTCAGCGCCCCCACCACCGATCGCCTCGGCGAACTCGGTGCGTACGAGCGCGGCGTGATCCTCGTCGGTCCCGACGCCGTCACCGGCATCACCCCCGGTTACCGCTTTGCCGAAGATGTCGCTGAACTCGCCCGGGCACTGGCCTGGCCCGTCATCGGGGAACCGATGAGCGGTATGCGGCTGCACGACGACGTCGTCATCGCCTCGGCCGAACACCTGCTCAAGCACCCGATCCGTGAGGAGCTTCGTCCCGATGTCGTGGTGAAGCTCGGCGGTGCCCCCACGACGGCGCCGGTCAACCAGTGGCTCGAAGCGGTGCAGCCCCGACACGTTGTGCTCGTCGACGGCGAGCACCGCTGGCACGACGCCTCGTTCACCACCACCGAACACCACGCCGTCGACGCCGACTGGTGGGTGCAGGTGAGCCGTCCGGCTGAGGCTCGTGGTCGCAGCGGGTGGCTCGACCGCTGGCAGGCGCTCGACACCGCCGCCACCGCAGTCGTCGACGAGCACCTGATCGATGGCCGGCGGAGCAGCGGACGCGTCGTGCGTGAGCTCTGCGCCGGCCTGCCCGAGTGGGGGATCGTCATGGCATCGAATTCGATGCCGCCCCGCGATCTCGACGCCTTCGTGCCCGCCGGAACCCGCCTCGGCTTCGCCGGCAACCGCGGCGCCGCAGGCATCGATGGCATCACGTCGACCGCCCTCGGTCTCGCAACCCAGGTCGATGACGCGGTGCCCGTCGTCGTCTTCACCGGCGATCTCGCCCTCCTGCACGACATCGGCGGTCTCCTCGGTGTCGAGCGGGCCGGGCAGCGTCTCACCGTGGTCTGCATCGACAACGACGGCGGCCAGATCTTTTCGATGCTGCCGATCCACGGCCGCATCGACGCCGCCGACTACGAGACGATCTTCCGCACACCCCACGGCGTCGACCTCGCGCAACTCCAGGGACTCGCCGGGATCGACGTCACCGTCGTCGACGAGGGCGACGATCTTCCGGCCGTGCTTCAGGCCGCAAGCGTCAAGACCGAGCCAGGTGTCGATCTCGTGATCGTGCGCATCGACCCGGATCACGACATGGCCGTGCGTCGCTCCATCACGACCGCCGTGGGTGAGGCGATCAACGGGTGAGCGTCGTCATCCTCCACGGCTTCACCGGCGATGGGTCGACGATGCGAGCGCTCGCCGACCTGATCGACCCGGCAGCGCTCGTGCCCGATCTCGCCGGCCACGGAGCCGGGCCGCACTCGACCGATCCTGCCGACTACACCGTCGACGCCATGGCCGACGCAGTGCTGGCGCTCGCCGGCCACCGGTGCGACCTCGTCGGCTACTCGATGGGGGGCCGGGTCGCACTCACCGCAGCGTGCCGACACCCTGAGCGAGTGCGGTCGCTGACCCTCATCGGCGCCTCGGCCGGCCTCGCCGACGCCGACGAACGTCGAGCTCGGGCGAGCGCTGACGACGAGCTCGCCGAGCTCGTCGAGCAGGACCTTCCGGCGTTCGTCGAACGGTGGATGGCCAATCCGCTTTTTGCCACCCAGTCCCGGCTCGGCGACGACTACCTGTCGGGCGCTCGGGCGCAACGTCTGGGCAACGACCCCATCGCGCTCGCCACCAGCCTCCGCCAGGCGAGCACGGGACGGATGGCACCCCTCCACGACCTGCTCGACCGCTGCACGATGCCGGTCGGTCTGATCGTCGGGGGCGACGACGCCAAGTTCGTCGGTATCGCCGAGACCCTCGCCCGTCGATTGCCCGATGCAGTGATCCATACCATCGACGCGGCCGGGCATGCCGCCCATCTCGAGGATCCCGCCGCAGTGGCCGAGGCGGTCCGTCACACGATCGGGCGGGCATGAGTCTCGATCTGATCCCCTACGACCTGCCGCTGCGATCACCGATGGCGACCTCGCATGCGATCGTCGCCGACCGCCGGGGCGCCCTCGTGCGACTCGACGACCACGGCACGATCGGTTGGGGCGACCTCTGCCCGATGCCGGGGTGGTCAGTGCAGGAGTTCGAATCGCTTCACGACCAGGTCGACATGGCGGGGCTTCGCCTCGATGAGGACATGATCGGCGACGTGCTCGACACGCTGGTCGGCGCGCCNGAGGCCCGAGCAGCGCTCGCCGGCGCTGCCGCAGATGTGCTCGCCCAAGAGGCCGGACTGTCGCTCGCAGCGCATCTCGCCCCCGAGCCGCTCGAACGGGTTGCGGTCAATGCCACCATCGGTGCCGCCGACGTCTCCACGGCGTTGACCAACGTCTATCTGGCGATCGCCAACGGCATCGAGACCATCAAGCTGAAGGTTGCGCACCGCCGTGTCGAGGAGGACATCGCGCTCGTCGAGTCGGCCCGTCGCGCGGTCGGCGACAAGGTCGAGCTCCGACTCGATGCGAACGGCGGTTGGCGTCCCGACGAGGCGTTGGAGATCCTGCACCGGCTGGCNCCGCTCGACATTGCGGTCTGCGAGGAACCAACGGCGGGCATCGACCAGATCGCGGTGGTCGGTGCGGAGTCGCCGGTCCCGGTGGCCGTCGATGAGTCGGCGCGAACGGTCGACGACCTCCGTCGGGCTATCGCCTCCGGCACCGTGGCCGCGGTCGTCATCAAGCCCCAGGCGCTCGGTGGACCCGATTTCGCCATGCAGGCGATTGCCGCCGCCCACAGCGCTGGGGTCACGCCGATCGTGACCTCGATGATCGATTCCGCCGTTGGCGTCGCTCATGCCGTGCACGTCGCCGCCGCCAGCGGCGTCACCGCAGCCCATGGCGTGGCGACCTCAGCCCTTTTGGCCACCGACGTCGCCGCCCCGCTTCCTGTCGAGGACGGGGCGATCCTCGTGCCGTCGATCCCCGGGCTCGGTGTGCGTCCGTCGGCCGCTGCCCGGTAGGTTCCCGAGCCGTGGAGCTCTACATCTTCCGGCACGGCCGGCCCGTTCGTCAGACCGTCGACGAAGACGAGGGCGCTGACCCTGATCTTTCCGACGTGGGGATCCAGCAGGCCGAGGCCACTCGGGATTACCTCCGTGAACACGGCATCGATCACGTGGTGTCGTCGACGATGCGACGGGCGCACCAGACCGCGATGCCGACCGCAGAGATGCTCGGCCTCGAGGTCGAACGACTCGAGGATCTGATCGAGTCGGACCATCGGTCGAATACGTATGTCCCGCTCGAGGAGATGTCGGCCGACGATCCCGACACCGCCCACTACTTCGATCTCGACAACCTCGAGGACCACATCTTCAGCGATGGTCTGGAGAACTTCGAGGAGCGGGTTGTGCGCGGGTTCGAGCACGTGATCGCCACCAACAAGGGCAAGCGGGTGGCGGTGTTCTGTCATGGGATGGTCACCGTCGTGTACCTGAAGTCGATTATCGGGATCGACGACGTCCTGTCGCTTCGGCCCGACTACTGCGGGCTCACCCAGGTGCAGGCGAGCAGCACCGGTATTCGCAGCGTGCGCTCCTTCAACGAGACCCATCACGTTCGCCATCTGCTCGAACGCTGACGCCTACGATCGCGGCGTGAGCCTCACCCTCGTCGTCATGGCCGCCGGGCTCGGCTCCCGGTTTGGTGGTACCAAGCAGCTCGCTGTCATCGGCGCTGACGGCGAGGCGTTTCTCGACTTCGCAATCAAGGACGCCATGGCCGCCGGCATGAACAAGGTCGTGTTGATCGTGCGGTCCGACATCGAAGCGGACGTGCGTCGACACGTCGCAGGCCAGCATCCCGACCTCGACGTCGCCTACGTCCTGCAAGACACCCACGGCCCGAAGCGGGAGAAGCCGTGGGGCACCGGCCACGCCGTGCTGACCGCTGCCCCCGAGGTTCCCGGCGCGTTCTGCGTGCTCAACGCCGACGACTACTACGGCGCCTCGACCTACCTGGCCCTCGCCGAAGCGGCGGCGGACCTCCCCGACGACCGTGCGCTGCTCGCCGGCTTCCGACTCGATCAGACGCTGCCCGAGGTCGGCGAGGTCTCCCGCGGCATCTGTGAGGTCGTCGACGGTGAGCTCGTGTCGCTCGTGGAGACCCACGGCATCGGGCGTCGAGAGGACGGTTCGATCACCTCGACCGACCCCGAGGGGCGCCTTGCCGACGACGCCGTCGCGTCGATGAACTGCTGGGTCTTCCCGAACAATCTGTTCGACCACCTCGAGTCCGGCTTCGAGACCTTCCTCACCGAGCACGGTCACGAACCGAAGACCGAATACCTGCTGCCGACGGTCGTGAACGACCTCAGGGCGGCCGGCATCTACACCGTCGGTGTGGTGCCGACCAGCGAGCCGTGGGTCGGCGTGACCAACCCCGACGACCTCGAGATCGCCCGGCGGCGGATCAACGATCTTCGGTCGTAGCGGCGACGCCGAGACGTTCGCCGTCGATCGTCAGGGCGACCCGCTCGTTGTAGAAGCAGATCAGGCTCTTCACCGGTGCCGACTCCGGGAGGGGCTCGTCGTAGCCCCAGGCGAGGTCGGTGTGAGGACCGTGTCCCACGTCCACCGTCCAGTAGCGGGCGAATCCCTTGTACGGGCAACCGGTGCTGGTCTCGGTCGGCGTGAGGTGTTCGGTTCGGACGTCGGTGACCGGAAGGTAGTAGCGGGGAGGGAGACCGGTCTCGTAGAGGATCGTCGGGTTGGCCGAGTCGGCGACGACGACACCATCGACCTCGACCACGACGTGGCGGCTCGACGGCTGGGCGTCGACTCGGCGGTACGGATCCCGAGGATGGACGAAGACCTCCTCGTCCTCCTCGAACCAACGCTCGATATCGGCGAACTCGATCTTCACGTGGCCGGGCAGCTCGTCGATCGTCGTCNTGGGCAGGGCGGGGTCATGGACGTCGGCGACCGGGATGTACCAGTACGGGTAGTACTCGTGTTCCCACACGAGCTGCGCGGCCTTCGTGTCGACGACCGTGCGGTCACCGGTGATGCCTCGGATCCACTTTGCGGTCGGCTCGATCTTGAGGATGTTCACGATGACGAGAACACGCTCGGCACGCGGTTGATTCCACGCCTGCGCGATGCTCGGCGCATGCTGCCTCCCGTCGTCACCCGCCACGCCGCCAACGCAATGGTCTCCACGATCGACCATCTCGCCACCGAAGCGGGCGTCGACGTGCTCCGCACGGGTGGTTCGGCGGTCGATGCCGCCATCGCCGCCAATGCCGTGCTGTCGGTGACGTGCCCGAACATGTGCGGCATGGGNGGCGATCTCTGGGCGCTCGTGCACCACACCGACGGCCCGCCGGAGGCGCTCGATGCCTCGGGCATGGCCGGCTCCGGCGCCGACCCCGACGCCGCCCGAGCCGAGGGGCTTACAGCCGTACCGATGAAGAACGACATCCGGGCGGTGACCGTGCCAGGCGCGATCGACGGCTGGCTCGCCCTCCACGAACGCCACGGCCGACTCGACCTCGACGCCGTGTTCGCCTCCGCGATCCGTTTCGCCGAGAACGGCTTTCCGGTCCACCCGACGCTGAGCGCAACCCTGCACCTCGTCGCTGCGGTCGATCACGTCGATCTTCCGGCTGCCGCGCCCGCAGGTGCCGTCATCACCCGGCCGGGCTCGGCTCGGGCGTTGCGGGCGACCGCTCGTGACGGCCGCGCCGGCTTCTACGAGGGCGAATTCGGTGAGGGTCTGCTGGCAGCCGGCCCGGACGAGTTCGTGCCCACCGACCTCGCCACCGTGCAGGCCCGCTGGGTCGAGCCGATCAAGGTCGACGCCTTCGGCCATCAGATCTGGTCGGTTCCACCGACAAGCCAGGGGTACCTCACCCTGCTGTCCGCAGCGATCGCGGACGGGATCGAGTTCGACGACGACGGTCTCGGCGCGCACGTCCTCGTCGAGGCGGCGATCCAGGCCGGGCATGACCGGCCCACCGAACTCTTCGACGGAGCCGACCCGGTTCGGCTCCTCGATGCCGAGCGCATTGCGGATCGACGGGCCGCGATCGATCTCGAACGGGCCGGCGAGGTCGCCACCCCCAGCTTCGACGGCGACACGACGTATCTGTGCGTGATCGACGGCGACGGCATGGGGGTGTCGCTCATCAACTCCAATGCCAGTGGTTTCGGTGCGCACCTCGTCGCCGGTTCGAGCGGCATCTTCTTACACGATCGAGGCCTCGGCTTCTCGCTTCAGGCCGGGCATCCGGCCGAGTACCGACCCGGGAAGCGGCCGCCGCACACCCTGGCACCGGCGCTCGTCACCCACCCCGACGGCCGTCTGCGCACCGTGCTCGGCACGATGGGCGGCGACGCCCAGCCCCAAATCGTCCTGCAGATGTTGGCGGCCTCACTCCGCCACCGTCGCAGCGCCGGTCAGGCGGTCGGCCGAGGGCGTTGGCGCATCGCCCCCGTCGTCGACACCGGTTTCTCGACGTGGGCGCCAGGCGTCAGCCGCAAGGTTGAACTGGAGGACCACGTCCCTCAGGCGATCGTCGACGCGCTCGCCGCCCGCGGGCACGAACTCGGCACAGCTGAGCACTCCCAGTTCGGCCATGCCCATCTGATCGAGATCACCGAGCACGGCTCGTTGGCCGGTGCGGCGGATCCGAGGGCGCTTGCGGGCGCCGCCACCGGCTTCTAGCCGAGGAGGTCTCGGACGACGTCGTGGTAGAAGCGCGTCGTCAGATCGAGCGATTCGAGATCGATGCGTTCATTGTGGCCGTGGAAACGTGAGCCAAACTCGGCCGGGGTCAGCGTGGGGCTGAGCAGTCCCGCCCCGTAAGCCACGGCGCCGAGGTCTCGATGAACGCGAGCGTCGGTGAAGCCGACGCTGATCGTCGGAGCGATGCGGCTGGTGGGGAACGGGTTGGCAACGGCCTTCTGCATCGAGTCCCACAGCGGCGTGTCGATCTGCGACTGGGTCGACGGCTCTTCAAGGATGACCTCGACGCTGACCTGGTCGTAGATGTCGCCGAGCGCGTGGCGAAGGTGTTGTTCGACGTCCTCATGGGTCTCGCCGGGCAGGGTGCGGATGTCGACATCGATGTCGACGACATCGGGGATGATGTTCGTCTTGGTCTGGCTGGTGACCACGTTCGGCGAGAACGTGGTGTGGGTGCAGGCGTGCCAGTTCCCGACCGGGGCCGAGGCCGGCAGGGTCGCAAGCGCTTCGTCGATGGCGCCCTCGTCGAGCAGCAGCGCCCGCAGCTCCGGGTCGAGGCCCATCGCGTCGACCTGGGGTCGCCAGTACTCATGGAACGACGGCGACGGGTTGTACTCGGCGATCCGTTGCACGACCGCCGCTGCCTTCACCACNGCATTGTCGGAGCGGTACGGGCGAGAGCCATGGCCCGGTGTGCCCCGCACCCGGAGGCGACGCCAGGCGATGCCCTTCTCGCCCACGACCATGGTGATGGCCGGGTCCTGTTCGCTTCCGACGTGGAGACCGCCGTTTTCGGTGAGGAGGTAGTCGGTCGTGATGACGTCGGGATGGTGCTCGCCCATCCAGCGGGCCCCGTAGGCGCTGCCGGCCTCTTCATCGGCGACAGCGAAGAAGACGAGGTCACCCGTGAGGCGGGTGCCGGATCGGGCGATCGCCCGGGTGACGACCGCCATCGAGGCGGTGAGGTTGAGCATGTCGACGGCACCGCGGCCCCAGACCTCGTTGTTGATCACCTCGCCGCCGAAGGGATCCTCGTCCCAGCCGTCGGGGCTGATCGGTACGACATCGGTGTGGCCGTTGAGACACAGACTCGGCGCGTCGGGGTCGGTCCCCTCGATGCGGGCGACGAGCGACGTACGCCCCGGGGCGGCGTGGTACTGCTGCACCTCGACGCCGGCCCCCTCGAGATAGGTGGTGAGAACATCCGCGTTGCGGATCTCTTGGCCCGACTCCATGTGCCCGTCGTTCACGCAGGCGTTGCGGATCAGTGTCTGGAGCAATTCGACGGTTTCGTCACCACGCAGCTCGGTCATGACGTCAGTCTGGCCGATGCTCGAGTTGCCCTGGCGGTGCGTCGGCCCGGCACCGGCGCAAACAGGTCGTGGCTGCCGCAGGTAGTCTGCTGACGCGTAGCCGAGCCAGCGGGGCCCGGTGGGATCGCGTCAGGAGCGTCATGCGGGGCATCATCGCCGCCGGGACTCACATCCCGCACTACCGACTCGACCGCACCGAAGTCGCGGCNTTCTTCGGCAAGGGAGGTGGNCGCGGCCAGCGCTCGGTGGCCTCCTACGACGAAGACACCACCACGATGGGCGTCGCCGCCGCTCGTCGGGCCCTGGCCGCCACCGACCTCGAGCCGCAGGCACTCTGGTTCGCCACGGCCTCCCCGGCCTACCTCGAGAAGACCAACGCCACCGCAGTCCACGCCGCACTGCAACTCGGTCCCGAGGTCGGCGCCCTCGACTTCGGTGGCGCACTTCGTTCCGGCGCCGGAGCCCTGCGCACGGCGCTCACGGCAGGCGTGTCGACGCTCGTCGTCGCTGCTGATCAGCGCGGTGGACTGGCCACCTCCACCGACGAGGCCGCCGGTGGCGACGGCGCAGCAGCGGTGCTCATCGGGGACGACACCGATGGTCCGGTGATCGCCGAGTACCTCGGTGCTGGTATCGCAACAGAAGAGTTCCTCGAGCGCTGGCGTCTTCCTGGCGGTGACCGCTCCCGTGCCTGGGAAGAGCGCTTCGGTGAGGTCACCTACGGTCCGCTCATGAGCCAGGCCTGGGAACGGGCCCTGGCCGCCACGTCGCTCTCCGCCGACGACATCGACAAGCTGATCGTCACCGGCACGCATGGCCGGGCGGTGGCCCGTAACGCAAAGCGCCTCGGCGTGCGCGACGAAGCGATGGTCGATGATCTTTCGGGTTCGGTCGGCAACACCGGCACAGCTCACCCGATCCTCGTGCTCACCTCGGCCCTTGAGCAGGCCTCACCCGGCGAGACCATCGCCGTCATGACCCTCGCCGACGGCGTCGAGGTCATCGTGCTGCGCACCACCGACGCCATCTCCGCCGCCTCGCCGGCGTTGTCGACTGCCGACCAGATCGCCTCGGGCACCACGGTCTCCTATGGAAAATTCCTGTCCTGGCGCGGGATGGTCTCGGTCGAACCGCCCAACCGGCCGCTCCCGAACCGCCCGTCCGCATCGGCGGCCCATCGGCGCGACGACTGGAAGTTCGGCTTCGTCGGCAGCCGTGACCGCAACTCCGGGATGATCCACCTGCCGCCTGCCCGGGTCTCGGAGAAAGGCGGTGCCGTCGACGACATGGAACCCGTGCCAATGGCCGACACGGTCGGCACGGTCGTGAGCTTTACGATCGACAAGCTCGTCTACTCGCCGAGCCCACCGGTGGTGTTCGCCGTCGTCGACTTCGACGGTGGCGGTCGTGCTCCACTCGAACTCGCCGACTGCGGGCCCGACGAGATCGAGGTCGGTATGCGGGTGCTGCCGACGTTCCGTCGCCTGTTCACGGCCGATGAGATCCACAACTACTTCTGGAAGGTCGCACCGGTGAGGGGAGTTCGGTAATGGGTTCGCACGGCATCAAGGACCAGGTCGCGATCATCGGCATGGGCTGCACGCCCTTCACCGAGCACTGGGACAAGTCGCTCGACGACCTGATCATCGACGCAGCCCAGCTCACCTACGCCTCCGCAGGCATCCACCAGGACGACATCGATGCGTTCTGGTTCGGCACCTCGCAGTCCGCAGCCTCGGGTCTCGCCATGGGCGGCCCGCTGAAGATTCATGGCAAGCCGATCACCCGTGTCGAGAACTACTGCACGACCGGCTCCGAGGCGATGCGNGCGGCGGCCTACGCCGTGGCNTCCGGCGCCTACGACGTCGTGATGGCGCTCGGGGCGGAGAAGGTCAAGGACGGNGGNTACCAGGGCCTCAATGCCTTCCCGATCCCGACCGACGGCACCCAGCGAACACTCACGGCGGCCGGCATGTTCAGCCTGATCCTTCCGGCGTACGCCGAGAAGTACGGCGTCGACGAGGACGAGATCCGCTACTCGGTNGCCACGATCGCCGANAAGAACCACTTCAACGGGGCCCGCAATCCACTGGCCCAGTTCCGCCGGGAGACCAGCGCCGAGCAGATCTGTCAGATGGCCGCGGTCGCCGGACGCCTCTCGGTGTTCGACTGCGCAGGCGTCGCCGATGGTGCCGCAGCGGTGATCATGTGTCGGGCCGAGGACGCCCACAAGTACACCGACAATGCCCTCTACGTGAAGGCGCTGTCGTTTGTGGCCGGCACCGGTGCCGGTTCGCTCGACCCCGACTACGACTACACGACCCTGCCCGAGTGCAAGTGGTCGGCCGACGACGCCTACGCCCAGGCCGGCNTCACGTCACCGCGTGACGAGATCGCCGTCGCCGAAGTCCACGACTGCTTCACGCCGACNGAACTCGTGTTGATGGAGGACCTCGGGTTCTCCGATCCCGGCCAGGCCTGGCGCGACATCCTCGACGGNGCGTTCCGTCTCGACGGCCGTCTGCCGGTCAACAGCGACGGTGGCCTGAAGGCGTTCGGCCATCCGGTCGGAGCATCGGGGCTGCGCATGCTCTACGAGATCTGGCTTCAGCTGCGCGGTGAAGCGCCCGAGGAGCGGCGNATCGCCNACCACGGTCGCAAGCTCGGGTTGGTGCACAACCTCGGCGGGTATCCCGGCGAGATGGTGAGTTTCGTCGGGATCTACGGCACCGAGCTCGGCTGACGGATTCCGGCACGGTTCGCCCGCCGCGGCCGACCGATACGGACTTCGGTCCCCGGCGTCCAGTGCACGACCGGGTCACCGGTCGGCTCGGGNAGCCCGGCAGCGTCGAGGAGTTCGTCGTCGAGTTCGAGGAGTTCGCCGCGAAAGAGGGGCCAGCGTCCGTGATCGACGGGGGCATAGACNGTGAACGCCCGCGCCGCGTCCATGCTCGGAAAGCGGGAATAGAGCCCCCAGCGTGACGTGAGGAAGCGTTCGAAGTCCGANACGTCGCCATCGGCGATACGCGTCCCGATACGGACGACACTGTGATGGGACGGCAGTGCCCCGTCGNTCGTGCGGCGGCGGGGCCACCGGCGGGTGGAGTCGTAGCGCCACACGCCGTCGGTCGCCCGGCGCCCGGGATCAATCGACATGTCGGCCCAGAAGTAGGGAAGCCCGTACGCGGCGCGTGCCGTTAGCGAGGCGAGCAACCCACTCGCCTCGAGCGAACAGAACCAGACTCCCGGCGTGCCATCGGGCCCCCGGACGTAGGTACGCACATTGGTTTCCGGAAACGTGCCGACGAACGGCAGCCGCAGACCGCCGGGCGTGCCGACCACCATCTCGAAGGGAACGAGGGCGACCCACGCCTGTTGGGTCCCGTCGGCATCAGGCCAGGTGTCGATCGTGAGGTCGTCGGGGAGGAGTGCTTGGACGACCTCGGGCGCGTAGGGGTAGTGGATGAAGAGGAGGTCGCGCCACCACATGCGCATGACCTCGAAGTGGACCCGTTCGTGGGGGAGCGGTGGGTACGGACCGGACATGGCCTGAGTTTCCCAGGTAGGGCCGGGTAACGACATGGTGGGCGGAAAACCTGTAGTCGCTCATCTGACGACCGGTGCGTACCCGCTCTACGATCCGCCCATGCCTCGTCGCCCGCTTCACGGAATCCGCATCGTCGACCTCACCCTCGAGCGAGGCGAACTCACCGGGCGCCTCCTCGCCGACCTCGGTGCCGAGGTGCTGCGGGTCGAGCCCCCCGGGGGATCACCAGCCCGGTCGATGCTGCCGGCTGTCGGCGACCAGTCCCTCTTCTTCACGTTCCGCAACGCTGGGAAGAAGGGTGTCGAACTCGATCTCAGCGACGACCCGGATCGCGAACGCTTGCACGAATTGCTGGCCTGCAGTGATGTCGTCATCGATTCCGCCGAGCCCGGCTCGTGGGCTGACAGTGGTCTCGATGCCGACGACCTCGCCCGCCGCCATCCTCATCTGATCGTCTGCTCGATCACCGCCTACGGACGAACCGGCCCCTATGCGGGCCGCGATGTGCCATGCGCCGTGATCGACGCCACCGCCGGCATGGCCTTCAAGGCGGGGGTGCCCGAACGCGAACCCCTGCTGCCGCCGGGCAACATCGCCGACGACACCGCATCGATGCACGCCGTCTTCGCCATCGAGTGTGCGCTGATCCAGCAACACGCCACCGGCGCCGGGCAGGTCATCGATCTGTCGGTGAACGAGGCAGCCGCGCAGATCGCCGACTGGTCGCTGTCGAACTGGACCCGGTCGCTCGATGCAGGCATGCCGAGCCTCGACAGTCGCATCGGTCCGGGGCCCGTCTACACGATCCTGCCGTGCAAGGACGGGTACGTCAGGCTCGTGATCATCGCCGAACGCCACTGGAAGGCGATGCGGGCTTGGCTCGGCGAGCCGGACTATCTGCAAGATCCCGAGTACGAGACGTTCATGGGCCGTTTCGGCATCGCCGACGCCGTGCTCAACCCCCTCTACACCGAGCTTTTCTCGGCGATGACGATGCTCGAGGTGGCGGAGGAATGTCAGAATCGCGGCATCGTCTGCACGCCGATCCTCAAGCCCGACGATGTGCTGGTGAACCCGCACTTCGAGGCCCGGGGCAGCTTCGACCATGTCGAGACCGATGCCGGCACGATGATGCTGGCGTCCGGTTTCTTCGAGATCGATGGCGAACGCGTGGGTCCGCTCGGCCCGCCCCCCGCAACCGGTGAGCACACCGACGAGGTGTTCGCTGCGCTCGGTGAACCACGCCCGGCACCCGCCGCACCGCTCACCGGTGACGATGCGCCGCTCGCCGGGATCCGGGTCATGGACTTCGGTCATGGCGGTGTCGGGGTGGAGTGTGGTCGCATGCTCGCCGAGTACGGGGCCGACGTCGTGAAGATCGAGTCACGGACGTATCCCGACTTCATCCGCACGGTGCTCGGGGGTGAGATGTCGCCGTCGTTCGCATCGTCGAGTCGGAGCAAGCGGAGCCTGGGTGTCGACGCCAAACACCCCGAGGGCCGCGCCCTGCTCAAGCGCATGGCCGCCGTCAGCGACATCGCCATCGAGAACAACTCGACCGGGATCATGGAGCAGATGGGCATCGGCTACGGCGACCTGTCGGCGGAGAACAACGGCCTGGTGATGATGTCGAGCCAGTTGATGGGCAGCCGGGGACCGTGGGCAGCCTGGTCGGGCTANGGCCCCAACACCCAGGTCACCGGCGGCATGACGCACCTGTGGAACTACGAGGCGACCCCTGAGCCGGCCGGATCCATGTCGATCTTCCCGGACCACTTCGCCGGACGAACCGGTGCGGTCACCGCCCTCGCCGGTGTGCTCGGCCGTCGCCTCCACGGCGATTCNGGGTTCCATGTCGAGGTGTGTCAGGTCGAGCAGGTCGTNAACGTGATGGCCGATCTGCTGGCGAAGGAGTCNCTNGAACCGGGCTCGGTCCAGCCACGGGGAAACCATTCNGATCGNGGCACNCCCTGGGGACTCTTCCCNTGCAAGGACGACGATTCGTGGGTCGNNATCTGCACCCGCACCGACGCTGAGTGGCGGGCCTTCGCCGAGGTGATGGGCTCGCCCGAGTGGGCGATGACCGACGAGCTCGCCGTGCTGACCGGCCGGCAAGCTCGCGAGGGCGAAATCGACGCGCTCGTCGAGGCCTGGACACGGCAACACACCGTCGCCGAGGTCGTCGAAGCCTGTCTCGCGCGCAGGGTGCCGGCGGGGCCGATGCACAACTCCGCCGGACAGTACGGCGACCCGCACTACCGGGCCCGNGGNTTCATCNTCGAACTCGACCAACCACCGATCGGCGGCATGACCTTCGAGGGGCCCGGGTTCCATGCGACCGGCATGCCGGTTGCGGATATCCGGCCCGCACCGGGACTCGGTGCCCACACCCGTGACGTGTGCGCCGAACTCGGACTCGATGATGCCGAGATCGATGCGCTGCTCGCATCGGGGGCGATCGAACGCGATGTCGCCGATGGAGCATGAGTGCGTCCGCTCCTGCTCGCCCTCGCCGTGCTCGTCGCGGCGTGTGGCGCCGACGGGCACGGTGACGAGACGACCCCGGCCGTGACTGACTCTGGGGTCCTCGAGGTCGGCATCGGCGACTCCGTCAGGTACGGCGACTCGCCTCAGCAGGTCGGCAGCCTCCGACTGCCTATCGACGCCGGGGAAGGCCCGTTCCCGGTGATCGCCTTCATCCATGGCGGGTTCTGGCGCAACACGTACGACAGCAGCCTGGCCGAACCACAGGCTGCCGATGCCCGTTCGAAGGGGTACGCCACCTGGAATATCGAGTATCGGCGGGTCGGTNACGAGGGCGGTGGCTATCCGGGAACGCTCGACGACATCGCCACGGCGATCGACGCCCTCGCCCGCATCGATGCGCCCCTCGATCTCGACCGGGTGTTCGTCGTCGGGCACTCCGCCGGCGGGCACCTTGCGCTCTGGGTCGGTCAACGTGATGACCCTGTCGTCGTTCCGCGGCTTGTGGTGGGTCAGGCACCCGTTGCCGACCTTGCCGGCTCGTTAGATCTCGGCCGCGGTGCGGTCGAGGGGTTCATGGGCGGCACTCCCGAGCAGATTCCCGCGGCGTACGACGAGGCCGACCCCGCCCGGCGACTCCCGGTGAAGGTCCCCCAGCTGATCGTGCACGGTCTACGCGACGACGACGTGCCGTTCGAGGTGTTAGCGCCCTACATCGACAAGGCCAGCGACGGCGTCGACACCTTGATCTTCGAGGACGAAGGCCACTTCGGCGTCATCGATCCGGCGGCGCCTTCCTGGGAAGCGACGCTCGCGTACCTCGCCAACATCTAGGCTGCGCCGGATTCCACCCGGCCCGCGAAGGGGGTGTCCCGTGTCCAACCTCGCTGACGTCATCACCCATCAGCACATCGTCGACTTCGCCACTGACGGCGTCGTCTGTCTTCGACAGGTCATCAACCCGGATTGGATCGAGCAGCTCACGGCGGGCCTCGAGCGCAACGTCGCCGATCCGTCGCCTCGAGGTCGAGTGTGGAACANNGACGAGCACGGCCGGGTCACGTTCTACGACTCCCAGGTCTGGCAGGAGATTCCGGNATACCGNGACTTCGTCGAGAACTCGCCGATGGCNGANCTCNCCGGTCGGGTGATGAACGTCGAGGCGGTGAACTTCTTCTTCGATGCCATCTTCACTCGCAGCACCGGGAGCCAGTTCCGCACGCCGTTCCACCAGGACGAGCCCTACTGGTCGGTCGAGGGGTTCGACACCTGCTCGGCGTGGATGCCGCTCGTGCCGGTCGCGAAACGCAGCGCCCTCGAGTTCGTGAAGGGCTCCCATGCCTGGGACGTGCGCTACGCCCAGACCAACTTCGGGGCGCTCACCGGGGACGAACGCGACCAGGTCGTCTACGACCAGCTTGAAGACGATCTCGAGCCGTTTCCCGACATCGAGGGCAACCGGGAGCAGTACGAGATCCTCAGCTGGGACATGGAGCCCGGCGACGTGGCGATCTTCAACGCCCGGATGATCCATGGCGGATCGGGCCTGTTGCATCCAGATCGGGACCTCAAGGTGTTCAACACCCAATGGCTCGGCGACGATGTCCGGGTCATGTTCCGGCCGGAGGGCATGGATCCCGACCATTCCCAGGTGATGACCGAGCTCGGTCTCGCCCCTGGCGATCGGGTCGGGGGTCCCCTGTATCCCGAGCTCTGGCGTCGGGAACCGGTTGCCGTCTGATCGTCGCCGGTCGGGTCAGCCGGCCTCGCTGTGGGTGACGGGCAGTTCGCCCATCCACTCGCGGAGGGTGTTCTTCAGCTTGGTCTGCTGGATGAAGAGGTCCTGCTCGGCGGGATTGTCACCGGCGGCCTGCGGGGCCTTCAGATAGAAGCTCAACCACTCCTGCACACCCGACTCACCGGCCCGGTGGGCGAGGTCCATGAACAGCGCGAGGTCGAGCACGATCGGTGCCGCCAGGATCGAGTCGCGGCACAGGAAGTCGATCTTGATCTGCATGGGGTATCCCATCCAGCCGAAGATGTCGACGGCGTCCCAACCTTCCTTGTTGTCGCCGCGGGGCGGGTAGTAGTTGATGCGCACGACATGGTCGACGTTGCCGTAGAGCTCGGGGTACACCTCGGGCTCGAGGATCTTGTGAAGCACGCCGAGCTTCGACTCTTCCTTGGTCTTAAAGTTTTCGGGGGCGTCGAGCACTTCACCGTCGCGGTTGCCGAGGATGTTGGTCGAGTACCAGCCACGGAGGCCGAGCATGCGGGCCTTGAGACCGGGGGCGAGCAGCGTCTTCATGAGGGTCTGGCCCGTCTTGAAGTCCTTGCCGGCGATCGGGACCCCGCGAGTGTGCGACAGCTCCTGCATGCAGGGCAGGTCGGTCGAGAGGTTCGGCGCGCCGTTGGCGAACGGCACATCGCTCTGCAGGGCGGCGTACACGTAGATCTGTGAGGGCGAGATGTTGTCGTCGTTGTCCTTGAGGCCCTGCTCGAACGCGGCGACGGTCTCGTGGACGGCCGACGGCTCCTGGAAGGCCTCCGTCGAACCGCACCAGACCATGACGAGACGGTCGCACCCGTTCTCGACCTTGAAGTTCTCGATGTCGGCTATGAGCGCCATGGCCTGATCCCACTTGTTGGTCTCGGACTTGACGCGGGTTCCTTCGAGGCGGCTTACCCACTGCTGGTCGAAGACGGCGTCCATGGCGACGACACCTTCGAGTTCCTGGGCGATGGGGGAGAGATCCTTTTCCTCAAGCACGCCACAGGTGCGGGCGGCCTCGAGGGCGTTGGCCGAGATCGGGTCCCAGCCGCCGAAGACGATGTCGTCGAGTGAGGCGAGGGGAGCGAAGTCCTTGATGAGGGGGTTGCGGCCCTCTTCGCGGGTGCCGAGACGGATGTGGGCCATCTGGGAGACCGAGCCGAGTGGGGCGACGCCGGTCTGGCGGGCGGACAGGACNCCGGCGATGAAGGTCGAGGCGACGGCACCGAGTCCGGGCGTCAGCACACCGAGCTTGCCGGTTGCGGGGGCGATGTTCTTGGTCATGGACAACACCATAAGGAACCATCAACAAGAATCTGATGTAGTGAAGGAACTCTGAACTATTCTGCACGGGTGACTCCCGCCCTCCCTGACCTCTCCATTCGCCAACTCGACTATCTCGTGGCCGTGTCCACCGAACCGTCCTGGGCCGATGCCGCAGCCCGGATCGGCGTGTCGCCCTCCGCCCTCTCGCAGGGATTGAGTGAACTCGAACGCCGCATCGGTGTGCCGCTGTTCGATCGGGAGGGTCGCCGACGCACGCTGCGTCCGACCGCCGAACCGGTGCTCGCCCACGCCCGACAGGTCATCGCCCTCACCAGCGATCTCGCCGACTGGGCGGAGCGCACCCGCACCGGCCGAGCCGGTGAGTTGCGGGTGGGCATGATCGATGCCGCTGCCGTCGGACACTTCACCGACGTGCTCCGCCAGTTNCGCGACGATCACCCTGAGCTTCACCTCACGTTGCGGGTCGCGCCGTCAGGCGAACTGCTCGACGAGATCGAATCGGGCGACCTCGACCTCGCGGTCGTCGTCGGGGGGCACGCCCGACGGGGGGTCCACACCGAGTCGCTGATGAACGAGCCGCTCGCCGTCTTCACCCCAACGCGAGGCCTGCCCCGTGACGTCGCCGCGTGGGGACCATGGGTGTTGTTCGCCCAGGGTTCCCACACTCGCGCGATCGCCGAGGAAGCCCTGCAGCGCCTCGGCGCTCCGACCTCGATCGTGGCGGAATCGAACCAGCCTGAAGTGCTCCGCACGATGGTCGAACTCGGAGTGGGCTCGACCGTGCTGCCGGTCGTCCAAGCCGGACCGGACTTCGGTCCGGGGCGAGTGATCGCCGAACGAACGCTCGTCCTCGCCCGCCGCGACGGCGCCGCCGTCGACCCGGCAGCCGAAATGCTCGCCGTCGCGCTCCGGAACTAAGGTCCCCGCCAGGTCCCCGGAACGGAGAAATGACATGAGCAACGCTGCCGCCGCCTACGAGGCGATCAACGCCCGTGTAGGCCACGACGAGGCCACCGGCGACTGGTTCCAGATCACCCAGGAGCAGATCAACGCCTTCGCCGACTGCACCCACGATCACCAGTTCATCCATACCGATCCGGAGCGGGCGACCCCGGTCTTCGGCGGCACGATCGCCCACGGTTTCCTCACCCTGTCGATGCTGGTGAAACTCACGGCCTCGATCCCCAACGAGATCCCGCTCGAGGGCATCCAGATGGGCATCAACTACGGCTTCGAGAAGGTTCGCTTCATCAACCCGGTCCTGTCGGGCAAGCGCATCCGGGCCTCGGCGGTCACCTCGGCTGTCGAGCACAAGGGCACCGCCGTCAACTCCACCCGCACGATCACGGTCGAGATCGAGGGCGAAGGCAAACCGGCCCTCGTCGCCGATTGGATCGGNCGCACTGTCTACGACTCCTGAGGAAGCCATGAACGACTACCCAATCGTTGCCGGTTCGGCGCTGTTCACCCTTGTCGACCCGAGCAAGGGTCACGAGGTCGCCTACAACCGCTGGTACGAGCGCGATCACTTCTACGCCGGCTGCATGATCGGCCCGTGGCTGTTCGCGGGGAAGCGGTGGGTCGCCACCCGGGCGATGAAGGACCTTCGCTTTCCCGAGGGCGACACCCCGGTCGCCAGCCCCCACGACAAGGGTTCCTACCTTGCGACCTATTGGGTGCTCGAGGACAAGCACAAGGAGCACTTNGACTGGGCCGGCAATCAGGTCGTCGACCTCTANATGAACAATCGAGGGTTCATGGANCGCCAGCACGCCCACACGGTGTTGCTCTCCAACCCTGAGCACGCCTATCGAGACGACGATCCGGTTCCGATCGAGCTCGCGTTCGATCACCACTACCAGGGCCTCGCCGTCGTGGCGGTCGATCCCGCCGAGGGCGTGAGCGACGAAGAATNNGGCGCTCACCTCGACGAAACGGCGCTCCCGGCACTCCTCGAGAACTCGCCGATCGCCAGCATGGTGTCGTGGCGTTACATCCAGATGGGCGAAGGCACCGAGCAGGCCCCGATGGATCTCGGCATGCCGCCGGGCCCTCCGGAACGACGCCTGCAGATGTTCTTCCTCGAGGACANTCCGGACGCCGTCTGGGACCGCTTCCGGACCTATGCCGCCGACCTCGNTGCTTCGGGCAAGGGCGTGGTGAGCTTCGCTGCGCCGTTCTTGCCGACCATCGTCGGCACCGACACCTACACCGATCAGCTCTGGTGAAACGTCGGCTTGCGACCGCCGTCATGGTGACGGCGGTCCTCGCTGCTGCGTGTGGTGACAGCGCGACTGCGCCGCCGCTGGTCACCACGACCGTCGCGGACGGCGCCGTGCCGACCCCGACCACGCCGGGTGCGGATGCGCTTGCGCCCGCAACGATTACGCAGGTCGACTGCCCGCCAGCGATCGCTGCCGACATCGTCGCTTGCGGTATCGCCGAGGTTGCGCTCGATCCGACCGCCGGATCCGGCGCCACGGCATCGATCTCGATCGCAACCATGGCGGGCTACGACGTCGGCTTTCGCACGCCGGTCGCCGTCCTCCAAGGCGGCCCGGGTGGTGCCAGCTCGGATCTCGCCGGCTTCTTCCCGCAACAGCCGTTCACCCAAGTCTTCGTCGACCAGCGGGGTACCGGATTCGCCTCGGCCGATTTCGATTGCCCCGAGTTCGACGGCGCAATCCCTGAGCTTGTCGAACGCGATGGCGAACGCAGCCGCGAACTCGCCACCGATGCNCTCGACGCCTGCGCCGAGCGGCTCGCCGGTGATCTCCTGCTCGACGCCACCACNACCCNGAACCATGCNTNCGACGTCGGCCAGGTGATGGCCGGCCTCGGCTATGACCGTTGGGTTGCGTACGGGGTNTCGTACGGCACCACCATCGGATTCGAGCTGCTTCGTCGGCCTCCGGCTGGACTCGTGGGCACCGTCCTCGACGGCGTCTACCCACCCAATCTCGATGTCGACACGTCAGTCGCCGTCACGGCCCAACGGTCGATCGATGCGCTCAGTGCCGCCTGCGGCCGAAGCACCCGGTGCACCGACCTCAACCCCGACGTGGCACTCAGTCTCGAAGCGTTGATCGCCGAACTCGATGAATCCCCACGCATCGTCACCCTGAGCCCGAACGAAAGTGGCTTCGACCGCGAGGTCGACGTCCGCCTCGACGGCACCCGGCTCGCCGAGTTCGTGTTCCTGTTGCTCTACAACGAATCGCTGGCCCGCTACCTTCCGGCGACGTTGACCGGTATCGCCGACGGTGATCCCGATGCCGAACGGTGGCTCGCTCGGGTCGGTACCCGCACCTTTACGGCGGCCTACAACGCCAATCGCGAAGGCACCTACTTCGCCGTGCAGTGTCACGACCGCCTGCCCTTCACCTCCGGCGGGTTCGTCGAACACGACGGTGGTTTCGGTGCGGCAGTGCCGGTCGAGCCGCTCCGCAACCTCTGCCCGGCGTGGGAGCAAGGCGAGGCCGCTGCCATCGTCGGCACGCCGGTCTCATCGGATCTGCCGACCTTGCTCCTGTCGGGCACCTTCGATCCGATCACGCCGTCGACCTTTGCTGACGCCGCTGCCGATCTCCTCCCCAACGCCACCACCGTCACCCAGGACGGTCGGGGCCATGGAATCTGGTTCGGCAACAGCTGCATCGCCGGCATCGTCCAGCAGTTCGTCGCTGATCCGCTCCGCACGCTCGACACGTCGTGCGCCGATGCCGGCGTGCCGGTCGATTGGGCGGCGCCCTGACCTCATGCAAGGCTGGGCAAATGGAGCTTGAGGGGAAGACCATTCTGATCTCGGGGGTCGGTCCCGGTCTCGGTGGTGCGTGTGCGGCGGCGGCGCTGCGCGACGGCGCCAACGTGATCGCGACCGCTCGCAACCTGGATCGTCTGCAGGGCGCGGTTACGGAACTCGATCCGGACGGTGAGCGCACACTCGCGATGGCGGCTGACATCATGGATACCGACGCGCTCGGTGCCGCCGTTGCCGCCGGCGTCGAACGATTCGGTGGGCTCGACGGTGTGGTCAATGTCGCCGCGTATGACGCAGTGATGGGCACCCTCCTCGACATGGACGCCGACACGTTCCGCCAGGTGCTCGAGGTCAACGTCTATGGCTCCACCAACCTGGTCCGGGCTGCCGTCCCGGCGCTCAAGACCAACGGCGGGGGAGCGGTCGTGCTGATCGGCTCGCAGTCGGCGATGAAGTCCAACCCGGTGCCCCAGGGGGTGTACGGGCCGTCGAAAGCGGCGTTGCTCGCCGTCGCCCGCGATCTGGCCAACGATCTCGGCCCGGACGGAATCCGCGTCAACACGGTCGTGCCGAGCTGGATGTGGGGGCCGAACGTGCAGATGTATTGCCAGTGGCAGGCGAGTGAGCGTGGGGTCGAGCCGGAGGACATCAAGAACGAGCTGGCGAGTGCCAACGCCCTTCGAGCGATGGCGGCCGATACCGACGTCGCTGAATCGGTGATGTTCTTCCTCTCCGATCGCAGCTCGATGATCACCGGACAGCGCCTGTTGGTGAACGCCGGCGAGTACTTCGACACGTGACGGTCCCCGCCTTCCCGGCGGCCTCACTGGTGGTGATCGACGATCGACCCGATCTCCACGTGTTACTCGGCCGCCGACGACCCGGTGCGTTCGTCGGCGACATGATCGTCTACCCGGGTGGCGCCGTCGATGACGATGACTGGCGACTCGGTCCCGCTCTCGTTCCCGGCGCCACGGCCCCCGGACTCTCCGCTGCCGATGCGGCGGCGTATCTCCACGCCGCGATCCGCGAGACGCGTGAGGAGGTCGGTCTCTTCCCCGACCCGAACGAGGTGCACGACGGCACGGCGTTCGCCTCCGTGGGGCACTGGACGACCCCCGAGGAGGTGCCGCGTCGCTACGACACCCGTTTCTTTCTCGCTCGCCACCCCGGTGGCGAGGCTCGGGTCACCGATGACGAGCTCGTCGAGGTGTGGTGGGAGCGGCCGGCCAACACGCTCGCTCGGCTCGAAGCCGGTGAGCTCGAGGCCATCACGCCGACGATCTCGTTCCTCACATCATTGTCGCGGTATCGACATGTAGCCGACGCCTTCGCCGGAACCGAACTCGGTCATCGGCATGCGTTTGCCTGGGGAATCACCACATTTTGACGCGCCGTCAGCCCTTCGTTGCTGTCTCGTGTCGATTTGTTTACATCTGGATCTGACATCGTTGCGTCGCTGCACTAAGGTCCCTGACGGGTTCGGTGTCATACGGATGCAGGGCCGTTCTGACACCAGCTCGGGGGCTTCCGGCCCTCGATCCCCCTCCAGGGAAACTGGGGCCCGGTCGACGGCGATCGCCGGCCGGGCCCAAGCCCAGAACACTCGGTGTCGACAGCGTGGGCAATCTCGCCGCGCTGTAGTACAACTCCGCCTGTGAACGATCTCGCCCGCCGCCTGCTCGCCGAATTCCTCGGCACTGCCTTCCTTCTCGTCGGCGTCATCGGTTCGGGCATCATGGCCGAACGCCTCACCGACGATATNGGGCTGCAGTTGCTCGCCAACGCAGCGGCTACCGTCGGCGTGCTCTACGCCGTCATCCTGATGTTCGGCGAGGTCTCCGGGGCGCATCTCAACCCGGCGGTCACACTCGCCGACATCCTCCTGCAGAAGCGGCCGTGGGTCGACCTCGGNCCGTATGTCGCAGCCCAACTGGCCGGCGGCGCCGTCGGGGTGATGGCCGCCAACCTCATGTTCGACCTCGACCCGATCAACCTCAGCGACAAGGTCCGCGACGGTGGCGGCCAGTACCTCGGGGAACTCATCGCCACGTTCGGCCTGATGGTGCTGATCTTCTCCTTGGTGCGCACCGGCCGGAGCCACCTCGTTGCGTCGGCGGTCGCCGCCTACATCGGTGGCGCGTACTGGTTCACCTCGTCGACATCGTTCGCCAACCCGGCCGTGTCGGTCACTCGGACTCTGTCGGACACCTTCGCCGGTATCCATCCCGGTTCGGCGCCGATGTTCATCGTGATGCAGTTCGTCGGCGCCTTGCTCGCCGTCGCCGCCATCCGAGCGCTCTATCCCGACGACGCCGAGACCGGAGTTTCCTGATGCCCGAGTTCGTTGTCGTTCGTCACGGGCGGCCATTGACCGAACGGCTCGAATCGGGGATCGCCGACCCGTCCCTCGACGAGTTCGGTCGCTGGCAGGCCGAGCGAGTCTGCGCCTGGCTGGCCCACGAGCCGGTCGACGCCGTCGTGGCGAGCCCGAAGGCCCGCGCCATCGAGACTGTTCAGCCACTCGTCGATCAGCTCGACGTACCGCTCACGATCGTCGCCGATCTCGACGAGATCGATCGCTTCTCGTCGGTCTACGTCCCCACCGACATGTGGGCGACCGAGGGCCTCGACATCCTGGAGGCGTTGGGAGAGAAGCGTTACGCCGACATCGGATACGACCCGCCCGACGTGTTCCGCGAGCGGGTCGCGAACATCTGGCGTGAACTCGTCGCCGACCCGCCAGGCGAACACGTCGTCATCGGCTGCCATGGCGGCACGATCCGCGAGATCATCCGGGCCACCTTCGGGGAGATGCCGGCGTCGTTTCACGCCCAACTGGAGTACGCCTCAATCTGTCGCTTCACCGTGACCGACGGGCGGGTGTCGCTCACCACGCTCAACGAGACCGGCCACTTCGACGCCACCCGTGACTCGATTCGGGGTGCGATGAACACCGCATCTACGATCCTCCCATGAGTTCGATGCTTCCCTACGCAGCGTTTGACGCCGACAACCACTATTACGAGGCCGAAGACGCGTTCACCCGCCACGTCGATCCCAAGATGCACAAGCGATGCATGCAATGGGCGCAGATCGACGGACGCCAACGACTCCTGGTCGGCGGCAAGGTCAACCGCTTCATCCCCAACCCGACCTTTGATCCCGTGGCCCGCCCGGGCTGCCTCGACGACTACTTCCGCGGCAAGGTCGCCAAGTCCGACATACGTGAGGCGTTCGGTGAACTCGTCCCGATCCCCGACGAGTACCGCGACCGCGACGCCCGAATCGCCGTGATGGATCAGCAGGGGCTCGAGGCCTGCTTCATGTTCCCCACGCTCGGCGTCGGCATGGAATCGGCGCTCGAGGGCGACGTCGAGGCGACCCTCGCCGCCTTCGACGGCTTCAACAAGTGGCTCGACGAGGATTGGGGCTTCGCCTACCAGAACCGGATCATCACGGCCAGCTACATCACGCTCGCCGATCCTGACTACGCGCTCGACCAGCTCGACTGGATGATCGAACGCGACGTGCGCGTCGTGAACATGCGGCCCTCGTCGGTGCTCGGTCGAGACGGACGACGTCGCTCGCTCGGCGATCCGATGTTCGCGCCGTTCTGGAAGAAGATGAACGACCACGGCATCACGCTCGCGATGCACAGCGGCGACGCCGGCTATTCGTTCCTCGCCGACTACTGGGGCGTCAACGCCGAGTTCGAGGCCTTCCGCCAGAACGCCTTCAAGACCCTGCTGACCCACTCGCCGATCAGCGATGCGCTGGCATCGCTCATCGCCGAAGGTGTGCTCAGCGAGCATCGCAACCTGCGGGTCTGCACCATCGAGACCGGTTCGGAGTGGGTGCAGCCGCTGCTCAAGAAGTTCGAGAAGACGTACAAGATGCAGCGTCACGCCTTTGCCGAGGATCCGATCGAGGTCTTCGCCCGTCAGGTGTGGGTGTCGCCCTACTACGAGGACGACCTTCACGATCTCAAGGCCAAGGTCGGTGCCGACCACATGTTGTTCGGCTCGGACTGGCCGCATGCCGAAGGTCTTCGCAACCCGGTCGACTTCGTCGCCGACCTCGACGGCTTCGACTCCGCCGAGGTCGAACAGATCATGCGGACCAACGGGCTCGCCCTGGCCGCGCGGGCGGTCTGATCTCGTAGGGTCTGCGGCGATGCTGCCGTTCACCCTCGACACTGTCCGTCTCTCGCTTCACATCCTCGCCGTCTGCATCTGGATCGGCGGCCAGCTCGTGGTCGCTGCTGCGGTGCCGGTCCTGCGCGAGGTGGGANCCGACGCGCCCCGCCTCGTGGCACGGCGCTTCGGTCAAGTGGCGTGGCCAGCGTTCGGCCTTGCCGTCGTCACCGGCATCTGGAGCATCCTGACGCTGCCGAGCGGGCAGTCGTTCGAGTACAACGTCACGCTTGGGGTGAAGCTCCTGCTCGTTGTGGGTTCCGGCGTGGCAGCGTTCGTCCATCAGCAGACGTCTTCGCCCGCGCTGCGCGGCGCCACCGGGGGGCTGGGGCTCGTGTCGGCGCTCGGCGCTCTGGTGCTCGGCGTGATGCTGTGATCAGCGATCCGGTCACGGGCGACGACGGGGTCGTTCGTTGCGGCTGGGCCGGCACGGCCTCCGACTACAACGAGTACCACGACCAGGAGTGGGGCCGGCCGGTGGTCGACGATGTGCGGCTCTTCGAGAAGCTCTGCCTCGAGGGGTTCCAGTCCGGCCTCGCCTGGATCACGATCCTGCGCAAGCGAGAGAACTTTCGGGCCGCCTTCGACGGCTTCGACTTCCGTGTCGTGGCGAACTACGACGACGACGATGTCGCCCGTCTCCTCGATGACGCCGGCATCGTGCGCCACCNGGGGAAGATCCGGTCGACGATCAACAACGCAAAGCGTGCGGTGACATTGGTCGAGGCCGAAGGGTCACTGGCTCGCTATGTCTGGGGCTGGGAACCGAGCGAGCGAGAAGGCGACGTTGACGGGGAGTTCATGGTTCCCGCCACCACGCCCACGTCGACAGCGCTCGCCAAAGACCTGAAGAAGCGTGGCTGGACCTTCGTCGGCCCGACCACCGTCTATGCGTTCATGCAGGCGATGGGGTTGGTGAACGATCACGTCCCGGGGTGCGACTGCCGTGCAGTGTGCGAGGCCGAACGGGCTGCGCTCGTACGGCCGACCCGCGGGGGTTGAGGGTCGAATCGCGGGAGCGCCCTTAGTCAGCCTTGATGGTGGTCGTCGTCGAGGCGGTCCGCAGCAGGACATACCCGCCTGCAGCGACGACAGCGACGGCCGCCGCCAGCAAGGCGAAGACGAAGAACTGGCCCTGTGCGGCGTAGACCGGCGCAGCGATCAGCGCGGCGATGCCGGCGCTGACCTGACCAGCAGCCGCAGCGACACCAAAACCGAGGGCTCGCTCGTGTTCCTCAGTCGCGCGGGCCATCGCCGCTTGGGTCGCCGGCAAGGCGACAGCGTTGAACGTCGCCTCGACCATGGCAAAGGACATCAGGACCCCTGGTGTCTCGAGTGCGCCATAGAGCACGGTCACGCCGATGACACCGAGGATCGCAAGCGGCAGGGTGCGCAGCGGCCCATGCCGATCGGCGAGCCTGCCCCCGAGGGGTGCGAGCAAGATGAACGGCACGCCGTACAGGCTGAGCGTGAGGCCGGTGAAGAGGGTGGAGGCGCCCCGGTCGTCCATCAGGATCGCCCAGATAGCGTCATACAACCCGACCGGCATCACGAGGGCGGCGGTGAGGACGATCGCAGCGAGGGTGGGCCGGCGGCGGAACATGGTGGTTCGGCTTGTGGGACCGCTCGGCGGCACCGGCATGGCCGTCGTCGGAGCGATGCGGGCCAGGCCAGGAGCGAGCGCCAGCAACAGCACACCGGTCACGAAGAACGGCGTGTCGTTGTTCCCGAACTCGGCGACAACCGCACCGAGCCCGGGACCGATCAGGAAGCCGGCGGTGCGCACCCCGATCAGCTTGCCGAGCAGTTCGCCGGCACGATCCGGATCTCGGGTCGTGACCAAGGCCTGCGCTGCCGGGTCGAACGCGCCGAGCGCAGCGCCGCTGATCGCTCGGGCGGCCACCAACTGCCAGACGTCATCGCCGAGCGCAAAGCCGACGGCACCGAGCGAACCGACCACCATGGCGCCGACCATCAGTTCGCGGCCCTTGCCGCGATCAGCGAGCGGCGCCAGGCCGACCTGACCGAACACGGCGGCCAAGAGCCCGGCGGAACTGATCAGGCCGATGCTGGCTGTCGAGAGATTGTTCTCGTCCTGGACCTCGTGCAGGAGGGCGAAGACCATGCCGACGGATGCGGCCTGCACGAACAGCGAGATCGGGACGAAGCGGCTGATCGGCATCGGCCGCACGCTAGCGCTCCGGCGCGAACCACTCGCGCCCGAAGACGTCGAGGGGGTCGAGCCCAAGCGCCGGTAGCGTCGCACGCGTGACGGCGCCCGAGATCGAGCCTGCAGCCGAAGATCGGCCGATGGCCCCGACCGAGTGGTCGGTGCTGTTGTCGCTCTCGCTGATCTGGGGCGGCTCGTTCCTCTTCATGGCAATCGGACTCGAATCCTTCGAACCGGGACTCGTCACCTTGCTCCGAGTCGGGCTCGGTGCCTTGACGTTGCTCTTCATTCCTGGCGCCCGCCAGCCGGTGCCTCGCGCTGCGATGCCGAGGATTGCGCTGCTCGGTGTCACGTGGATGGCGTTCCCGCTCACCATGTTCCCGATCGCGCAGCAGTGGATCGACTCGTCGGTCACCGGGATGCTCAACAGCGGTATGCCGCTGATGACCGTGCTGATCGCCTGGCTCGCGTTTGGTACACAAACCGGCCCGCGCCGACTGTTCGGTGTGCTCGTCGGACTCGTCGGCATCCTCGTCATCTCGTTGCCGGAAGCGCAGGTCGCCGGAACCAACGCCGCCGGTGTGGTCCTCGTTTTGATCGCCGTTTCGTCCTACGGCGTTGCCGTCAACCTTGCCGGACCACTCCAACGCTCGTACGGCAGCCTGCCGGTGATCAGCCGGGCCCTCGGCGTCGCCACGCTCATCTGCGTGCCGTTCGGTGTGATCGACGGTGCTCAGTCCTCGTTCTCGTGGGGTTCGCTCACCGCATGTGCGACGGTGGGGATCGGCGGTACGGGCATCGCCTATGCCCTCGCCGGCTGGCTCACTGGCCGAGTCGGCGCCGTGCGGATGTCGATCGTGACCTATGTGATCCCACTCGTGTCGATCGTGCTCGGCGTGGTGTTTCGAGACGAGACCGTGAGCGCGTGGGCGATCGCCGGTACCGTCATCGTCCTCACCGGCGCCTTCCTGAGCAGCCGGGTCGACTGATCGCTCGCCGCAGCGAGGGTCAGATGCGTGTATCGGGGCGCTGATAGCTCGTCCCCGGGCCGGCATAGGCCAGTCCGTAGCCGGGAGGGAACCGCCACGCGAGCTCAGGCGGCCGGGCGACTGCCGTGCGCCACCATTCGATCAGCAGATCCTCGTTCTCGTAGTCGAAGGGATCCTCGATGATCTGCTCGGTTTGACCGCCGCGTTCCGGCGGGTTGTCCGCAAGCCAGCGAGCTGTCCGGGCGACGGCCACACGGGCGGGGACGACGTCGCGGTAGTCGAGTCGGGTGCGCAGCTTCGACGTGTCGTAGAGCCGATGATGCGAGGTCGGGCCTGCCAGCAACGGCCATGCCGGTCGGGCCAGGTCGGCGGGCATCGAGATGAGCTCCCACTCGTGGTCGAGTTCCGTGGCACAAATCTCCACCACCTGTCGGATGGTCAGGCACTCGTCATCTGCGGCGTTGAAGATCTCGCCTTTGGCCTTCTCGGGTTGGTCGATGGCGAGGAGCAGGGCGTGAGCAAGGTTTTCGGTGAAGCCGAAGGTGTTGAGCATTGCGCCGCCGTCGGGCAGCACGATGTGCGGCCGGTCGTCGAGGATGCGGCGCACCACCGACCACTCGCGAGGCGCAAGTTGCCGCGGTCCGTAGACCCACGGGTAGCGGAAGTGGGTTGCCTCGGGCTGATGTTCGAACAGTTGCTGTTCGGTGGCGGCGATGCGGTAGGACTTGCCGTCGTCGGCTTCGGTCGAGGTGGGCGCGTCCTCAGCCACCGGTGCG
>FUFK010039458.1_pt1 | contig 30614 bp, 49 predicted proteins | sample 1021851 | NCBI WGS metagenome assembly FUFK01 (sample SAMEA51879418, study PRJEB19060) | metagenome | reverse complement strand
AGTCGTATCAAAAAATAAGGCTCCTGTAACAAGAGCATCACCATCATTATCTGTAGATGGCTCAGAAGATTTAGCTCCTAAGTATCTATCATCAAAAGAATCAAAACTATTGGCTGCCGAAGTGGCTGAATTTGCACTAGCTGTAGCACTATTTGCACTTGCAGTTGCAGAATTTGCACTGGCAGTTGCAGAATTTGCACTGGCAGTTGCACTTGAGGCTGCATTTGTTGCACTAGTAGTTGCACTAGCGGCATCAACAAGTAAAGACCATTTAGCAGAATCAGTATTAGTTGTTAATGGTTGTGATCCTGAACTTGTATGAGATGTTAATGCTATAAATATGTTATTTGTGCTAGTATCTTTTACAATATCTCTTTGCACATAAGATGTAGAAGCTGACCAATCTCCTTTAAATGTACCTATTTCTTGTGAAAATTCTAATCCATCTCCAGCAGAATTAACTGTTAATAATTTGTTAGCAACTAATTCAGGAAATGTTAAACCAAATGCTGTAGATGTAGATGAAGATGCTTTTGGACTTAAATTAATTTTTACTTCTGCCTGTTGTAATAATGCAACAATTTTATCTAATTCTGTATTAAGAGTTTCTATAGGAAATGTGCCAGAAGTAGGAAAATCAGTAGTTCTTTCTAAAGCTAAGTTTCTTTGTATAGTATATTTATCACCAGCTGTAGCGCCTGATCCTAGTGTAATGCTGCCACCTCCAGATTCTCCAGCTCCAGAAACAGAGTATTGAGATACAGAAGATGGGTTAGAAGCTAAAGATAATGTAGTATCTACACCACCAGCATTAGTATGTACTACTAGTAAATCTGCATCTGAAAAAAATTCAAATGGCACAGTAAACTGTGTTTGTGAACTAGTAGCAGTATATTGTATTCTGGCACTAGTATTTGATATAGTTATACTCATCTTAAGGCCTTTTTCTCAATTTCATCAAATAATGAATCTAAAAACCATACATTTTGAAATGGTAAAAGTCTACGCACATTTCTTGCTGTGTGATGGTTGTACTTACCTGTACCCCATGTCCAAGCAATATCTCCTATATTTGCAAGTTGACTAGCACTTGGACCAAGTACATCAGGTACAGGATTATTAAATAAATCTCTATATGTACCATATGGTTTTTTTGCTCCAAGCAAAGGTCTAAGACCTATTTCATTATTAGTTAATCTTTCTAGTGCATTGTTTACATCAGAAAATATACCACCTAATCCTGATCTATCAAATGCATCTACTAATTTTTGTCCGAATGGTTTCTTAGCATAGCTTCTATTAAATGCTCTTTGTCTAAATGCATCAACTGCTGCACCACTAGCTAATAGAAGTAATGCACCATTTAAGAANTTTATATCTCTTTCTTGTAATCCTACCATCAACATTCTTTGTGTTGCTGCTAAACCAAATTTTTTAAACTGTAGTAATACTCCACCTAATTCTGTGTTTGCCCATAAAGGTACATCACCTTTAGATGGAGTAACAATATCTATTCTAGCTTGTTTACCTATTGCTGAATGATATACTTCTGCTGCTTTTATTGCTTCAGGTGTTTGATCCCATGATTCACTATTTGCTACTCTCATTAATTTATATTGATCACCAATACTTTTCCAAGAGTTAGCATTTTTACCATATCCATGTTTTTGATATTGTTTATATATTTCTTTTGCTACATCATCATCTATACCTAGTTTTCTTAATCTAGCTAAATTTACTTTAGTAATTTTACCACCAGTAACTAATGCTTCTATTGATTCTAATGTTCTTGCTCCATTAAACATACCAGCCATAGTTTTTACTGCTGTATTCCAAGGGTTAGATAAATTTAAAAATGTAAAGTATAAATTACCTACTGTACTCATACCTTGCTCAAATTTGTTAAATACGCCAAAAGCATCATCTATACCGTACATAGACATAGCTCTTTGACTTGTTGCCATATCAAGAGCTTCTCCACCAAGCTGTGTAGTATTTTTACTCATTCTAATTGTTTCTTTAGCATAACCATTTGTCATAACTTCTAATGACATTTTAAATGTTTTAGTAACACCATTAATCATAACTAATCTTGCAACATCAACTGTTTGAGCTATACCAGTAAGCATAGTCATAGAATTATATAATTTACCTATTCTAATACCTCTGCTTAATGTTCTGTTTGGATCTTGTGGTAAACCATAAGTACCTCTTACTAATGCTATTGATGCATCAAGATCATCTAATATTTCATCTCTTTCTTTAATTAATTTTTTTCTTTGTGATGCAGATGTTGCAGCTTCTATAGCTTCATCATATTCATCAGATATTTGTTTCATACCTACTATATTACCTTTTTGGTAATTAGAGCCAAAACCCATAGGATCACCGAATACTTTTGATATTTCAATATCAGGTATAGTTTGATTGTAATATAATCTTTGCAGTATATTTATATCTTTTTCTATAAAACCAGCATCAGCTAAAATTCTATAATCTATATCTAAATTTCTACTTTTGAATCTTGAAGATACTCTATCTACTTTATTCATTAATTGTAGTTCTAATATTTCTCTGTCAGCAGCTTTAATATTACTGTGTTTAGATAATAATTGTAATTTTTTACTTATGTTTTCAAATTCAATAAAAGGTTGATACTGTTTAAAACTTTCAATTATATCATCTATTTCATCTGATCTTATATTTGGATTTTTTGCTCTTAAAGCTTTAGTTAAAACTATTTTAAATTCATCAAAATTTGCAGTAATTTTATCTTTTTTAAATACTATATTTGTATAATTATCTTTTTTTAATGATCCATGTTTATTTACATATTCTAATTTAGATTCTAATTTTTCTAATTTAGTTTGTAACTCTACTTTTCTTTTATTATTTTTTGTTCTACTTATAAAAAATTTTAATGCATCTATTTGATGTTCTAGATATCTTTGTACTATTTGTAATTGATCATACTCTCCACCAATAGATTTATAAAAATCATCTAAACCTTTTGATGCTTCTATAACTTCATCATCAACATCTAATTTACCAAATCTATAATCCCATATTGCTTCTCTAAATTGTTTAGGAGACATTATTTGTTTATTGTTAGTAAATTTAGTATCAAAATTTCTTTCTACAAAATTTTGACTATTAGAACCATTTCTTTGTAAATATTTTGCATATGCAGCTTCTATTTTTTTTGTAGCTACTAAAACAGTAGTAGTATATCTTTTATATATATTTCTTTCTATGCTTTCAGCTGTAGGCTTACCACGACCAATATAATTTTTAACTTGACCTAATGGACCTTCTAAAACATTTTCTATAAATATTTGAGCATTACTTGATCCATTTTTTAAAACTCTAAATAAAGGATTAAATGGTCCATCTTCTCCAAATATACCCATACCAGTTGGTTGTATTTTATTTTCATTTTTAAGTGATTCTTCTGTTGGTACTTTTGTTCCTTTTGGACTAGCTGCGCCAGCAGTTCTTGTAGATTCAAATTCTTCTTTTGGTATATAACTAGCTTCTTTTTTTAATTCTTTTAATTTCTTTTTTAATCTTTTTAAATCTTCTGTTCTAACCCATGGATTATCAGCACTTGATTTTTTTCTAATATTTTCTAAATCTCTAATTTCATCTTCTAATTTTTGTATATCTTTAATTAATACTTCTTTACGAGTATTACCAGATGGAGTTTTTTTATTAAAAATAACATCATCTGCTTCATCTAATCTGTCAGAAAATTCATCAAATTTTTTACCTGTACTTCTAGGAATAGATGGAAACATAGCTGGTATTATAAAACCACCAGCAGTAATTAATGATGTTTCTGTCATTGATCTTTCATCAGTAAACATTCTTTTAGATAATTCTTCTGCTCCTACTACACCACCAAATGCTGTACCTCTTTTTAGTCTGCTACCAGTAATTAAAAATTTACCAGCTTTAGTAAAAGGTAATACTGTAGAAGGATCAGTAAGACCACCTAATATTCTACCAATAACATATGAAGGACTACCTTGTATTTTTTTTTGTTTTTCTTTAAATCTTTTAATTAAATCTGCTGTATGCTTTGCATTATTGCTATGCATAAAATTACCAATATAAGATTGTAGTTCAGTTCCTACTATTTGTGGATCAGCAAATATATTATATTCAGGTTTGTATTCAAAAGCAGCATCTTCATTACTAAGTACTCTTGCAGCATATAATGTACCAAGTGCTAATAAGTTTTCATCTATAAAACCATATCCTAAATTTTGTGCAGTATTTTTTATATTTGCAAAAAACGGAGTATCATCAACTGGTTTTATTTCTCTTTCAGTAAGAAATGATCTACCTCTACCTACTGTTACTTCAGGCATTAATCGTATTTAATTGAATTAGTATATTGACCTTGTGTCCAAGCCATAAGTAATTTAGCTCGTCTTTCNTTTCTATAAAANATTCCTTTCATGTCATCTTCTATTGCAGCCAATCCATCATTATAAAGTTCACCTAACATAGTAACTTCTCTTGTTGCATATCTTGGATCATCTTTTCTTATAGCAGTACCATCTTCTGTATAAGCTGAAAACTTACCTAAATATTTTTCATCACCTGTTTTAATGTAATTAGCAGTAGCTTGTATAAATGAATCACCTATTAATCCTTGATATTGCATAGAAACAACTGCCATAAATAAATATGAATCTTTTACTCCAGTTATGTCTACTCCAGCATTTTTAAATTTTTGTGTTGCTATTTGTTTTGCTTCATTAATTTTAATGTTAAATACATCTATTGCATCTTTTTCAGTTATAGTTTCTTCTTGAGATATTAATTTTTCAATACTATATCCTTTATCTTTTAGTGCATTTATTACAGTTTCGTTTTTTAATGATAAACCCATACCTATTGTCCAATCACCATTACCAGCTTTAGTTTCATAGGCATTAGGTTTAAAAATCATATTTTCTTCTTCATCAAAAATATAATTATATAAGCTATCAGTATTTTTTACTCCTAATACTTTATTAGATGTTTCTTGTTCGTTAATTCTTAATTGTATTTTAGCAGATTGATCTTTCCAGTTATCATGATTATATTCAAAAAATGGTAAAGCATCTGCAATACTTTCTGCAACATCTTTACCAAACATAGTTATATCATTACCAAATTTAAACATATTATAATTTATAAATTCAGCTAATTCTTTTCTTGTTTCTCCCATACCTCTTTGTTCATATCCTTTCATTCTTTCTTCGTATCCATCTGCCCATTCATCTATGTATGCTTGTTCTCTTATTTTATCAGGAGTAGATTCTAAATAATCTGGTTTTGGTTCTCCAAAAATTACAGGAGCATAAGATGTATCACTATAAGGATTATCAATACTATAATATAATCCACTNCCATCAAAATCTGCTTTTATATGATATGATGGTTGTGTAGTACTTGACCTTTCATCATATACAAATCTAATTTGCTTATTATCAATCATGTCAAATAAATTATTACTTTGTAAAAAATCATCAGATATACCAAGTTCATTTCTTTGCATATCACTCATACCCATAATTCTTTTTTGTATATTTTTTACCATATCAGTTTTTATTTCATCTTCTGTAAGGTAATCACCATACTCTTGGAATATTGGATATTTAACTAAATCTACCATACTATTCGAATCCGTATCCTGTATTAGAAAGATCAGACATAACATAACCAATAATATCATTTATATCCTGTGTTATTAAAAAATTACTTCTTTGTTTAATTTGATCAGTAGTTATTAAATTAGTTTTATAATAATTAACTAAATANTCTGGTAATACTTCCATCATTTTTTCTACACCTAATTGTAAATTTAAATCAGTTACTTCTGCACTATTTACTTTAAACCAACGAAGTAATGGAAAATCTATTAGTGGCTCAACTGTATCACTAGGTGCTAAAGGTGCTATTGTTGTTCCAAAGTTATTACCAAATATACCTAATGTATTTTTTTCTAAATAATCTGTCATTAAACCTTCTAATAAATCTTCATCTATGTCAGCTAATCTTGTGTCAAAAGCATTAATTATTTTATCTGATTCATCGTTTTGCCAAGCATTTCTTAACTCCCACCAGTTTTTTACATAATCATTTGTTGAAATAAATCTTTGATCTCTATTAGCTGTTCTATCAAAATAATTTTTGTAATCTGCATAGAACTGTCCTAACAACATTTGATTTTCTGCTGAAACACCATCAATTTGTAATGGTAATGGTGTTGGTGTATTTTGTAAAACATTAAACATTGCAGCTACTTGTACAAGTGTATCAATATTTTCATCTAAATTTAGATTTAATCCAGCACCACCTTCTCCTACATTTTCATTTATAAAATCAACAAGTGGCTGTGGTACTATACCCATATTAACACTATAATTTACCATAGCATCAAAATCTTCACTACCAACACCTGATGCAAAATCTATATTCAAAAGTTAAATCATCTGGCTCTTTACCAGTTAAAGTATAAATATGTTGATTTATAATACCTGTTTTTATTTCTTCTTTAGTTACACCAGTAATACCTCTTGCTGACATTTCAGCAAATGCTCTATTAACAACTGTATTCCAAGTTTTATTAAATTTACCAAACTCTAAAGTTTCTCCATTATATATTATTGAATCAGTTGTATCTTCTTCAGCATAAAGAAATGCAGCATACTTTCCAATAATATTACTTTTTGTATTTGCAGTTAAAACTTTTNNNCNATCTTCTGGTGTTGCATTTAATGCATTTAAATTTTTAATTAATGTAGATTCATCATATGAAGTATAAGAAGAACTAGCTGCATCTGTTAAAATATTTATATTTTTATTGTAATTAGTTTGTGCTTGGTTTTTTATTTTATTTTGTTCTACATCATAAGTTTTTTTAAGTGTGTTTACATACTCTTGAGCATTACTTACTAAATCTTCTCTTTCAGCATTTGTAGTATCTAGTAGTGTAGTATAACCATCTAATCCATCAGTATCAGGATTTTCCATATATTTAGTTAAGTTTCTATTTATTGTTGCTATTGCAATATCTACATTTGTAGGCTCATCTTTTACACCACTTGGTTGATATATTTCATTATCATCATTGAGGTCTACTTGTAATACTGCTTCTTGATCCATTAATGCAGCATTTTCTAATAAAGCTCTATGTTTAGAATTTAATCTTGCTCCTTCAAATTTAAGTTGTTTATCTCTTTTCCATACTTCAGGTAAAGGTAATCCAGCTTTGTATTGTGGATCAAGACTATTATATAAATTTTCATATGAAGCAGATTTTTCTGTAAGTTCTGCTAAATGACTATCAACAAATGTTTGATCCCAGTCTTTGTAATCAGTGCTTTCCATAATTCTAGAAGTATTAGATAACCATACATCAGTATCATTACTTAAAACTTTTATAGCATCTTGTTGTTGTATATTGTAATGTCTGTTTATTATTTGCTGACCTTCTCTAGCAGCCATCATACCTGAGTATTGTTTTGCCCAACCTTTGTATTTAGTAGGTACAGCCTCTACTAATGCTTCGATATATGGAGTAACAGTTTCATTAAATCCATTAGGATCAATTCTTTTTGCCATAGCAAATTCATTTATTGCTTTATAAGTATCTATACTAAANTGTGCTTTCCATTTTTCTTCTTCTATTGTTGCTACTCGTTTTGCTTGTAAGTCCAAAGTTTTACCAAGTGTATCACTTGCTGTTGCAAGCCAATCACCACCGTATGCTGGTACTACACCCATTCTATTAGCCATAGAGCTAGGAGTTACTGATGTTTGTTTTTTACCTGTTGTTAGTGCCATTATGATACCTATNTANTTATCTNTAAATCTATGTTTGGTTGTTTATTTCCGTCTTTGTTGTATTTATACAACGCCATGCCATTTGTTAATCCTATGGCAATAGAAGTATAACCACCAAATACTAAATCTTTTTCTTTCATATTATTTTCAAATAACATGCTTGTAAATTTATTATCTACTGCATTACCCATTAATCTAATAGTAGCTATGTCTTTATTCATCTTATTTTCTACTTGTTTATTAATATTTAAAAAACTCATACCATCATCATAATATCCAGCAGTAGATTGAAATGCTTTGTTTTGTGCTAATTCTGCTAAAGCAACATCTCGTCTATCATTTTCTGCCTCTATTGCTTTTAGTCTTGCTAATCTTTTTTCTGTTTCTACTCTATAATTTTCTCTTGCTAAAGCTGCTCTTTGAGATTGTATACTAGCTATTTCTGAAACAGTTCTTGCTCCAGTAGCTGCAATAAAATATGTAGAGCTATCTATTTCTTTAACTGAGTCAAATAATGTACCTAATTCAGAACTCATGCAAACTGTATCTCCATAGCTATTCCTAATACCTTTAATGGTAAAGGATCGTTTTGTGAAATAGTAATTGTTGGACTTTTACTATATCCTAAAAAATTAAACTCTTTTTTATCTGTTACTGCTGATAAATCAGTACCAGCTGTAAAGTTTACTTGTTGTATTACTAATTCTTTTGCTGACAAATCTTGTGCTTTCATAGTTATATCTAAACCACCAGATATATCTATGATAGCTTTATTAACTCTTTTTGGTTGACCAGTCAAAGGCCCACTNTCTATTTCTTTATCTATTGGCATAGTTTCNAATATAGGTGTAAAATTAAATCCTACACGAACACCAGTAGGAAAAGGTGCTGATGTAAGAGTAATTCTACTATTAGAATCTACTGTAAATTCACCTAATGATCCATTACCAAATACTGCAAATACTTTTTCTGTATTGTCATAAATAGCATTTACTGTATGCATAAATCCATTTACTATTGTAATAGCAGCATTATCAGATGGTGTTGCTGCAAGGTTTTTATTTAGTTGTAAATCAAATCCAGAAGCAGTTTGTGTAACAGCAGTTATAGTATATTCTGTTGCATTTCCAGCTATAGTAAAAGTTTCTTGTATTGCTGGTGCAGTAGTAAANCCATCTGTTGATAAAGTGTTACCAGATTGTGAGCCACCATTTACTAGAGGTGTGCCTTTTTGAAATACAGTAGTTGTACTAGAACAATCTAATGTAATGCTGTCATCATTAGCAAATTTTTCTAATAAATATTTTGTACCACTTGGCATAACTCTTTTTACTACTACAAATAGTTTATCATTTAATGCTGTAATACTATGAAATTTATCTCCAGTTTGTGTTTCCCACATTGTCCAACCAGCAATTTTTTCATCTCTAATACTATGAAAGACTGCTATCTTACCATCATGTGTTGTGCCACTATTTAAAAAGAAAGCAAACTGTTCTGGTTTTATTTCATTACCTGTAATCATAGATAATTGTTTTGGTACATCTATAAGATGAGATGCTAAAACTGATACACTAGTTGATCTATATGCTTGTTCTACATCTGAAAATACATATTCTCTAATTGATTTACCATTCTTTTGACTAAACAAAGAAGCACCGTCAAAAGGTATTGGGTTAGCTCTATTGCAGCCATAAGGTGTTTGTCTTAAAAAAGATATACTACTTGGTGTTATAGCAGCCGATTGAGAAGATACAGGTACAAAGAACTCTCCACTATCTGTAAAGATTTGTAAGTTTCTTGATGATACTAGATGTCTTATTTCATTTACAGTATCACCAGTAATAGATACGTTTATACCTTCATTTGCTAATCCTGTTCCTAAATCAAAATTAAAATATCCTCCTATTTGACTTGCAACAACTGCTGAAGGTTTATCTCTAGCTCCAGCAAACCAAAGTCTATTATCATGGAATGACACAGCTTGTGGGAATCCCCTTACACTAGATAGTAATTGTTCTGCCCAATCTGCTTCTGCACTTGTTCCAGCAAGTGTTTCTACTATTGTTATTGTAACTTGTGTTGCACTTGTAAACCCAGTAATCTTAACTTGTTTACCACCTATTTTTAAATATGTACCATTATGTCCTGATACAAAAGCATCAGCACTAGCAGTCAAAGTAACACCAGTACCACTTGTAGCTGCTGGTGTAACTGTAATTGTACTATCTGCATATTTATAAAATGGTTGTGTAGTTTTATTTACACCACCTACTGTAACAGAATCATCTTCTTCAAATGCAAATGCACTTACAACAAATGTACTAGCAGAAGTTCTTTTAATTTGTCTAATAGGATTATCTCTATGACAAATAAATACAGTATCTCCAAACTGTGCAAAGTTTAATTCAAATAGCTGTGCAGTAGTCCAATTACAATTAGAAGTAATGTTAGATTGTATTGCTGATCCACTAGAGTTGTATACATCTAATCTATTGTTAGATAAAACAAATAAAGCTACTTCATCATTAGAAAATATAAATGGTATTAGTCTACATTCTGCTGGTAAGGTAGCCATATATTCTGTAGCTGGTCTACGCATTACTCCACCTTCATCAAGAAGATACCAGTTTCTTACTTGTTTACCACCTTCAAAATATGCTTTGGCATCTGTTCTAGCATTTAAGAGATTGTTTATTTCTCCAGCAGAAAAATTTGTATATACTTGTCTTACTTTTCTCGGCATTATGACTGAACAAGTCCACTACGACTGCTTCTCCTATCTGTAATAAATCGATTAGTAGACAGCGTTTTTGTTGTAGTTTCCTGTGAGTCAGTATTTTTAGCTATAAGTAATTGTCTTTCAGAAAGTTGGTCAAACTCTCTAACCATAGCTGCATCTCTTGCTATACTACCAGCAAAGATACTAGCTAGTTTATATTCTATAGCTAAACGAAAATGAGGTGGGAAATGATCCTCATTCTGTCTAAAAATATAATCCATTATTACTGTACTGTTTTGACCAAAACCATTTAAATAAACTTTATCTTCATATCTTTGATATTGTAGTAATGCATCATTACAAGTGATTGCTATAATTTTTAAACATTGAGGATTAGCTGGTATTTGATATGCATATTCATATCTGCCAGTAGGTGCATCAGCTAGTAATGATAATTGTTTTTGTCCTGTAGCAAATCTCCAGTTTGATCTTACTAGAGTAGATTCTACTATTTCTTCGTATATTGTATTTGTTGTTAATGCTTCTGTTGTTCCATCTGTAAATGATGCAATAGGATTTGCACCTATCATTATTAATGCTCTTGAAGCTATATCTACTTTTGTTACTGCCATTGTTTATGTCTAGTGGGGGTAAAAACCCCCACCTAAGTTAGTAATTATGAAAGTAAAGCAGTTCTAACTTGAGTAGCGCTTGCTGTAGTTACGATTAACATATCTACTACACCATTCGAGCCACCACTGTTTACTATGATTACATCTCCAGCTGTTAATTCAGTTGTAGATAGTAAAAAGTACTCGTTGTCGTCTATTGTACCTATTGCGTCGCCATCAGCGTAGTACCACATGCTGTTGGTATCTCCCATTTGAGAGATTTTTTTAATAGGGTTTGCTAAAGCGTATGCCATATCTATCTCCTATTCCGCACACTTCTGTACTCTGATACCGTTATCGTCAATCAGTATTGATCCCATACTTAAGTATGAAGTCATTAAGTGAGAGACTTTTTCAGGTATATAGTTAACTTCTGTTCTAACTTCTGATCCAATACCTAGACCCATTGATGACTTGTGCCAACAAACTGTGTGTCTATCAGTTGATCCTGATGTATCTAGACCTGAGAAAACGAATGTTAAGAAACCTAAGAATCTCTTAGCTGTGTAGTTCATACCAGCATAAGGTAATTCTGAGTTTCCTAAGTACTCACTTCTTGTCCATTGATCATCAGATAATAAGTCAGACCATTGCTTTGGACCGATTGCCCAATATCTTTGGTTGTCATCTGGCACAGAATTTGTACCGAATAACGCTTGCATATCTTTAAACTTATCGACATTCATGTCAGTAGCTAAAGATGNAGNACCATTTGCACCAGCATTGTTTGCAACAGTAGTTGCAGANGCCATTGCATCAGTAATGATNCTGTCAGTCTTACGACCNANAGCATAAGCTGCATTATTTGCAATTACGCTTCTTTCGTCNATATTGGTTTTCAGTTCATCTAGTTTNTCTACGTAATCAGACGCATAGAANTCTGANAGAGTTGCAGTAACATTTGAGTGTGAAATGTTCATAGCAACAATCTCAGCNTGTCTTGCTTTTGTAGTAGCTTCACCTGTTCCAACTTTTTGGAATTTTACAGATTCACCACTAACACCGTTTACNGTACGNACTAGNNCTTTGAACTTACTACCCATTCTTTGGTATGCCATATGTACTTCAGCCTCAAACTGAGTAATAAAAGCATTAGTAATTTGAGCAGACATTCTAACCTCCGTGTTTGCTTATTTGTTACCTAGATTGTCACACAGGGGTTTGATTTGTTATCTTTACAGGCAAATCTAGGGCCTTAGTGGTCTATTGAGACCTTACTGACATATTTTTTACTGATTTTCAATTCACAAATATCAACAACATTCTCTCTTGGAATAACACAAGTGTCACCAATATCTGTTTCATTATATGACATATATAAAATAATTACATCTGAATTATCTACTAGTAAGAAACCATCAGTATAATTGATAGCTGGTTTATATTTCTTGGCAGCTTCTGGATCAAGCCACTCAGAATGTGACTCTGCATCTCTCCACTTAACCCTCAGCCTCTTTCTTGTTTCCATAGTATTTTTCATATAAGTTTGATACTTTTTCTATGTACGCTGGGTCTTTGTCTAACCAATATCTTTTATCTTGCATCATAGATCGTAAATCATTTAAACTAGGTGCTGCTTCAATAGCAGTTTCTGTAGTAGGTATTGGAGCATCTTTATTTAGTTTCATTATTTCTTCTACTAATTTTACTCCATTAGCAGTATTTGCTATCCTAGACATTGTTTCATATGCTTCAGTAGACAAATTCTTTTTTGACCATAGTTCAGCAGCTTCTATTCTAGCAGTTGCATTTTCACCTAATATTTCTTTTTCACTTTCTAGACTTGGTAAACCATCTACTTCATTATTTATAAATGCCTTAATACCGTCATCAAATTGTTCCTGAGTAAGGCCATTATCTTTGGCTGTTTTTTGCCACCACTGTAGTAAAGGCATATCAGCATTGATATCGACATCAATTCCCTCTTCCAATTCAGGTTTGGTAATTTCGTACTTTTCAGGTACTTTAGCTCTTTTTTCTTTTTCAATATCTTCGCGTACTTGTTTGGATAATTCATCTGTTCTTGCTCCCAATTTTTTTTCTAGTGAATTATAACTTGCTGAAAGTTCTTCAACATTTACTTCATTTAAATCTTTATTCCAAAATTTTTCAGGAACATACTCAGGTCTTTCTTGGGTATTTGTTTCCTGTGTTTCTTGTGTTTCTTGTGTTGCTACTTCTTCAACCATTCTTTACCTCGTCTAATTCTGTTTTTAATTTGTTGTAACATATACCTTTGACCTTCTAAGTGCCATAACACTCTAGTATCAGCAGTAGGATTTACAGTAGTATTATTAACAATACTATCGAAATAATCCAATATTTTTTTGCCATCTGGATCAGAAAATACTGCAGCAAAGATTCTATCTAATTCTGCTATTTGTTGTTTACTGTCTTGGTTCTTGTGTACTAGGGATTCCCAACTCATTTTGTGCCATATTAGACTGTTGAGTAATGTTTTGCAACTCTTGAATTATCTGTTGTTGCTCTTCTGGGTTTCTAATAAGTTTTTCTGGTAATCCTAATTTATCTGCTAAATATCTAGCAACTTCATCTTGTTTAACAATCATATTAAGTATTTGTGGACCAAATGTTTGAGCTAAAATACCATTAAAGTTATTTACAACTGCTATATCTTGTTGATGTTGTGCTTGAGATAAAGGAGATTGAGATACTACTTTTACTTCTCTATTATCAATTTTAGGAATCTCAATTCTGCCTTGTTTAGATAGTATTCTAATAACTCTACGAAGTACAGGTGTTACAAACTCTGCTTGTAATCTACCAAATGATGATCCTATTTGTCTTGATAAATCAGACATTCTTTCTGCAACTTCTGTAGCAGACATTGGTGTTCCTTCAGGTCTACCAAGTGTTTCCATATATAATGCTTTTTTAATATTCTGACGCATATCACCAAGTACTAACTGTGCTACATCAAATCTACCAGCTCCAGCTAAAGGTGTAAGACCTCTGCTGTTTGGAGCTACTGGAATCAAAGCGCCCGGAACTAGATTTATATTATCAGGATTTACTACTCCATCATCTTCGTAAGTATATATACCACTAATATTCATCTGTGCATTTTGTAGTATTAGTTCTACTGTAAGGTTAGTAGTTTTAATAGCAGCCATACTATTAAATACTGGACCACGACCATAAACTTCACCTGATCCTTTGTTCCATCTAAATACAACATAAGGATTGCTACCAGTTCCTTCTAATTCTTTTTCAAAAATTACTTCTTCTTCATTCATACAAGCTACACAGTATTTATATTTTTCTACATTTGGCTCATCATATAANCNNTANACANNTTCNACTATNNTTGCTTTTTTGNTNNCANNTTTNTCTATCTGCTTCNANCATNTTTTCTGACATTNCAGCANTGAGGATANGCNACCATAAGNTGATTGTATGGTATTTNTCTTTTTCTAAATANAGTATCTANTNNATTATCTGGNCCATTGTTTAACATTANNTTNGGTAAAGGTANTGCNGTAAANTTAATAGGATTTAATGCATCTCCTTCTTCAATNANNANTACNACCNGTACCAATAGCACAGTCCATAAATGCTTCATGTACTTCTTGNTTAAANTTTGAGTTACCTAATACTTCAAATACATACTGTGTAATTTCGTCTAGTGCTGCATTAACTTGTGGCTTTTGATCATTTGGTATTTCTGTACCAGCTTCAAAGTTTGCCCATCTACCATATGTTGGAACTATACCAGCTTGTAATCTACTAGCAAATTCTTGTATTCCTACTACTGCAGTTTCATCAAATATTTTATCTGTTCTTCTTTGCCCAACAGTTTCTTCATAAAAAGATTCTCTTTGTGGCATAGTATATTCGTATGCTTCTTCGTATTTATCTTTCCAATGATCAAAGATACTTTCTGCATCTTGATATTTTTTAAAAAACATTTTGTAGCTACTTGTTTGATCCCCAATGTTATTCTTTTCAGGTACATCTATATAAACCATTACACCATACTCCCTGTAATTAATTGTTTAGAACTATTAAAAAACTTTCTAGATGCTTTTAATGCCTCTGCATTTCTACTTAATGCTAGTTTTCTTTCTGCATCAGTTCTGTAATTTGTAGAAGCAGAATCTTGTTCATTAGTATTTGCAGTTTCCATTGCACTATCATTTACATTAGCTCCACTACCTGTATTTACTCTTGCAGTAAATGATGCTGATGATTGTGCCTTTGCAAAATTATTAGAATAGTTTTCAAATGATGTCCTTCTTGCATCATAAGCCATAGCACTTGGTATAAATGGAACACCCATTAAAGCCATTCCACCAGCTATTGCAGTCTTTAATTTTTGTTGTGATTCAAACATTTCTTTTGATATTTTTGTGCTTGTAAGTATACCAGCTGGATTACCAGTTCCCATTGCTGGCGCTGCACCACCGGGTTTCTGTCCATATTTCATTTCATATCCTTTACTAGTAAGTCTATAATTAAATGATCCATCAGGATTTTGTGATCCTTTAAAAGCTTCACCAATAGATACAAGAAACTCATTTGTAGCTGTACTAGCAGCTCCACCATACATCATGTTGCCTTTATCTTTTTCTTTTTGTACTGCTGTATTTACTACTACTTTTCCAACAGATTTTGTTGCTTCTGATCTTTGATNTGAAGAATCATATCTATCTCCTCCATAACTTCCACCACCTGAGCTTGAAGAAGTTCCTTTATTACTGCTCATGTTTTCTTTCCTTCTTGATAAAACCCTCTGCCACCAGCTCTAGAAAACATTGATCTTTGTCCTACTAATCCTTTGGCTTTTCTTCTTTTTAATTTCTTTTTTGCTTCTTCATTTTTTCTTTGTTCTTCTAATTCTTCTTGCCTTCTTCTCTCAATATCTTCTCTTACTGCTTTATCTGCAGCAGTTTCTTCATATTTTGGTCTACGAAATGATCCCATATCAAATGTCTATTTCACAATATCCATCTTTTTTCAACGCACAATATAGCTGATAGGGTGTAAACACCCAAAATCTGCTCATTCCTATTAATCTTTGCACATAACTTACACATGAATGTTCTTTTATCCAGCTTCCCATTATAACTGGGAATCTTGGTATTTTTTTCTTAACTGGTACTTTTACTATATGACCTTTCTTTTGTTTTATCATTCTAAATATAGCATCTACTTTAGTTTCTGTAAGAACTTCTATTAATAATTGACCAAATAAAGTTTCTATTAATATCCATACTTTTTTTTCAGGATCGTATCCCATAACTCCACAGTGTTTAAAACCTTTTTTAAAAAATCTATGTGTATTATGGTAATCTTCGTTTTGATAAAAGAATACTAACCATTCATTCTGTTTTGCCATATACTTCTTCTTTTTTTATCTCCAAATATATTCCAACCTCTAGTTTTAACTACTGTTGGTTTTTTTGCTCTACCAGATATTAGCTGTTTACCTTCTCCAGCTCCTAACATTAAATATTGTAAAGCATCATGAACATGAGAGTATCTATTCTTCATTGGCTTTTCATCATATCTATCTCCTGATGTTTGTAATCTTCTGTAAAAATAACCACCATTAAAACCTTTTTTTAGATTTATACATCTATGATCTACAATAAAACCAGATTGTCCTTCTATTAATCTACCTAATGCTGTTTCTACTGATTCTATTCTAAGAGCTACATCATTACTGTGTGTAGGTTTACCCATTAATCCGTTTTGTCTTAGTATTTGAAATGGTGTTGTCTCATCTGTTTGAGCTCTAAAATCTCCAGCTGGATCACCATATATTTCTATATCTAAGTTTCTATAATTCTTTGCTATTTCATGCTTTAGAAGTTCACTAAACCTAGCTATACCCATATCAAAACAAACTAGTTCCTGTAATATTAACCATTTACCATTAGGTAGCTTTTGACCAAAGACTGCAGCTGGTGTTAGTCCAAAATCTATTCCAATAAATACAGTCATTGGACCAGCTTCTAAATCTTCTTTTGATAAATGCATTTCTTGATTCCAACTAGGATATACTGGTTTACCATCTTCTAGTGATCCTAGTTTATTCATTACATAAACATCTATCCAACCTTTAGTTTTACCTTTTATTATGTTTGAATAATAATCAGGTGTAAGATTATTTTTATTTTCACATGAAATATTAGGATCATATCCTTCTAAAGTTCCATCTTTATTCTTTTTTTCTATCATAGCTGATGGTTGAGTATGAAAACTCCAGTTATCAGGTTTAACTAGCATTAATGCTTCATCTCTTGATAAATGATCTGGTACTGGTACATCTCCAGCCATAATAGGCCACCAATGATCTTCTTCTGGTGCGTTTGTATCTGCAATAACTCCATACCAAGATGCACCACCATCTCTCATACTAGGAAATCTACCTACCCTCATGGTACAAGCATCTATAATTGATTTTGGTAGTTCTCTTGCTTCGTTTACCCATACTCCTGTAAGTTCTAATGATAGTAATTTTTTAACATCTTCAGGTCTATCTAATGCTAGGAAGATAACTTCTAAATCTAATTCACCTACTGTTATTCTATGTGTGTAGGGTACACTCCATTGAAATGTTCCCCATTCATTTTCAGGAAACCAATCTAACCATGTTTTAATAGTAGTTGTTTTAAGCTGCGGATTAGTGTTCCTAATAACGGCCCAGCGGGATTTTCTTTTTCCTTGTGCGTTTTTTTTCTGTAAGAGACTTCTTCTAAGTATCTCAATACAACAAGCGACAGACTTGCCACTACCTACTGGCCCTCTTAGTCCTCTAAAAAAGTCATTTCCCTTGAGAAATGCTTTTAAGGTATTGCCATCTGCTTTGTAATTCAGTTGGGCCATTTATTTTACTTTGTTTAAATGTTCTACTAGCAATTTTTCTCTGATTTTTGGGCCAAGACTTTCTATTACCTTGTCGCATTCCTTGTCCGTTATCGAACTTTCTGGAAGGAATCTTAGATGTACCATACGTACTATCTTTCTTAGTCTTTGCCTCTCCTGATAACTTATGTTGAACAGTTGCCTGTTCTCCAGATTCACTACCTTGTCTGGATCGTCTATACTCATACAAAAACTCCTTAAATAAATTCCAATCAAGATACACCATTGGATTAGAAAAGTCTTTCTTTAATATTAAAAGATCAGCTGATCCTTTCCATTTATCTAATTGAGTAAAACCTTCCCCACTTTTACGAGCTTTTACTTCTATATTTATTCCATTGAATAAATCAGAAACTTGTACATCATGGGGAAAGTCCTGTATAGCTCCTGAAAGTGGTTGTCGTCTAGCTTTAAACCCTTCAGCTTGAAAGAGCTTAACTATTTCGTTTTCTACTCTAGTACCCTTTCTTTTTGCTTTGCTTGACAACTTTCATACCCTTTTTCTTTGCTACTGCTTTAGCTTTTTTCTTACCAGCAGCAGTGTAAGGAAACTTCATTTTTCCGACTTTAGGCATCTGCAACTCCTTTAAGTTTACCTGTTAAATTATGATTCTTTGCTCGAAGCTCAACCCTATCATTGTATGCTTTTTGCAATTTATCCATTAACACTTTGTTAATCTCTTTAATATCTTTAACTTCATCTTTTAATTCGTCAACCTTTTTGACAATGCCATCTAAGTCCATATCTTTCATTTCTCCTTTATATTTGATTTGGGGTAAACTACAATCAATATATAAAAGCTAAATGCTTTTCAATTCACTTTTTTTTATTTCTATTTGCAAAGTTTTTAGCTGATTCAACGGAGCGAAAACCCCATGCCCTAAGTGCCAGTGCCTTTCTCGTTGGGCGACCTTTTTCATCTTTCATTGGACCTTTCATACCAGCAAATCTGGCAGCAAACGATACCCTTCTAGGATTGGTACCTTTCTTTACTGGAGATTTTAAATTACTTCCTTCTTTTCTTTTGAAGTAAGCTCTACCAGCAGCATTAAGTCCACCTTTAGGATTCTGATACTTTTTTGCGACCATATTTAACTAAATTGCCTATACTTTCGTACTTTCGCAGCGATTGATTTTGGCTGTTTTGACACTTGTTTTCCTTTTTTCTTTGCTTTTCTCTTTTCTCTAGTAGTTCTTGCATACTCGCTAGCACTTAAAGCCTTTATTGCTTTTTCTGGGAGGTATCTTTCTCCTGTTTCACTTGATTTCTTTCCAGATTTGGTACGCCATTTCTGTTTACCCCAAGCTTTAAGGCTTCTTTGACTTTTTGCGAGTGCCATTCTTCTTCTTTTTTAATAATTTAAAGTCTGCTTTTGAGATTTTACCATCTCTATTCTTATCTAATTTCTTTTGATTACCTTTAAGCATTATCTATATCCTCCTCCAGCTTTTTTATAAGCCTTAGCTAGTGCCTGTGCTTTACGAGCTGACCATTTACCAGCAGCAGTACCATGACTTGCTTGTGCCTTAATGCGTTGAAATATTTTTTTACGCATTGTTGGTTTCGTATAGTTACCAGCTTTATTTACTGTACTTTTTTTAGCCATAATTTTTATTGCCTAGCTAGGCGTGAGAGTAACCCTCTCGTAGTTTTCGTCTAAAGACAATTAACCTTAAATCTTTGAATTATTTTTGTCTATGCACAATTTACTTTTTTTAACCTTGTTGTGTGTACGACATCTATCACTACCTAGAGCTGTTAGTTTTTAACCCCCACTGCTAGTTTATCCAAGATCTATACTAACCTTTATATCTCCTACGTGCGTGTGTGACACCTTATCTGGTGTACGCAGTCCTACCCTGTCTAGAATATCCTTACTGGCTTCTAGCTGTACGTATTCAGACTTGGCGTTGTTGGATAATTCAACCATCTTCTTACTAGCTGTAACAGCTCCTAGTCCTATCGTCTTAGCTACTTGTTCCATCATGTACTTTTGTACCTTTGGGAGACGTAGCGTACGACTAGCACTTACTCTTGCTGCTTCTGTATTGTTTTTTGTTGAATATCCAGCGATTATTCCAGCTTCCTTTATGGTACAACCTGTTGTTACGATGGTATCAACTAGCTTCCGTTGTTTATCGGTTAATTCGTCATTCATATCGCCTCCGTTGGATAATTGTAATCATTGATAAATTCATGTCAAGAACTATCGTCAAGTAATATCAGCACATCGCTGTATCTAGTAGCCTCGCTCTCGCTCGACACAATGTATTGATCTGGCTCGTTCACTACTTAAGTCTTACTGACTACCCAAGATGATTCGCGTATTCCTTACGCTCACATCTTGGAGTTCAGTAACCCACGCTGTCCACAACTGACTGTGGGCAAGACTACGCAGATCACGACCAGATCATTTCTTTTTTAATAAAGAAACAAAAATCTTTCTGTTTCCCCTGTATCTACCAATAGGTGCGCCCGTCTGTGCGCATGACCAGTTTAACAAACACTCAGGATATTCCATAAATGCAACAATAATAGATTCGTGGAGCCTGATCGCTTCGCGATTTATCCACGAACGATTATTTTGCATTCAGCAATCCTACGCTTCCTCATTGATCATTCGTCAGCTAGGATAACTAGTCCTTCGTTGTTTGTTCTTCTGTTTTTATAATCTTTTTTGTTTTTTACAATCAAGGTTATATCCCAAGTGGGATAAAGTATTTACTTGGGTAAATAGTCAACAAAAGGAGTATCCAATGACTAAACAAACTAATGTAGAACTAAAACAAGCAGATAACATAGAGAACATTCGCAGTGTACAATCTGCAAAGTATGAGAATGTCTTAGAATCTTTGGAAATGAGATTCGGAGACCAACTTGTTGAGCCAGTAAGAGCTGTCAATTACTCTGACGGTACTGCCTACAACATGGGTGAAATGGATTTTACTATCCAGATGAATCAAGAGATTCCAGCACTTCAAAAGAGATTGGAGAAAGTGCTCAAGTTTATTCAGATTACTGAAGATCAGATCAAGAGACTTGATGCACAGATCGGTGGTAGTAAGACTTATTCTTCACAGGATTTGTTTCAGCAAAACATGGAGATTGCAGCAAAGCAGCGTGAGGCTCTAGAACAAAGACTAGAGACACAGCACTTCGGTCGCAATCTTATCTTAGCTGATATCAAAGCTAGGGTTGATTTCTACAAGAAATGGATTGGTGAGGATTGGAAACCTTACAATTCAAATGTTCGTAAGTCTAATGTAAGTCCAGAAAGAAAGAAGTTTCTTTGGACCAAGCAAGGTCAAAAGGCTAGAGCATTTTACAATGCTAATGCTGGTAAGATTGACAGTGCAATCGACAACAAAGATGGTACAGTTCAATCTGAAATTATACCAGCTATTGCTTACTAATTAATATATACTATCATCTGGTGGGGATTATTCCCCATCAGTATATTTTTTTTTAAAAAAAAATCGGTCTAAGTAGACCGAAGAAAGCGAGTGCCAATGAGGTCATAACACAATGTGGGTAGTCTAAGATGAATAGTTTATACATAGCGTATAAAATAGACAGATAAGACGAGAATAGCTTATCTTGAGATAGACACATTGTAGACCGAGGATAGTAACAGCTAGACCCATGAGCTTGGCAGTGATGTAATGGGTGCTGTATAAAACTGCCACGGACTGAGGAGAATGATATGGAACTTTTAATTATAGAGCTAATACTTATAGCCATAATTCTGTCAAAATGAGGAGTTAATTATGAATCAAGAAGATAAAGAGAAACAATGGAAAATTATGAAATATTATTTTGAATGTTTCATGTATCTATGTGGTAGCTTAATACTCATAGGTATATTTTTATTAATNGTAATATAGGAGTNTGTATGAGNATAACANACGATTTACAAGCCGCAGCTGATAACACACCAGTTAGAAGTTATTGGAAAACTATGGCTATAAGAGTAGAACATCATAATCAGATAAAAGATATGGCTGATTATTATAAGATATCTATGAGCCAAGTATTGAATATTATTCTAAAGAAATCGTATACCGAGTTCTTAATGGAAGAATCACAAAAGATAAAAGAAAGGAAAGAAAATGATAAGTAAAACAATGAGAGGTACTATGTACGCTGGTAGTTTCCTAGCAAACAGTACCGTATGGAGATATGCTAAGAAGAGAGGTTTGTGGTATTATAGACTATTGCTATCAAATAGATTTGCAGAAGTAATGTCAGATATCTTTGAAATGACCGAACTAGAAAAGAAACTAAACAAAGAGAATTGGAATAGTCCAGTAAAGAAAAAGATATTTATGGTTGATGAAGATGGTTACATCTTTGACAACACTACTGGTGAAGTATTCGGTAATGTAAAAGATGGAGTAAACAACAAGTTTGATATGGATAATAAGCAAGAAGAAAAGATTATTATGCCAGATGAAACTAAGGAGTAACTATGAGTAAAATTGGTAATTGGAATTACAGTATGCAAGAAGATGCAGAAGCAATGACCAGAAATGAGTTTATCAAGAAACATGGTATCAATCAAGTTGATATATGGGATACTGCTGAACGAAGAAGAAAGGTAGAGCATGAGCTTATACCTAGTGTTAATGATGTAAAGAAGGAGTTGAAAGATGGCTGATGCACAGATGGATTTGAACAAAAGTATTACACAATGTTTGGAACAGATATCCAAAACAATGAAGCTGCATATGGAACGTATATCCAGTATGGAAGCGAGACTTATGAAGTTGGAAGGATATTATGAAGATCCAGAATCTGATCTAGACAAATCATATGGAGGTACAAAATCATGATGAAACTAAAAATTGCAGATAATTGTAATTTTGATTTAGATAGAAGACCTATCTACACTTTTCATGACAACAGTTATGAACAAGTGCCAGACAAGATTGCATTATATCATGGAGATAATGGTAAATATATTTCTACCGTATCAGAAAAGAGTTCAAACAATCTAAGATCGTATGGAGAGTTTGTAGGTATGTTAAATGAAGGCATAGTAGATTCAGATATGAATACTGATGATATTAAAGTATCAGATAACATATACAATGATGGTAAAAGATTCGCTAGAATCTTGGATTTTCCAGCATACAAATTTGAGTATAGAGGTGAGATGTTCAATCTAAGATTATGGAGTTGGACAGCTTATGACTTGAATTGGGCAGAACAATTTATATTCGGTCCAATCAATATCATTTGTATGAATGGCCAGTTTACTTCTAATTGGAAAATACAAGGTATGTCCAAAAAGAACTGGAACAGAAAAGCTAGTATAACTTCATTAGATATCAAACAAGGTATTGATGAGTTTATTAACTTTCCAGAAAGATTGGAAGTGTTGAGTAATTCAATGGTCAACAACTGGCAAGTCAAACATTTGTTTGAGAATACAATAGCTCATATCAAAGATGATATACACCCTAGAGTATCTGATTACAGAATGAGACAGCTGTCTACATTATGGGATAGATACAAAGGTAAGTTTGGTATGAATTTGTATTCGGTTTATCAGACTGCTACCGACTGGGCAAGTAACCCAGAAGGTAAAGGTATGCCTATGAACATGACAAGAACTAGATCACAACAGATTGTTGATATGATGAAAAGCAATGATTGGATTGAGTTATGTCAAAAAGAAATACATAAAGCTAATGGCTTCGCTCCGAGAGAGATAGCAGCTATGGTTGGATAAGAATAGTATTGTATGGATAGTCAAAACCAATGGGATATCCTCTTGGTTACAAATACAATACTGGGGGTAATCGCGAAACCCTGAGTCCTAGCTGGTGGTGGAAAATCTTAGATACAAATCCACCAGCTAGTAAAAGAACACCTAACGAAAAAGGTTAGGTTAGGGGGATAAAGTAATCAGTAAATTTAATCATTCATCTTTATCCCCTGTTATAAAAGAACATTCTGCTGAATAATGAGGTGGCTTCTCATGGGTATTATACTGCCTACTAAGAAAGTATATAGCAGAACTAGGGAGTAGTAAGGGTTTTGATAGTCTTCACTTTTTACTCCCCCAATGGTTTATATTGACAATTACTGTTAAATAAAATTATAGAACAGTATGGCAAAAGAAAAAGAGCTAGGTATTTTTTTTGATGAGATCATACCGCAGTTTATTGAGAAAAGAAAAAGATTAGGATATTCTCAATCAAGGCTTGATGATATTATTGGTTGTGCTAGAGGTCTAGTATCAAAATGGGAAGTTGGTATACGAAAACCAAGTGGATTCTTATTTTGTTGCTGGGCAAATTCTCTTGAATGTACAATAATATTAAAAGACAAAGAAAACAAAGTAGACCAAAAATAAAAGTTGGCACATACTTTGACACATTATCACCACAATTAAAGATTAAATACAAAGAAGATAATAAACCGAAAAACTGCAAGTGCAGTGGAGTAGATTTAATATTTAGTAATGGTACATATTGGTATTGTGGTAACTGTAAGGAGGTAACATGAGTGACCCAATGGTATATGAAAAATCTTTTGTTGTTTATTCATTTGATGAAGAAATAACAATAGAAGATATAAATAGAGTATTGAAAGAGTTTGATGTAACTGCAAGAGAGATAACTGATGAAGAAGTTATATACAAACCATGAGTAATATTAGTCCTGATTATTACAGTAAAAGTAATATGCAGCTGTCTGCTTTTATAAGACAGAATGGATTAGATTTCGCTACAGGTAATGCTATCAAGTATATCATTAGACATAAAGCAAAGAATGGAAAACAAGACATACTCAAAGCAATGTGGTATTTGAGTGATATACTGGAGGAGGATTATGGGAGTGAACTTGCTAAAAGCATTAAGCAACAAGTTACAGCAATGGAAGATACAGAAGCTACCAAAAGTCATGGATCACATAGAAGCAAGACGATCGAGGAGATCGTTCGTGGTGAGACTAGCAGCTAGATATTTGGAAGCAGATATGTATTTTTATTTCTGTGAAAATTATTTATCAAACAAAATTACTGATAATCGTAAGGTCAAGAAGATCGAAGATTATATATGGAGGAGATACAAATATGGGAAGTCACAAAGGGATTTGGAACGAGATAAACGAGAACTTCGTAGACGACGACAGATTAATGAAAGGAGCGTTGACTAAATGGGAAAAGGAAATGGTAAACTTAAAGCACCCCAAAGACCAAGAGGCATTGGAGGTACTGACGCAAGTCGTCTTGTCAAAGGCGAGTGGAAAGACTTATGGCTTGAGAAAGTTGGCAGACAAGAGCCACCAGATTTATCAAGTGTATTGCCAGTTCAACTTGGAATCTTTACCGAAGAATTTAATAGACGATGGTATCAGGAAGTTACTGGCGAAAGGGTTGTTAATATAAATAGTATATGGACACACCCACATTATGATTTTATTTATGGTAGTCTTGATGGAGTAGCAAAAGGTAAAGTGTTTGAAGCTAAACACATAAATCCTTTTGCGAAAGATGAGAATACAATAGATAAATACTATCCTCAGTTACAACATTACATGATGGTTACTGGGTTTAGTAAAGCTGTGTTATCTGTATTGAAAGGTAATATGGGATACAATGTGTTTACAGTAGAAGCTGACAAAGAGTTTCAAAGAAAGCTAGAGATAGCTTGTCATATATTTTGGTATATGGTTGAAACAGAAGTTGAGCCAGCTGATTATGTAGACTTCAATTTAATGGAGAAAATAGCAAATGGAGAAGATTCTAAAATCCACTTTGGAGAAGAGGTATCCACTGAAAGCTGGATACAAAGAACAAAGCACTAGCAAAGAAGCTGCAGCTAAAGTTGATAGTAGAGCAGCTATACTTAGAACAGAAGCTATTGAAGTGTTCAAAAGAAAAGGATCATACGGTGCTACTTGTGAAGAAGTAGCCGAGATTATGAATGAAGATATTACATCAATTAGGCCTAGAATAACTGAGCTTAAGTTGTTGAAATATATAATAGATTCAGGCGATAGGCGTTTGAATCGTTTTCAAAACAATGTAAAAGTATGGAGATACAATGACAATGAAAGATAGTGTTGAAGGTATTAAATCTCAAAATAGATTTGTTTGGGATAACATGAAAGAAACTGATCCAAGATTTACTAAAAGAGTAAACAAAGGTTTCGGTGAAATAACTACCATTGATCCACAATGGCAGATTATGAGAATGACAGAAATGTTTGGACCAGTTGGTAGAGATTGGAACTACACAGTTAATTATACTTATACAAATGATTTAGTATTTGCAGAAGTATCAGTTGCAACAAGTAAAACAGAAAATGATAATTTATTCTGGAATTACTTTGGTCCTATTTGTTCTGTTCAAAAATTATACAGAAAAACTGGTGCACTTGATGATGAAGCACCAAAGAAAGCGATGACAGATGCTTTAACAAAAGCGTTTAGTCATCTTGGTTTATGTTCTGATATATTTATGGGTAAGTTTGACGATAGTAAATATGTTCAGAAACTTGAAGAAAAGTATTCTGGTGTTGCTGATAAGAAGAAAATCAGCAAGACAGTATAAGTCGCCTATAGCTGGGGATCGTGAGTAGGTCAGCTATGGGCATTGTTCTTCATTGCCTACTCACACACAATTTGTTAGGAGGTAACAATGATTAACAAAGTAATTATATTGGGTAGAGTTGGCAGTGACCCAGAAGTAAAAGTATCTGCTAGAGAAGAAAAGTTTGCTGGTATGTCAGTAGCTACTTCTGAAAAATACAAAAACAAACAAGGTGAGTGGCAAGAGAAAACACAATGGCACAGAGTTGTATGTTGGGATCCAAATGTAGCAGCTACCATTGAGAAGTTTGTACGCAAAGGAACTACTGTGTATCTTGAAGGTCAAGTAGAAACTAGATCGTATGATCAACAAGGTGAAACAAAGTATGTAACTGAAATAGTTTTACCTAAGTTCAAAGGTGTACTCAAAATGATTGGAGGCAACAGTGGGCAAGGTACTAAGACTTCAGCGTCTAGCGAAACTAAAGAGGACATACCATTCTAGAGGTAACGAAGGTAAACATAAGTGTCATGATTGTGATAGAGAATATACTCAACCAGTCATGATACCATTCATAGGTACTAACAATACTTATGATGATAATACAGAATGGTTTTGTTTAAGATGCTACAACAAGAGATTTGGTTGATAGACATGGCTTGNGTTACNTACTAGTATGCCTTCNTNCGAGCTNATATAATGCAGTNNTACCATATTCTGTTCNTAATTATATTGTTTCAACTAAATAAGGGGGTAAATATGCTATTTGCACATAAACCCCCTTTTTTTCACTACTGGGAGGAAAGTGAAACTCCTGTGTATGATTTATCAAAGAACATCTAATTAGATGCTGTATGCTCAAATATGAGCTACTTTTTTACTAAACTTCCACCAAAATACAGTCCAATGATGGCTGACATCAAATGTGTGTCTAATGGAGTAATAACTACACCAAAATATTCTTTGTCCATTACAACTTCTTTTCTTTCAATTAAAAATAATAATCCTCTACTGAACTCAGTCCATGTAATCCATACCGAAGTATCAAAAAATACAGGAACTATTTTCGGCCATATGATAATACCGAATACAGCAGATAGAGCTATTATTCTTCTAGTCCATTGAAAACCTTTATTGTCATATGTTCTAGCTTTTTCAATGTGAGACATTTGATTGTCTGCTCTAGCTAATAACATTTTTTGTTGATCTTGTTTTGCTTTGATACTTTGTGACCAGATGGACATGACGCCACCTAGTACAGAACTACCTAACATAGTAATCATTTCAACTGGCAATCCACCTAACATATTTGTACCTCCTGTGCTTGTTGCACTGTTAATAACATTATCGGCTAGAGTACCAGCAAAAGCTGATACAATAGCCAATATAATAAACTCCATGTATCTTAACCAATATTAGATACTAGGACAATAAGAAGTATAATCACAAAACCGATAATGCCTATTTGCACTGATCTTTTGAGACCACTCCACATGCTCTTAAGTTTTTCCATATTCACGCTCCAATCTATCCATTGAAACAAAATTTGTTTCTTGGACATGATTATCCCAAATGCCTAGTTCAGTAACACACCAAGACCAGCCATTCATATTTAGTTTTGCGTATTCTTCTATATGACCGTATGGCAAACTACAACCGACATTTACTATTCTTACCCATTTGTCGTAGCCAATTTTGACTGCTTTCCAGTCTCTAGCTTTATGAGTATGCCCAAATACTAGGTCATGTAAGGAATCATTGCCTATTTGTACTTCAGCATTTTTACCCCCATATTCCTTACCCATTATGTTTAATGGTGCATGGACAAAGGCAACTCCAGCTACATACTTAAATTCACCATATTCTGTATGTGTCCAACCATAATCTTCAAATGCAGAATATAATTCATGTTTCATCATACCAGCTATCTCAGGTATTTTTTCTTCAAATTTATGAACACGAAGCTCATGATTGCCAATACAAATATGATGAGGATAATCTTTTATGTATTTATCTAATTTTTTTAATGCAGATCGCATAGACTTTATGTCTACCATAAAAGCATCTTTGAGCTTTCCTTGTTGCGTATCATTCTTTTGAAAGTAACTAAGAGAATCAAAGCTACCNAAATCACCTATATGAATAATATAATCTGGTTTTATTTTTCTAATATGTTTCCCAATCCAAATAAATCTATCTTGATTTATGTGTGGACTATCGTGGGTATCACCTATGACAAGTACTTTATGACCTTTAAATTTCATGAATTTGTGAGAAGTACGCTATAGGAAATGAATCAAACTCTAAACAGTATGCGTTTGTTTTCATAGTTTTTCTATAGGATTCTGACTCAGAATAATAATGTGCCATGTATTCTTCCTTTGCCATAGAACAATCCCACTCAGATTTGTATAAATGTGCCTGATATTTTATGCTAGGCATATCAGGTGTATGCAGAAACAATACTAATAACCAAACTTTCATTAGTATTTATCTTCTATTATTTTATATATTTTTAATTTTCCTTCGGAATCTGGTCTAAGTTCTGCTTTAACTTTACCACATTCATACCGAATTACATTCTCTCTATTTATTGCTAAATTTCTCTCAGCTTCTCTCTTAACTCTTAGACAGTCTGATAGACCATCTGTCATCATATGCCCATCTAACGATCCGTTGACAAACATACATAAACTAAACACATACTCAATGACCATTGGCTTCCCTCACTTTATCTTTTAATTTTTCAACATCAGCTTGTAACTTCATTACCTGATCTTTTAGAAAATCGATATTCACTTTGTTATGCATACCTCCTTCCAGTTGTTCTGTATGTTTTTCTACTTGTCCAGCTATATGTTCTATTAACATAAACTGCTCATTATCTGCTGGAAGTGATCCCATTTCACCTCTAGGCCATTTAATTCTAAACTCAGTATTTTTTTCTACATCAGCTATCATTAATTTACCTTGTGTTTCAATATTATTTAGGCGTTCAATAATACCAAAGTATGCCCAAACAGCTGTTGCTACCGCAGCTAATAAACCTAAAAGATTTTTAAGAGGTAAACCTATTTCAGTTTTATCTGATACAGATGGCATCTATTGACAATCGCACTCGTCTTTACCGCAATCACATTTAGGATTAATCATTTTCCATCTCTGCTTTTATATCTGCTCTTGAAATTTCTGGTGTTCCTTCTCTCCAAAAAATTAGACAATTATCAACTGTTTCATTTTCTTCAATATGAATACTCATTTTAGCATTAGGATTAATTCTTAAAATTGCTTCTGCTATTTGTTTTATCATGCACTAATCTCCATAAGTGTAACATCGTATTTTACAGCCGACCCTTGACCAACATAAAAATGTCCAGTAGCGGCTCTATTTTTAATAAAAACTTGATAGTGAACAGCAGAACTAGTGCTTGGCTCATCTAAAAATGTAAAAGCACATTTACCAGTTTGAATATCATTAGTTCCTTTGTAAGCATTAAATTCAGCATCTTCATTTACATTTGTTCCAGCGGCACTACCTCCTGTTGAAACAATGGAACTTTCCCTACTAATCATTACAGCTCCACCATTACTATGTGAATGATACATTGATGGTAAAGTAATCATAACTAAAACTTTACTGGAAGATGATGATGGAGTAATTGAGCCATAACCTGGCGTAGCTTCATAACTTGTTCCAGCAACTAAACTTTGACCAGTTCTTACTCTATGGGTAACTTGTAAAACCTTACCACCACTAATCCCAGTTAGAGCCGAGCCATCTACTGCTGCCAAAGCTCCTGTAATAGAACTTCCTTTTACTTTAATTAAACTCATGGTTTACTCCATACTGTATGTGTTAAGTTACCTTGCTCATCTCTAGCAAGTAAATCGTCATAGTCTGCTTCAGAATAATCTTGTGGTATATCTCGCATAGATTTTCT
>FUFK010043876.1_pt1 | contig 30615 bp, 26 predicted proteins | sample 1021851 | NCBI WGS metagenome assembly FUFK01 (sample SAMEA51879418, study PRJEB19060) | metagenome | reverse complement strand
TTAAAGTAGGTGCAGCAATCTTACTTGACAATGGTGAGGTTGTCGTGGGAAGCAATCAGGAAAATGCATCCTATCCCTCTGGTCTTTGTGCTGAAAGAACCGCAGTTTATTATGCTGGAGCGAAGTTTCCTGAATCCAAAATCCTGAAGATTGCAATTACTGCGCGTTCTTTGAACCAGGAAATTACCAAGCCAGTCCCACCTTGCGGAGCCTGCAGGCAGGCGTTGGTAGAATACGAAGTGAAGCAAAAGGAAGCTATCGAGCTGTATTTTATGGGTGAAACCGGAGAAGTGATGAAGGCAGCATCGGTCGCAGAGATTCTACCCTTAGTTTTCGACAGTAATTGTCTATAAGGTTTTCGTAATTTTTTGCTTTAAAACTGTTTTCGTTTCTTGTTGAAAATAGTATTTTTGTTATCCGCTCGGCAAAACCAATCTGTCTGGCCTTTTAAATATAAATTTTAGATGAAGAAAATTACAAAAGCCACATACTTAAAGTGGTACGAGGATATGTTGTTCTGGCGTAAATTTGAAGACAAGCTTGCGCAGGTTTATATTCAACAGAAAGTTAGAGGATTTTTACATTTATATAACGGGCAGGAAGCAATTTTAGCCGGAGCATTACATGCGATGGATCTTGAGAAAGATCGTATGATCACTGCTTACCGAAATCACGTTCAGCCAATAGGTATGGGTGTGGACCCAAAAAAGGTAATGGCAGAGCTTTACGGTAAGAAGACAGGTACATCCATGGGACTTGGTGGTTCTATGCATATTTTCGCAAAAGAACATAGGTTCTACGGAGGTCACGGGATCGTTGGTGGTCAAATTCCACTAGGAGCCGGTTTAGCATTTGCAGATAAATATCACAAGAGGGACAACGTAACCCTAACTTTTATGGGGGATGGTGCTGTTAGACAGGGTTCTCTTCATGAAACGCTGAACATGGCAGTAAACTGGAACCTTCCAGTAGTATTTTGTGTGGAAAATAACGGCTACGCGATGGGAACATCTGTAGCTCGTACTTCTAAGGATACAGAGATCTGGAAGCTAGGTAATGGTTACGAAATGCCATGTGGTCCTGTAGACGCTATGGATCCAGTAAAGGTTGCTGAAGCTTTGGATGAAGCGATCACACGCGCTCGTAAAGGGGACGGTCCAACTTTCCTTGAGTTGAAAACCTACCGATACAGAGGTCATTCAATGAGTGATGCTCAAAAGTACAGAACCAAGGATGAGGTAGCCGATTATCAAAAATTAGATCCAATCACCAAGGTGAAGAAGATCATACAGGATAAAAAATACGCTTCAGATAAAGAGATCAAGGAGATNGATAAGCGAGTAAAGGAAANAGTGGCAGAATGTGAGAAATTCGCAGATGAGTCAGATTTCCCNGATAAGAACATCATGTACGATGTTGTTTACGAACAGGAAGATTATCCATTTCTAGCACATAAATTAGATTAAGCTATGGCAGAAGTTATCAAAATGCCGCGTTTGAGCGATACCATGGAAGAAGGTACCGTTGCAAAGTGGTTAAAGAAAAAAGGAGATAAAGTAGAAGAGGGAGATATTCTTGCAGAGATCGAGACCGATAAGGCGACGATGGAGTTTGAATCTTTCTATGATGGTACTTTGCTTCATATAGGTGTTGAAGAAGGAGACGGTGCACCAGTTGACGAGCTTCTGGCAATTATTGGTGAAGAAGGAGAAGATATTTCAGACCTTATTGAAGGTGGTGGAAAATCTTCAGATTCTTCGGAAGATAAAGAAGAGGCTAAAGATTCTTCAGATGATGATTCCGAAGAGAAGAAAGAAGATAAAGAGGATAAGAAAGAGAGTAAATCTGATTCAGATAAAGACGCTTCTGAAGATTCTGATTCTTCAGGAGGTATTCCTGAAGGAGTTGAGGTGGTGAAAATGCCTCGTCTTAGTGATACAATGGAAGAAGGAACTGTTGCAGCCTGGCTGAAGCAGGAAGGAGATAAAGTAGAAGAAGGTGATATTCTTGCTGAAATCGAAACTGATAAAGCAACGATGGAATTCGAGTCTTTCTATGAAGGAACGCTTCTAAAGATCGGAATACAGGAAGGTGAGTCTGCGAAAGTTGATAGCTTATTAGCTATTATCGGACCTGAAGGTACAGATGTTTCTGGTATTGATGGTTCTACAGATACTTCAGCCAAGAAGAAATCTTCAAATTCTTCCGAAGAAGAACAAAAAGACGAATCGAAAGATTCAGATAAGCAGGAAAAAGAAGATAAGAAATCGAGTGATTCTTCATCTCACGATGGAAAACGAATTTTTGCTTCTCCGCTGGCTAAGAAAATGGCCGAAGACAAAGGAATCGATCTGGCAAATGTAGATGGTTCCGGAGAGAATGGAAGAATCGTTAAAAAAGATATCGAAAACTTTAAAGGAGCTGAAAAGAAGGAAACTGCTACAGAAGCAAAATCAGACTCTTCAAAAGAAACTACTGCTTCAGTACAGCCATACACGCCAGCAGGTGAGGAGAGCTATGAAGAGCGTAAAAACTCTCCAATGCGTAAAACGATCGCCAAGAGACTTGGAGAATCTAAATTTACAGCTCCACACTATTATCTTACTATAGAAGTGGATATGGCAAACGCGATGGCTTCACGTAAGCATATCAACGAAATGCCTGATGTAAAGGTGTCTTTTAATGATATGGTGATCAAAGCTTCAGCAATGGCCTTAAGAAAGCACCCGCAGGTGAATAGTCAGTGGACAGGTGATACGATGAAGCTTGCAAACCATATTCATATGGGAGTTGCGGTTGCGGTCGATGAAGGATTGGTAGTACCAGTACTTAAGTTCGCTGATCAAATGTCACTAACTCAAATTGGAGGTAATGTGAAAGATCTTGCCGGAAAAGCTAGAAATAAAAAGATACAACCAGCCGAAATGGAAGGAAGTACCTTTACTGTTTCTAATCTTGGAATGTTCGGGATTGTAGAATTTACAAGCATTATTAATCAGCCAAACTCAGCAATTCTTTCTGTTGGAACGATTGTAGAGAAGCCTGTAGTTAGAAATGGTGAGATCGTAGTTGGTAACACAATGAAACTTACCCTTGCTTGTGATCACCGTACAGTAGATGGAGCAACGGGAGCTCAGTTCCTGCAAACTCTAAAAACATATATGGAAAACCCAGTGACGATGCTGGCATAAGTTTAGCCGTCATAACTATATTTGAATCCCGCATAATTGCGGGATTTTTTTATCTTTAGCTTTATGAGAAATATTACATATAAAGGTAAAATAGTAGGTTTGACATTGGCAGTTGCAGGATTGTTATCCTGTAATGCGCAAACTACTGAGAATGTTATAGACAGTAAAGAGGTTGCTGAACATCTGGAATACTTAAGTTCAGATGATCTATTGGGGAGAAAGACCGGTACAGCCGGAATCGAAGAGGCCGCCAGTTTTATAGAAAAAGAATTTGAAAGTGCCGGAATCAAACCTTATTTCGAAACTTACCGGGATAGCTTTCAGGTTAAAAATACTGATGGATTTAATATAGTAGGATACCTTGAGGGAAGCGACGAAAAGCTCAAAAATGAGTTTATCGTGATAGGAGCTCATTACGACCATATTGGGGAAGGAAAACCGGTTGATGGAGATGCTATAGCCAATGGTGCCAATGATAATGCTGCTGGAACCGTTGCAGTTTTAGCACTGGCAAAAGAGTTCGCCAAGCTTAACAATAATAAAAGAAGTATCCTGTTCACATTATTTTCTGCGGAAGAGATGGGATTAGTAGGATCAAAACATCTTACTAAAAGATTAAAATTACAAGAGCTTGATCTTTATGTCATGTTCAATATAGAAATGATTGGGGTTCCAATGAAAGCCAAGGATTATCAGGCTTATCTCACCGGATTTGAAAAATCCAATCTGGCTGAAAAATTCAATGAATATTCTAATGGAGAGAAAGTGCTTGGATTCCTGCCTCAGGCGCAGCAAATGAGTTTATTCAAACGTAGCGACAACTATCCATTCTACGAAACCTTTGGTGTGCCATCACAAACTGTTTCTACATTCGATTTTTCAAATTATAATTACTACCATCACGTAGATGATGAAGCTGAAAAACTTGATCCTGAATTTATGTCTGAGCTTATCAGTGCTTTGATCCCAGGGCTTACAAAAATGGCAAATTCTGAAGAGAAAGAAATTAAAATGACGAGTAATGAGTAAAATTGTGATTACCGGAACCAGTCGTGGAATTGGATTTGAAATGGTAAAGATCTTTGCAGAACAGGGTCACGAAGTTCTGGCACTTTCCAGAAATGATGAACCAGTCAAAAATCTAAGCCTTGATCAGGTGAATGGGCTCGCATTCGATATTACCAGTATTTCTGAAATTGAAAATATTGGTAATTGGATCACTGAAAACTGGGACTCTAAAGTTGATATTCTGATAAATAATGCAGGTTCACTTTTAAATAAACCTTTTGCTGAATCTACTATGGAAGATTTTTCAGAAGTATACAAAGTAAATGTGATAGGTTTGGCAGAGCTTACCCGCCAGTTATTACCATTTATGAGTGCTGGAGGTCATGTCGTGAATGTAAGTAGTATGGGCGGAATACAGGGAAGTATCAAGTTTCCGGGACTTGCTGCCTATAGTTCTAGTAAAGGTGCAATTATTACGCTTACAGAGTTACTTGCTGAAGAATACAAAGAGAATGGTCCGGCCTTTAACGTTCTTGCACTGGGTGCTGTTCAAACTGAAATGCTTGAAGAAGCTTTTCCTGGTTACGAGGCACCGGTTTCTGCTGAAAAAATGGCGAAGTATATAGCCGATTTTAGTCAGAATGGTCAGCAGTTTTATAATGGTAAGATTTTGCAGGTTTCTAATAGTACTCCATAAATTATGCGAGAAATTCTTTCAAAATATCTTCCGGCTAACGCTGTAGAACCTATCTCTGAAATGATCAGGTTACATTCGGTTCATTTGAAGATCGTAAACGAAAGAGTGACGAGACATGGTGATTACCGGAGAATGCCAGATGGCTCTCAACAAATCACCATCAATTCCAATTTGAATAAATATAGGTTTCTAATTACGACCGTGCACGAGATCGCGCACCTGGTAGCTTTCGAAAAATATGGAAGAAGTATTAAGCCACATGGGCAGGAATGGAAACATTGTTTTAGAAGTTTGATGTTGCCTTTTATCAGACCTGAGGTTTTTCCAGGTTCTTTATTGCCGGTGATAGCAAATCACTTCAGAAATCCTAAGGCATCCAGTGATACAGATGCGCATCTTTCCGTAGCATTAAAAAGTTATGATCCCGAGAATGATAAGAATTATGTCTTTGAGATCCCTTCCGGAAGTATTTTCAGAATTCATAATGGAAAGACCTTTAAGAAAGGGGCTAGAAAAGTAAAGAGATTTGAATGTCTGGAAATTGATACTGGACGCATATATTTGTTTCAGCCTAATGCTGAAGTACAACTGCTAAAAGTTTAAACATGACTGGAACCAAAAAAGACAATTATTACGCTATTCTAATGGCCGGCGGAGTCGGTTCCAGGTTCTGGCCTGCCAGCAAGAAATCTTCACCCAAGCAATTTCTGGATATACTCGCGGTAGGCGAAACTCTATTTCAAACCACTTTTAAAAGACTGTCGAGATTAATTCCGCAGGAAAATATCTACGTGCTAACCAATGAAGATTACGTAGATGTGATCAAGGAACAGATTAGTTCGATCCACGAGGATCAGATCGTTGCAGAACCAGCTATGAGAAATACTGCACCCAGCATTTTACTGGGTTCCATGAAGATCTACAATAAAAATCCAGATGCCAGTATCGTGGTTGCTCCAAGTGACCATTGGATCAAGGAAGAAGCAGATTTTATTACAGCTTTAGAAAAGGCCTTTTTAGAGGTGGAAAATAATGATAAACTTATTACACTTGGTATTCAGCCAAATAGCCCCAATACAGGTTATGGCTATATAGAGTATGATAAAGATGAAAAGGCTGAAGTAAAGCCGGTAATCAATTTTACTGAAAAACCAGGGGAGAAGAAAGCACAGGAGTTTTTGGATGCTGGGAACTACGCCTGGAATGCGGGTATTTTTATATGGCGAGCGGAGACGATCATCGAGAATTTTAAAACTCACTTACGTGAAATGTACGATCTGTTCGCCAAGGCCGAAAAACTCTTGAATACTAAGGAAGAAAAACAATTTATAAAGGAGAATTATCACCTGGCAGCTAATATTTCTATTGATTACGGCATCATGGAAAAGTCGGATAAAGTATATATGATCCCTGCCACTTTTGACTGGAACGACCTGGGGACCTGGTCTTCTGTCCAGTCTGAACTTCCAAAAGATGAGTATGGGAATACCTTGATCAAAGCCAGGATGCTTTCAGAAAACTCTCACAACAACATAATTTCCACTGAAAGTAATAAATTGGTAGTGGTACAGGGACTTGACGACTACATTATCGTGGAGGATAAAGATGTCCTAATGATCATACCAAAATCTAACGAGCAGCAAATTAAGGAATGGCGACAGAATGTTATGGAGAATTACGGTGATGAATTAGGTTAAGATGCAGGAACAGCAAGCTCCCAAAGAAGAACCGAAAGATAAGGTATCAGAAAACCTTAGCAAGGACGCCAAGCAAATAAGCAGCCAGGCAAGAAATTTTTTAAGTCGATTACTGGATATACGTCCAGATACCGATCGGGAGTCCACAGTAGAGGCTGTACAGAAGGATATATCCTTCAAAGGACATAACGCTTGGATCCTTATATTCTCCATTTTCGTAGCATCCATTGGTTTAAATGTAAGCAGCACAGCAGTAGTAATAGGTGCCATGCTTATTTCTCCCTTAATGGGTCCTATTGTTGGAATTGGGATGGCCGTAGCCATTAACGATGTGGATACACTAAGACGTTCGTTCGTCAATCTTGGAATAATGGTAGGACTTAGTGTTTTAACTGCCACTGTTTACTTCTTTATCTCACCTGTAAAAAACGAAACACCAGAACTTGTAGCAAGAACATATCCCACTATACTGGATGTACTTGTAGCGATTTTTGGTGGACTTGCGTTAATAGTAGCGAAGACCAAAAGAGGAACTATCGCCAGTGTTATTCTTGGAGTTGCGATTGCTACAGCTTTAATGCCACCACTATGTACTGTAGGATATGGTATAGCCAATGCTAAATGGGAATATGCACTTGGTGCGTTGTACTTATTTTCAATTAATGCCGTATTTATAGCTTTATCAACATTTGTAGTAGCTAAATTACTTGGTTTTCCATTGGTACGTTATGCGAATAGCAAGCGAAGGAAAAGAATCGCGCAGATTGCTTCCACTATTGCAATTATCGTGATGATTCCAAGTGTTGTTTTATTCGTTAAGCTTCTAAGAGAGCAGGTTTACCATAGTAAGGCTGAAGAATTCATTGCAAACAACCTTCGATATAATGGAGCTGAGATTATAAAAAACACCAGTGATTTTAAGGATAAGGAAATTGATATATATTTTATAGGGAACCCTGTTCCGAATGCTACGATCGAAACCTGGAAGAGCCAGATGAAGGAAATTGAAGCACTGGCAGGTGCTGAACTGATAGTCCACCAAGGAGCAGATCAATCACAGGATATGGATATGCTGTCGAGTCAGTTAAGAAGCGGTATTCTTGAAGATCTCTATGTTAAGAATCAGGAAGTGATGGCGAACAAGGATAAAAGAATTGAGCTTCTTGAAAAAGAGTTGTCCAAGTATCGCGGAGAAAAATTCAGTTTTACTGAATTGAGTAAGGAAGCCAAGATTAATTACGAGGATATTGAAGAAATAGGGTATTCTAATCTAATTACCACGAATTTCCAGAAGACTGATACTATCCCAACGTTTACTGTAACCTGGGATAATAATTTGCGTGGGGAAAAGCTAAAAGTTCAGCAAGATAAATTTGGCCAGTGGATGAAGGTGAGACTCAAATTGGATACAGTAGCGATTAAGAATGTTCGCTGATCAAGAATTATTACTAATCTTCTTTATTTAATTTCCTAAGCTTAAAATTAAGATATTGGCGACTATTAGGTAATCTACGCAAGTGTAAATGAGTTCAATTAGGAAAATACTGATTTTTATTTTTCTGAAGGTCTGCTTGATTTTGAACTCAAGTTGCTCAGATGAAAAAAGTAATACAAATTTGGACTACGAAGATTACAACCCAAAGCACTTTTACGAAGTAACCGGAAGGGTTATAGAAAACAGGCGAAGCTATCATATTCCCAAAACCAATATTCTATTCTATGAATACTTTCTGGAGAAGGAAAAACCATTAAAGGGCCAGGAAGAAAATCTAAATGTGCATCTAAATAGGGGTGAAAAGTTTATTGTTTTAGTACATAAAGAGGATAGTACGATAAGTTTCTTCGGATATGTTGATCCAAGGTTTAGAAAAGAGTCTTTTGAAAAGGCAAAAGCATAAGCACGTCAGACTTTTAAATAAAAAATGCTTCAAGGAAAGAGTATAGTTCATGACGTCAAGAAGGATCGAGACATCGCAATGTAGGGTAAGCTGATAAAATGTTATTAAAATTTTAGGAATATAATTAGTCTCCTAAGTAAGCTTTTTTACTCACGCAACTAGTGATAGCCNCACTTTTCAACAAGGCTAAAAAGTTCTATAACTATGTTTTAGTTTCTAGTGTCCTTTTAGCTGAGCTTCGCGAACCTTCTTAAATAGGTTTGATGAATAGACAAAGTCAGTTACTGTTTTATCCTCTGTAGTAAAAATTTCCTCCTTTGTTCCTTTCCATGCAAGGAGTCCGTCTTTGAGAAATGCTATCTTTTCTCCAATTTCAAGAACAGAGTTCATGTCGTGAGTAATCAAGANAGTAGTAATATCATTTTCATGAGTCAGCTGCTGTATTAGATTATCAATAACAGTTGCTGTCTGTGGATCCAGACCCGAGTTTGGTTCATCGCAGAAAAGATATTTAGGTTTATTGACTATTGCTCTGGCAATCGCTACCCTTTTCTGCATCCCTCCACTAATTTCTGAAGGCATTTTGTTTTCACTTCCGTCCAGGTTGACACGTTCCAGTACTTCAGTAACCCGATCTTTCATTTCAGATCTTTTCTGGTTAGTGAACATTCGTAATGGAAACATCACATTTTCAGCAACCGTCATGGAGTCGAACAAAGCACCGCCCTGGAACAACATTCCAATTTCGGTTCTAAGCTCACGCTGTTCCTGATCTGAGAATGTAGAGTAAGGCTTTCCATCGTATTCAATGGTTCCTTGATCTGGTTTGAACAATCCAAGCATACACTTCAGAAAAACACTTTTCCCAGACCCAGATTGACCGATGATAAGGTTCGTTTTACCGCGCTCAAATCGATAATCGATACCTTTTAATACTTCCTGACCGTTAAAACCCTTATGTAAATCCTTTACCTGTATCATCTGCTAGCTTAATAAAAGTTGTGTTATAACGTAGTTGGTAATGATCAAAACTACACTCGTCCAAACGAAAGAGGTAGTAGAAGCTTCTCCAACTTCAAGCGCTCCTCCTTTCATGAAATAACCATGATAAGCCGGAACTGTGGCCAGAATGAATGCAAATAATATTGTTTTTATAAAAGCATAGGTAAGATGAAAACCTATAAAGTCATCCTGTAAACCAGTTAGAAACTGATCACTCGTAACAAATCCGCCATAAACAGCCGCAGTATAAGCCCCGGCAATTCCCAGGAACATAGATATGGCGATCACGAATGGATACGTAAGCATCGCCATTATTTTAGGAAAAATGAGGTAGTTCTTGGAATTGATACCCATTACTTCAAGAGCATCGATCTGCTCCGTAACTCTCATGGAACCAATGCTGGAAGTGATAAAAGATCCAACCTTACCCGCCATGATAATGGAGATAAATGTTGGAGCGAATTCCAGAATGATAGACTGTCTCGCTGCGAAGGCTACCAATGATTTTGGGATTAATGGATTGTTGAGGTTTAAAGCTGTTTGAATAGCAACAACCGCTCCTATGAAAAAAGACAGGAATGCTACAATTCCCATAGAGCCCATAATAAGCTCATTAATCTCCTTAAATATTAGGTTTCTTAGAACCGAGCCTTTGGTCATTCTGCCAAAAACTCCCTTGAGCATTATAAAGTATTCCCCAATGGAGTACAGGTACGTCATCAATTCAATTTTGTNCAGCTAAAATACTAAANTTTCGGTCTAAAGTATTTAACGCTTAATTAAACTTTAGCGTTTCAAGTTTAGTAATTTTGGGAATTCAAACTAATTTTTTACAGAATGAAACGAAGCTTGATCATACTACTGATGCTAATAAGTTTTAAACCTGTTAGTTCACAGATCACAAAAGAAAAACCGAAGCTGGTAGTTGGTATCGTTGTAGACCAGATGCGCTATGATTACCTAACCCGATTCTGGGATCAATTTGGAGAAAATGGATTTAAGAGAATGGTTAATAATGGCTATAACTTCAAAAATCATCATTTTAATTATGTACCTACCTATACCGGCCCCGGGCATGCTTCAGTATTCACTGGAACGACTCCGGCAAATCATGGTATTATAGGAAATAACTGGTATAACAAGTTCGAAGATTCGTTTGTCTATTGTGCCGGTGATGATAATGTGAATCCAATAGGAACTACAGACCGTGCTGGAAAAATGTCGCCTCATCGTATGAAATCTACCACCTTTGGTGATGAGAACAGGCTGCAAACCCAGGGAAAGGGAAAAACCATCGGGGTAGCTTTAAAGGATCGTGGAGCAATACTTCCAGCAGGTCATGCTGCAAATGCCGCTTACTGGTTTCATGGCAAGAATGAAGCGAAATGGATCACAAGCTCTTACTATATGGAGCAATTACCTCAATGGGTGCAGGATTTTAATGATTCTGGTATCGCGAAGTCTTATTTGAAAGAATGGGCGCCGTTGAAGGAGATCACAACATATGAGCAAAGTGGGGTGGACCGTAATGAATTTGAGTTTGGTTTCGACGGAAAAGAAACTGCAGATTTCCCTTATGACCTGAAAACACTGGCCAAAGCAAATGGCGAATATGATCTTATCAAGGCCACACCTTTCGGAAATGATCTTACTGCCGAATTTGCTAAAGCTGCGATCAAAGGTGAAGAACTAGGAATGGACAATATTACAGACGTTCTTACTCTTAGTTTTTCCAGTACCGATTACGTTGGCCATAACTTTGGAGTGAATAGTAAGGAAATTCAGGATACCTACATGAGATTGGATGAGAATATTGCCGATGTTCTGCAATTTCTGGATACTGAGGTTGGCGCTGGGGAGTATGTGGTTTTTCTAACCGCAGATCATGGTGGAGTAGATGTTCCTGCCTATCTAAGGTCTAAAAAGGTGCCAGCTGGTTATTATGATGAATTAACCATGAAGGAAAAACTGAATAAATATTCTTCTGAAACATTCAAAAATTATAGTCTTATAAAAAATATAAGCAACAGCCAGATCTTCCTGAATTACGATGAATTATTAGCTGAAGATCTCAGTGTGGAAGAAGTGACTTCTAAAATGTCTCATTTCTTATTGAAACAGGAGAAAATATCTAGAGTATTCACGAGGCATGAACTTCAGATCGGTGCGTTTTCAAACCAAATTGGAGAACTTATTCAGAATGGGTACAACCAGAAGCGTAGTGGTGACCTGGTATTTGTAATCGATCCTGGTTATATTGTATACCCTGATAAGGGAACGACTCATGGAAGTGGGTTCGCTTACGACACACATGCGCCTCTTCTTTTCTTCGGAAAAGGTATCAACAAAGGTGAAACTTACGAGAAAACATACATTAGAGATATTGCACCTACTATTTCAGCGATGCTGGGAATTGCTTTCCCAAATGCCAGTACGGGAAAACCTTTAAAGGAAGTGTTGGACAGGTAATTTAAAGAAACTTATTTTTAATAGCGTCCCAACGCAATTTTCTAATAAAACGGCCTTCTTCTTCGGATACGAGAAAAGGTCGTTTTTTCTTTCTGGCATTAAAGAAACCAGATAGATAATGTAAAAAAGCGAAAGGATTCATCTTTAGAGCAGCAAGTTTAGCTGAAGCGATCATGCTTAAAGCAATTCCATATCGAAGTCTGTAGAATGCCTCCCCTTGCTTGCGACCAGAATGCTCAAAATAATTCATTCCAGTGGGACGAAGATGTTTTACCAGGAGATTTTCATCGGTCACAACTTTCCATCCATGAAATCTAGCCAGAAGTTCATCTGCTGTATCCCAGCCCATGGCAGGTTTAAGTTCCCCAATTTGTATAAAACAATGTTTGCTGTAAGCTTTTAGTGCGCCACGAATGTGATCCTTGCCTGTAAGATTTTCGGGAATCCATTTGTCCTTTCTCTGGACACTGCAAAAACCTCCAGCCATTCCAACACCCGGTTCCGACTCAAATATCTCAACGATCCTTTGCAGGTAGTTTGCAGGAAAAATAAGGTCGGCGTCAAATTTACAAATGATATCAAAGTCATCGTCTAATTGATAGAATCCCTGATAGAATGCATTGATAACCTTACTGCCAGGAGCATGTTCTACAGAAGATTCATTCTGAATGAGATCTATAAAGTCATATTTTTTAGCTAAACCCTCGACAATTTCTGAAGTTGCATCTGTAGAATTATCATCCACAACCATTATTTTCGCAGGTTTCAACGATTGCTCAGCCAGCGACTCTAGTGTCCTGCCAATAATATTTGCTTCGTTATGTGCCGGGATAATAATATAGATTCTCACGAAATGGAAATTTCAGTAAGTGGCTAAGATAGAGTATTAGATTCTTTCAGCATAGACTGCATAGTACCTTGGAGTAAACTTCCGAAGAATAGGGCGTAACCCAATTTTCTTCACTGGATGTGCCCATTGAATACTGTCTTTTATCTCCCAGCCACTTTTTTCAAGCAACCAGTCAAACTGCCATTTTTCAAATTCATGATAATGCCGGTCCCAAGGATCGGTCTTGCTACGATAGGCCGGAGAAAACCATAATTTTAACGGAACGCTTACTACAAGTTTAGGAGCTTTGATCTCTTTCAGAATGTTATATGGAGCGAGTAGATGTTCGAAGATTTCGAATGCCGTAACGCAATCATAAGAATTTGTTTGAACCGCTCTGAAATGGTCGTCCAGATCTTCTCCTTTGGTATTATTTACCAGAAAACCCTCCTTTTCCATAATTTTTGAAAACGGATTGGGAACTCCCAGATCCAGAATTCGTTCATCCCTGGAGATATGATTTTCTAAAAATTTCAGTGTTTTCTGAAAGCGTTTTTCCGGGAAACTTTGTTCGTACATTATACCTGGTAAGTGATCGCATTAATGTTCATTCCTGCACCAACGCTGGCAAACATTACAACGTCACCTTTCTCAAGTTTTTGATGGTCAATTTTACCTTTACGTACAAGGTCCAGAAGAGTTGGAACAGTAGCTACACTACTATTTCCCAGTTCGTGGATGGTCATAGGCATCACATGTTCAGGCGCTTGCATATCGTGTAATTTGTAGAACCTGTTGATGATAGCTTCATCCATCTTCTCATTCGCCTGGTGAATAAAAACAGTTTTAAGATCTTCGATAGATTTACCGCTATTTTCCAGGCAGGTTTTCATCGCTTTTGGTACGTTTACCAGGGCAAATTCGTAGATCTTACGGCCATTCATTTTTATAAAACGAATATCTTCGGAAGATTTACTGTTATTGGATTTTCCGAAGTAGATATACTCAGATTCCTGCAATGAGAATGTTGCCGACTCATGAGATAGAATACCTCCCGTCTCTTCCGAAGCTTCTAAAATTGCTGCTCCGGCACCATCAGAAAATATCATGCTATCTCTGTCGTGACTATCTACAACCCTGGATAATGCTTCAGCACCAATTACCAGACATCGTTTCGCAATTCCAGCCTTAATAAATGCATTTGCCTGCACCATACCTTCGATCCAGCCTGGACAGCCAAAGAGAATGTCATACCCTACACATTTAGGATTGCTAATCTTCAATTTTGCCTTGACCCGGGTAGCTAAACTAGGTACGGTATCGCTTTGAACGGTGTTGGATTTAACGTCTCCATAATTATGAGCAACTATGATATAATCAAGAGTTTCAGGGTCTATTCCAGCATCCTCTATAGCTTTTTTGCTAGCCAGAGTTGCAATGTCTGAAGTATTCAATTCAGGTTCAATATACCTACGTTCTTCAATGCCGGTAATAGCCTTGAACTTGCGAATCGTAGTTGGATTGTCCTGAGGAAAAGAACTCCCGTCGAGATTAAAAAATTCATGTTGCTCAAAGTCAGCATTTCTTGTGACAACATTAGGTATGTAACTTCCCGTACCGGTAATTTTAAAATTCATCTGACTCTGAGATTATAAATATTTCACAATTTAATTAAATAGCCTTAAGCTACATTTATAATTTAAAACTTTTTGGTCGAAAAAAAACCTGCCAGTTGACAGGTTTTTATTTCTAAAGTGCTATCTGAATTATACTTCGGCATATTCTTCAGTAGGAGGACAGGTACACATCAGGTTCCTGTCTCCGTAAGCTTCATCTACACGTCGTACACTTGGCCAGAACTTATTGTCATGCAAATGGCTTAATGGATAAGCTGCTTTCTCACGACTATACGGTAAATTCCATTCGTTAGCGGTAAGCATATGTATGGTATGCGGAGCATTTTTCAAAACATTGTTGGGTTCATCTGCAGATGCTTCGTCTATTTCTTTTCGAATTGAAATTAGCGCATCACAGAATCTATCCAGTTCAGGTTTTGATTCACTTTCAGTTGGTTCGATCATTACCGTTCCAGCTACCGGGAATGATACCGTTGGAGCATGGAATCCATAATCGATCAAACGTTTTGCAATATCTGTAACTTCAATTCCTTTTTCTTTAAAAGGTCTGCAATCTACGATCATCTCATGTGCAGCACGTCCTCTTTCTCCGGAATAAAGGGTCTTATAATGTCCGTTCAAGCGTTCCTTTATGTAATTAGCATTCAAAATAGCATATTCTGTTGCCTTTTGAAGGCCGCCAGTACCAAGCATTTTGATGTATCCATAAGAAATAAGGCAAACGAGGGCTGAACCCCATGGAGCTGAAGAAATCGCACCAATCGCCTGATCTCCTCCGGTTTTGATCACCGGNTTTCCAGGAAGGAAAGNTTTNANCTGTTCAGCTACACAAATAGGACCNACNCCAGGTCCACCACCTCCGTGAGGAATGGCNAAAGTTTTNTGNAGGTTCAGGTGACANACATCAGCNCCAATTTTNCCTGGATTGGTAAGTCCAACCTGNGCGTTCATGTTNGCGCCATCCATATAAACCTGACCACCATTTTCNTGAATNATATTGGTCACCTCGCGAATAGCTGATTCAAATACCCCGTGTGTTGAAGGATAGGTAACCATAAGAGCAGCAAGATTATCCTTGTGCTTTAATGCTTTTTCCCGCAGATCATCAACGTCTATATTTCCATTTTCAGTGGCTTTGGTGACAATTACTTTCATCCCGGCCATTACTGCTGAAGCAGGATTCGTACCGTGAGCAGACGAAGGGATCAGGCAAATGTTTCTATGACTGTCTCCATTCGCTTCGTGGTATGCACGTATAACCATTAGACCAGCATACTCGCCCTGAGCTCCGGAGTTCGGTTGTAAAGAGGTCGCTGAAAATCCTGTAATTTCAGTTAACTGATCTTCAAGTTCTTTTAGTATGGTTTGGTAACCCTGAGCCTGGTCTACAGGAACAAATGGGTGTAAATTTCCCCATTGCGGATTACTTAAAGGCAACATTTCTGAAGCTGCATTCAATTTCATGGTGCAGGATCCAAGGCTTATCATCGAGTGGTTCAGGGAAAGATCCTTGCGCTCCAGCTTTTTAATATAACGCATCAATTCAGTTTCTGAATGATACAAATTGAATACTTCGTGAGTTAAAAACTCTGTAGTACGTTGGAGTGACTCCGGAATTCTAATTTCAGAAGATAATTCAGAAACTTCAGTAGCTTCTTTATCTTTTAATTCAGCAAAAACTGAAATGATCGCGTTCAGATCGTCTGAAGTAGTGGTCTCATTGATCGAAATACAGGCGCTTTCAGAATCGGGATAGAAAAAGTTTATCTCGTGCTTTTCAGCAATAGTTTTCAAAGATTTAGCGTCCACCTTTACATGGAGCGTATCAAAATATGCTGAATTCTGCTGTTCGAAACCGAGTTTCTTCAAACTATCCTCCAGGCTGACTGCCGTCGCATGCACAATACCTGCGATGTACTCCAGTCCGCGTGGACCGTGATATACCGCATACATTCCCGCCATCACCGCAAGAAGAACCTGTGCAGTACAAATATTGGAAGTTGCTTTATCTCTTTTAATATGTTGTTCACGGGTTTGCAGNGCCATTCTAAGGGCGTTATTCCCGTCAACATCCTTNGTAAGACCAATAATACGTCCTGGAAGGTTTCTTTTAAATTCCTCTCTGGTTGCAAAAAATGCTGCATGTGGTCCTCCATAGCCTAACGGAATTCCAAAACGCTGAGTAGTTCCAACAACCACATCTACTCCAAGTTCTCCCGGAGCCTGTAGCATTACTAGACTAAGTATATCTGCCGCAAATGCAGTTTTGATGTTTGCTGCTTTACAATTTTCAACAAATTCTTTATAATCGAAGATCTGTCCAAATTTTCCAGGATACTGCACAAGTGCTCCAAAGTATTCTTCAGAAAAATCAAATTCTTCATGATCTCCAACGATCATATCGATCCCAAGAAAATTAGCACGCGTTTCCATTAGAGAAATGGTCTGCGGTAATGTTTGCTGAGAAACGAAAAATTTATTGACGTTTGCTTTTTTCTGATCTCTTTCGCGAACAGAGAATAAAAGCGCCATGGCTTCAGCTGCAGCAGTAGATTCATCTAATAGTGAAGCATTCGCTAGCTCCATTCCGGTAAGATCACTTACCATGGTCTGGAAATTCAGAAGAGCTTCCAATCTACCCTGAGCGATTTCTGCCTGGTAAGGAGTGTAAGCAGTGTACCAACCCGGATTTTCCAGAATATTTCTCTGGATTACCGCTGGAAGGATGCTTTGATGGTATCCTAAACCAATGTAGGTTTTGTATAATTTATTCTTCTCTGAAAGCTTCTTGATATGTTCTGCATACTGGTTCTCACTCATTGCTTTTGGTAGATTGAGTGGGTTCTCCAGCCTGATATCATCAGGAATTGTTTCGTATATAAGTTGCTCTATAGACTCAACGCCAATCGTGTCCAACATTTCCTGAAGATTTTCAGCTTTGGGACCAATATGGCGTAATGCGAAAGAATCTGTTCTCATCAATAAATTAAGTTGTGTTTTTGTGGCGCAAAAGTACATAATTCCGGGCTAATTTAAAGTGGTTTAGAGGTATACAGTTGTTAAGATTTTGTCCTGGCTAAAAACTAGCAAAGAATATGTAATTTCGTAAGATGAGGTACCTTCGACTGGCTTTTGACTTATATATTAACAGCAGCATCCACGTTGCTCTTGCGGTGTTATGTTTCGCGCTTATAAGCATGCTGGAATACAACCTAACGATTGCCATTGATCTACTTGCTTTTATTTTTTTCTCGACAATAACCGGTTATAATTTCGTCAAATATGCTGGTATTGCGAAACTGCATCATTCCAGTCTGGCGGGAAACCTGCGAATCATTCAAATATTTTCTTTTGTAAGTTTTCTGGCGTTGATCTATTTTTCTCTGCAACTGTCAGTAAATGTCCTGATAGCAACAGGGATCCTTGGCTTACTAACACTTTTGTATGCGCTACCGGTTTTTGGAAACAGCAGGAATTTGAGAAGTCTAGCGGGGATTAAAATATTTGTGATTGCAATGGTATGGGCGGGAACTACAGTTTTGCTGCCCGTAATCAATGCTCAGCAACTGCTGAGTCAACCTGTGCTTATAGATTTCTTCCAGAGGTTTTGTATGGTGGTAGTGCTCACGCTACCTTTTGAAATAAGAGATTTAATCTATGACTCTGATTCTCTTGAAACCATTCCCCAAAGAATTGGAGTGCGAAAAACAAGGATCTTTGGGGTTGTTTTATCGATACTGATATGTGTTATTGAAATATTTCAGCGGCAATTCCGCGGTTATAGTCTTCTAGCTTTATTTCTGGTATGTGTAATTATTGGAATATTCCTGCTAGGTAGTAGGGAACGGCAGTCTAAATATTATGCGTCTTTCTGGGTGGAGTCGACTCCCATAATGTACCTGGGAATTCTGTTGCTTATGAAGTATGTTCTTCCGAATGCAGTTTATTAATTCTTTCACGCCATTCTTTCTTTTTTTCTTCGGAACAACATTCCAGATTTGCTTCTTTCAGCTTACGGGTGAGTTTGGAATTTCTGCTGGAAAATGTGCGGCATGTTCTGCAAAATGCAAGGTGGATGGTTAACTTGATCTTTTCGAAAAAACCGGCTTCATCGTACTGTGCTTTTGTGCAACAGGTAGCTGCTTCAGAACAGTCAACAAAAAGAGATTTACTTTTTTTACTCATAATTAAAACCAGTTTTTTTCCATGCATGCAGCCAGAGCAGTTCTGGCGCGGTGAATAATAACCCACAAATTAGACGGCGTGATATCAAATTCATTACAGATCGCTTCCGTGTCAACCCCATCTATAGTTTTACGCTTAAAAATTGCTGCTTGTTTTTCGTTNATAGAGTCCAGACAATCCAGAATTGCCAGTCCNAGTTCATTATTTTCCATGTCATCCTCGGCGGTACGGTCAAATTGATCTGGAACCTGTTCTTCCAGCCATTCACCTTCGCTATCTTCTCCAGTATAATTGATCTTAACTTCTGCCTGACCTTTCGCTGAATTATTACGACGATAATGATCAATGATCTTTCGTTTAAGGATTGAGATAAGCCAGGTTCTTTCGCTGGCTTCGCCCTTAAAATTCTTAGCAGATTTTAAGCCCGCCAGGAAGGTTTCAGAAATTAGGTCATTAGCGACCTCACGGTCATTTACACGCACGATCGTATAATTAAACAGATAATCTGAATATCTGTCTACCCATTTATTAGGATCAAGTTGGTTTGAAGGCATGTGTGCTTGTGACGGTTGCAACTCAAAAATATGAAAAGAATGGCGATCCCTAAGCTTTATGGTCAGGTTTTACCATTCTTTTCAGAATTTTTTAATTACTGATTAGACCAGCTCTTCTTAATAGAGCNTCTGGTTTTGGTTCTTTTCCGCGGAAACGTTTATAAAGTTCCATTGGATGTTCTGTACCACCTTGAGAAAGTATGTTATCTTTAAATTTATCTGCGATATCCTTGCTGAATATTCCGTTTTCTGTAAAATATTCGAACGCGTCTGCATCCAGTACTTCTGCCCATTTATAAGAATAATATCCTGCGGAATAACCACCCTGGAAAATATGGGAAAATGCTGTACTCATACAATTACTCGCCACATCCGGGAATAATTTGGTAGGTTCGAATGCTTCTGTTTCATGTGTCTTTACATCACTTACATTCGAAGGATCCTGAGCATGCCAGCTAAGATCTAACATTCCAAAGCTTAACTGTCTCATGGTTGCCATACCTTCCAAAAAGTTGGAAGATTCCTTAATTTTAGTAATGTATTCCTGTGGAATGGCTTTACCGGTTTTATAATGTTTTGCAAACAGTTGCAATGCCTCTTCCTCGTAACACCAGTTTTCAAGAACCTGGCTTGGTAGTTCTACAAAATCCCAGTATACATTGGCGCCAGAAAGACTTGGGTAAGTTGTGTTTGCGAGCATACCGTGTAAGGCATGACCAAATTCATGGAATAATGTAGTTACTTCATTAAAAGTTAATAATGAAGGTTGTTTCTCTGTTGGTTTAGTGAAATTGCATACAATTGATATATGGGGTCTCTCATTCTGCCCGTTTTCTATCGACTGTTGTTTGTAAATAGTCATCCATGCACCATCTCTTTTTCCGGGACGAGGATGAAAGTCGGCATAAAACAGAGCAATATCATTCCCTAAAGTATCGGTGACATTGTAGGTTCTAACATCCTGGTGATATACATCAACATTAGTTGTTTGTTCGAAATTGAGTCCGTAAAGTTTCCCTGCAATAGTAAACACACCATCAATCACTTTCTCTAACTGGAAATATGGTTTCAGCTTTTCGTCATCCAGATCAAATAATTTCTGTTTCAGTTTTTCTGCATAATAAGCCGAATCCCATTTTTGTAAGGTATCGATCTGGTCAAGATCTTTGGCGAACTTTTCCAATTGACTAAACTCTCGTTCTGCCGCAGGTCTTGCTTTCTCCAGCATTTCCTCGAGAAAAGACTCTACTTTCTGCGGGGTTTCTGCCATACGCTCTTCAATTACAAAGTGCGCATGGGATTCAAAACCAAGTAGTTTTGCTCTTTCANATCTCAGTTTTGCGATATCAAGTACATTTTGCTGGTTATCNAGTTCATCACNTTTAAAAGCTCTNGAACCAAATGCGAGAGAAAGTTCCTTTCGCAACTCCCTGTCATCGGCATATTTCATGAATGGAATGTAGCTAGGGTATTCGAGACTAAATATCCAGCCTTCGGTATCTTTAGATTTAGCAATATTCCTGGCTTCTTCTTTGAAACTGTCAGGCAAACCACTTAAACGNGATTCTTCAGTTACAACCAGCTCATATTTATTGGTTTCGGCTAAAACATTTTCACCAAACTGCAATTTTAGCTTAGAGAGTTTTTTGTCGATCTCACGTAGNGCCTGTTGACCATCGCTAGGCAGGTTGGCGCCATTTCGGGTAAATGCTTTGTATTTCTGATCAATTAANGTNGTTTGCTCCTTGTNGAGGTCCANTGANTCTCTTTGATCGTANACCTTTTNAACTCTTTTNAAAAGCNCATTATTCAGAATAANATCATTCTTGAATTCTGAAAGTAAAGGAGAAACATCCTGCGCGATCTTCTGAATTTCTTCATTGGTCTCCGCGGAGTTTATGTTGAAGAAAATGCTGGTAACCCGATCAAGTTTTTTTCCAGAAAACTCTAATNCTTCGATCGTATTTTCGAAGGTTGGTTCTTCCTTACTGGAGGTGATAGCCTCAATATCTTTTTGGGCAAGTTCTATAGCCTTAAGAATGGCAGGTTTGTAATCTGATGTTTTTATGCTTGAAAAAGGAGCCTGATTAAAATCTTCCAGTAATATATTTTGAGAGCTCATGAATGTAAGTTTAACGCTTTTGCAATATTATATGAACGTTATTGCAAAAGATCTAATTAAAATTTCTATTTTAGCCTTTTAATCGATTAAAGATCAACTTATAACGATACAGTAGTATAACAAGTTCTGGTTAAAATTTAGAATGGTTAATAAATAATAACGGATTAAAGGTTTACTGCTTGGGGATCACATTGTGATCCCTTTTTTATTTCTTTTTCTGAACGCTTTTCGCGCCTTCGATCACCTTCTGTTTAAGACCTTCTTTGTAGACAAGGATCTTGTCCATTACGCATTTATCTGCCGTACCTATGATTTGCGCAGCAAGGATACCTGCGTTCTTAGCGCCATCGAGTGCAACGGTCGCGACAGGAACGCCGCCAGGCATTTGCAGAATTGACAATACTGAATCCCACCCATCTATGGAGTTTCTTGATTTCACTGGAACTCCAATTACTGGCAATGGGGACATGGACGCTACCATCCCTGGAAGGTGAGCTGCACCACCGGCACCTGCAATAATAACTTTGATATCTCTTTCGTGAGCGTTTTTACTAAAATCGAATAATTTCTCGGGCGTACGATGAGCTGAAACGATATCTACTTCCACCTGTATGTCAAATCCTTCCAGTATGTCGATTGCTTCCTGCATTACAGGCATATCGCTGGTACTACCCATGATCACAGCTACTTTTCCCATCTTATAATTTTTTACTAATAACTTGAATACTATTCTTTACTTCTTCAGCAATCTTTCGAGCTTCGCCAAGGTCTTGATTTACGATCGTTACATGACCCATTTTACGAAAAGGTCTGGTAATTTTTTTACCATAGATATGCGGAGTAACTCCTTCCATACCCATGATCTTTTCTATGTTTTTATATTGAACTTTACCTTCATGATCTTCATCACCTACCAGATTTACCATGATCCCGCCAAGTTTACTATCGGTTTTACCTAAGGGTAGATCCAGAATAGCTCTAATTTGCTGTTCGAACTGGTTGGTGTAGGAAGCTTCAATACTATAATGACCACTATTGTGAGGCCTTGGAGCCACTTCATTGATCAAGATTTCATCGTCTTCAGTCTGAAACATTTCAACCGCAAGTAATCCTACGTGTTCAAATGCTTCGGAAACCTTTTCAGCCAGTTTCCTTGCTTTTTCAGCTACATTATTTTCGATACGTGCTGGACAGATGACATATTCAACCTGGTTAGCCGTGGGATGAAATTCCATTTCCACTACTGGATATGTGCGAACTTCACCTGAAGGATTCCGTGCCACGATAACCGCCAGTTCATTTTTGAAAGTCACCAGGTTTTCAGCAATACATTCTGTATCGGGGAGATTATCAAGATCAGCTTCTGTTCTAATAACCGATACTCCTTTTCCATCATAACCACCGGTAGCGCTTTTCCATACGAACGGTAAGCTTACTTTCTGCTCGTTGACGTCTGATTTTAAAAGTTGCAGATTTGGAAATCTTTTGAAGGCCGCAGTTGGTAAATTGTGCTGTTCGTAAAATTCTTTCTGTACCGCTTTATTCTGAATTTTCTCTAGAGTTGCTGCGGAAGGGTATGTTTTAACGCCTTCGCTTTCCAGCTGTTTTAAAGCTTCTATATTAATACCTTCAATTTCGAAAGTTAATACATCTGCTCTTCTGCCAAACTGAAGCACAGTTTCATAATCCATTAGATCTCCCTGCTCAAAATAGTCGCAGGAAATTCTTGAAGGAGCCNCTGGACTTGGATCCAGCACAAGCGTCTGGATATCGTACTTTCGAGTCTCGTAAAGCATCATTTTGCCAAGCTGGCCACCACCTAGAATTCCCAGTTTAAAGTCTGATGAGAAATAATTTACCATAAGTTAATTCCGCTTTTCGCAAAAATAAGTTATTCCTGATTCCTGCCATATTTATTCAGCAAGAATTCGGGAAGGCGGGCTTGTATAGATTCCTTATCTTTGCCACTTAAAATTGCTGAATTTTGATAAAGCTACACGATCTGGAATTCGAACCTTTCATCTCTGAGGATGAAATTACGAAAGCCATCGATACTATTGCTAAACGATTGAATGACGAATATGCAGGTAGAAAACCAGTATTCATCGGGATCCTGAATGGCTCTTTTATGTTTGCTTCCGAAGTGATCAAAAGATTTGAGAGTGACTGCGAAATTAGTTTCGTAAAAATGGGTTCTTATGAAGGCACCAAAACTACTGGAGAAGTCAAAACTTTATTAGGTTTGGGACAGGAACTTGCCGGTAGGGAAGTTGTTCTTCTGGAAGATATCGTGGATACCGGTAATACGCTCGTTGAGGTTGATAGAATATTAACTGAAGCAGGTGTAGCTAACTACCAGGTGGCAACACTTTTTTTTAAACCTTCAGCTTACAAAAAAAATGTTCCGGTACAAATTATCGGGATGGAGATACCTAATAAATTTATTGTTGGTTACGGTCTTGACTACGACGGTCTGGGCAGAAACCTAACTCAAGTATACAAACGCAAAGAAAGCAAAATGACAAATCTAGTGCTGTTTGGCCCTCCAGGTGCAGGCAAGGGAACTCAGGCAACCATTTTAAAGGAAAAGTACGATCTTATACATATTTCTACGGGAGATGTATTCAGGTATAATATCAAGAATCAGACTGAACTTGGGCTGAGCGCAAAATCGTTTATTGATAAGGGACAACTCGTTCCAGATGAGGTTACCATCAATATGCTAAATGCTGAAGTTGAAAAAAATGAAGGTGCTAACGGATTTATTTTTGACGGATTTCCAAGAACTGAAGCCCAGGCGGAGGCATTAAGTGAATCTTTGGAAGCGAAAGGTACAGAAGTAAATGCCATGATCGCTCTGGAAGTTGAGGATGAGATCCTTGTTGAAAGATTGCTGGAAAGAGGTAAAACTTCAGGTAGACCAGATGATGCNGATGAGCGTGTTATTCGCAACCGCATCAAGGTNTATTATNCTGAAACTGCCATTTTGAAGAATTTCTACCAGAAACAAAATAAGTATTACGGAGTGAATGGTGAAGGTAGTATAGAAGAGATCACTACTCGACTGAGTTCTGTGATCGATGATTTAATGAAATAAGATATGACTGAAGGGAATTTTGTTGATTACGTGAAGATTCACGTTTTCTCCGGAAAAGGAGGGAAAGGATCTGCGCACCTGCATAGAGAGAAATATATAACCAAAGGAGGTCCCGATGGTGGTGATGGTGGTCGTGGTGGTCATGTAATCGTAAAGGGGAATGAGAACCTCTGGACATTATTCCATCTCAAGTTTAAACGTCACGTTAAGGCTGAGCACGGTGGTAATGGTAGTAAACAAAGAAGTTCTGGTGCCCAGGGTACAGATGAGTATATCGATGTGCCATTAGGTACTGTGATCAGGGATACTGAAACTAACGAGATCATNAANGAAATTACTGAAGATGGTCAGGAATTTATAATTGCTGAAGGCGGTAAAGGTGGGTTGGGAAACTGGCATTTTAAAAGTTCAACCAATCAGACCCCAAGATATGCTCAACCAGGAATTGATGGGCAGCAGGTGGATATTACCCTGGAACTAAAAGTTCTTGCAGATGTTGGTCTGGTAGGTTTCCCTAATGCTGGAAAATCAACCTTGCTTTCAGTTATTACTGCTGCAAAACCAAAGATCGCCAATTATGAATTTACCACATTAAAGCCAAATTTAGGTATTGTTCAGTATCGAGATTTTCAAACTTTCGTGGTGGCAGATATTCCAGGGATCATCGAGGGAGCAGCCGAAGGTAGAGGTCTTGGACATCGGTTCTTAAGGCATATCGAGCGTAACTCAACGCTGCTATTTCTNATNCCTTCAGATGCGAAGGACATTAAAGNGCAGTACGATATTCTAGTTGATGAGCTTAGACGATACAATCCTGAATTAATGGATAAGGACAGGTTGATCGCAATTTCTAAAAGTGATCTTTTAGATGAGGAGCTTAAGGCAGAGATGAAATCACAACTCGATAAAGAACTTGATTTTCCATATCTGTTTATTTCTTCAGTAGCTCAAAAAGGACTGCANGAGCTNAAAGATAAATTATGGCAAATGCTTAATTAAGCTTGTTTAATTCCTGTTAAACANGTGTTTGCTCCGGCTGGTTTTGGCTANTTTTAGAAAAAACCGGTTATGAAGATTCTNAAAATATCTACNTTATTATTATTTATGNCTGCNTGTAATACACCACAGGCAGTCTANGATTANGATCAAACNGTTCAGTTNGATCAATANAATTCNTATTCAATTTATTCAGATTTACAAACAGGGCTCAATCAACTTGATCAGGGGAGNCTAATGNNTGCGNTAAATTCNAAGATGCAGGAAAAAGGNTTCAGTAGATCTGAGACAGCCGGNCTTCAGGTAAANGTATATACACAGGAGTANGAAAGAGATAATCGTAGCAGAGTTGGTCTTGGCCTNGGTGGAGGTGGAGGTAACGTGGGAGTTGGAGTGAGCGGAGGTATTCCTATTGGTAAAATGGATACCTATATGGAGCTAACATTCGATTTTGTAGATATTGANAANGATGCATTGGTCTGGCAGGCNGTAGTAGAAAGTAGTTTTGATNCAAACGCTGATCCNGAAAAACGTCAAAAGACTTTTGATAAAATAGTTGAGAAAGCTTTNGAAGGATATCCNCCNAAGAAATAGTCAGCTTAAATNATTTAAATAAAAAAGCCCCATGCAATTGCATGGGGCTTTCCATTTTGATTGGTTAGTTAGTACANGGTTGAACCTAGTTCTCGTTGTCTTCAATCATATCATCATCCATAGAATCTTCAGAATCANCTTCTGTCATTGACTGACTTTCAGANTTTCTGTTTGATACTACAAATGCACTTCTTCTGTTCTTAGCATATTCTGCATTAGTACATCCGGTTGGTTGAGTACAGTCATTTACTGGNCGTGTTTCACCATAACCTTCAGAAGTTAGTCTGNTTCTNTCAATTCCCTTCTTNACAAGNTAGTCGACTGTAGAAGCTGCTCTTCTCTTAGATAANGCCATGTTNTAGCTNTCAGAACCTCTAGCATCTGCATGAGACTCAACTTTCACTTTGATATTTGGATAATCATTCATGTAAGTNACTACTGAATCCAGAACAACTTCAGANTCTTTCTTGATCGTTGCTTTGTCAAAATCGAANTAGATTTTNCTACCATCGATCGGGATAAGATCCTGACCGCTGGTTGGGTCAACTTCAGTAGGAGCTTCNACGATCTCATTCTCTTCACGTNTGAATTGATATANATTATCTGTNCCTCTTCTATTTGAAGCAAANTATCCAGTTTCATCACTTTCTTTCACNACATATGCGAAGTCATCGTTACCACTGTTTATAGAAGATCCAAGGTTTTCTACTTCACTGAAGTCACCTTCAGTTCTGTAGATATCAAGGTTTCCAAATCCCTGATGTCCATCTGAAGTGAAGTATAATACATCATTTTCGCTAATGAAAGGGAATTGCTCTCTATTGGCAGTATTCACTCCAGCTCCAAGATTTTGAGGAGTTCCGAAGGTTCCATCTTCATTGATNTCTACCATNTAGATGTCGAAAGATCCACTTCCACCAGGCATGTCGCTGGCAAAGTATAACTTCGTTCCATCCNCACTCAGGCTTGGGTGTTCTACGGAATATTCTTCACTACTAAAAGGAAGTTTTTCAACGTTGGTCCACTCACCATCGACCATTTCAGCACGGTAAATACTAATGTGAGCTACACGAACATCATTCTCNTTTTTCACACGATCTTCATTCGTTCTGTCAAAATAGATAGTGTTTCCATCCTGGCTAAATGTTGCTGAACTCTCATGCTCATCTGTATTGATAACATCTGAAAAAAGAACTATATCTTTCATTTCACCATCATCATCCATTTGCGCGCTGTAAAGATCTAATGCAGGCATTTTATTCCAAGGATAGATAGGACGCTCTTGGTTTCTTGTAGAGGCAAAAGCCACTCGGTCACCATAGAATCCAATTCCGAAGTCGGAAGATGAAGCATTGTTCATGATCTGATCGTACTTAAATTTATGAGGAACTATAGTGTCAAGAGTATTCTTGAATACTTCATGATTCCAGTCACTTCCTGTTAACTCATTCATTAGCTCATCGGCTTTTACATAATTACCCTGAGCCATCAATGCGTGAGCATAACGGAATTGATACTCCGGCGCAACTGCACCGGAATGTCTTAAAAATAACATCTCATATACTTCAGCTGCATTCTGCATCTGGTTGGTATAGAAGTAAGAGTCTCCAAGATTCTGAAGAACCTCCTGAGATTTTTCATTTACGTTTTCATAAGCATCAGCTGCATCGATATAAGCTGCATTGGCGAAAAACTTGTTTCCGTCCCTAATGTCAGACTTTTGACCGAAAGCTGTAATGCTCACGAATAAAATTAAAAGTGTACTATATATATTTTTCATCTTAGTCTGGTTTTAGAAGAATCTTGGTGATTTGTCATATCCTTTCTTAAGTCCGAATAGGTCTAGATCAAACAATAGCATGATCTCATGAGAACCATCGTCGCTCAGGTCATAAGTCGGGTAGTCATATGCATACCCAATTCTTAATCCCGGAGTAACCTGAAAGTTTACCAAGCCTGTAACAGACTTATCGAATCTATAACCAACACCTGCTTCAAATCTGTCATAAAGCAATGCGTTCGCATTTACGTCAACAGATAGTGGTGATCCTTCAACCCCTCTAACCATAGTAGAAGGCTTTAGTTTAAAGTTTTCAGTAATGTCAAACACATAACCACCGGTAAGGTAGTAATGGATCTCTTCTGAACCTTTATCTCTTAGCAACTGGCTGTCATCAAGATGATCTGCTGTCAACAAGTTAGGCGCAGAAACACCTAAGTAGTGCTTGTCACCAAACCAGAAAGCTCCAACTCCAAATACAGGAAATACTTCGCTGATGTTTTGGAATGCTGCATCACCTGGATCATTTACATCTAAGCCAGCAAGGTTTGCGTCGAATGTCGTTAGACCTGCCTTTGCACCGAAAGATAACTTTGTGTTATCACCAGTTGGGATCACGTATGCGAAATCTGCAGTAATGTTATTTGTTTTCTCAACATCACCAATTTCGTCATGAACTACAGTTAATCCAAGTTCAACACGNTCACTCACCGGAGTGTGGGCAAAGAAGTTGAGGGTGCGAGGTGCACCATCAACATCTGTCCATTGCATTCTGTAAATCGCACCCAGGTTTAACATGCCTGGATCGTCTGTCGCATAAGCAGGATTCACTACACTCATGTTGTACATGTACTGAGTGAAGAGCGGATCTTGCTGGGCCATACCCTTTATAGAGAAAAGGATAATGCCTGCGAATAATAAATATTTTGTGATTATTTTTTTCATCTCTTGTTCTTGTTTATCCTAATTATCTACTTAAGTATACTTTTCCTCTTCTTGGCTCAGTGCTACCATCTTTGAAGTCCAGGTAATAGAAGTAAACTCCTACTGGTAACAAACCGTCACCGAATGAACCTTGATTGCTGGTACCATCCCAGTTTGGAGTATTTGCATTCCCCTTGTAAACTGAGTCACCCCATCTGTTGTAGATCTCAATAGTATAGTTAGGATAGAAATCTTCGATATATCTAATCTCGAAATCATCGTTTAATTGATCACCGTTTGGTGAAATACCTTCTGGTATGAAGAAATCACATTCCAGGCTAACGTTCACAGCAAGTCTTTGTGAGCTATCACAATCTGATGCCGGGTCNTATAGNGAAGCGAAATATGTTACTCCATCCTGAAGTGCAGTTCCAGTACTTAGTGGATCAGTGCTATCTGCACTTGCATACCANGTTACATTTGAAGTCTGGTCTATTGCATCATTCAGGTCTGCGATCGTNGGATCGTCGAACTGGCAGAAAGTTTGATTTGCATCTTCGATCGTTGGAGTTCCNGGATCTGTAATGCTAACGTTGAACGTAGTAGCNACAGATTCACAACCTGCNTCTCCNCGTTGAGTNACATANTAAGTTCCTTCAGTTAAAGGAGCATCNTCAGCAACCANCATTGTAAGATCAGCATCAGTATAGAAAGTTAGATCTTCACTACCTGCAGTTAGATCTGCACCTGTTGGATCAAGGATCGCACAGAAAGTTGCATCACCAACTACTGGAGCGTCTCCTACTTCCTGAACAGTAATTGTAAACTCAGCAGTATCATCTCCACAATCATTGATTGCAGCTACAGTATAAGTTACAGTGTAAGTTCCTGCATCAAAAGCTGAGGGGTCCATCATTCCATCTGTAACAACAGTACCATCTTCAAGAGTGAATTCACCATCTGTATCAGCATCAACTGATAAGAAATCAAACAGATTCTGTACACCATCGTTTTGACAAACTGCNATGTCCATATCCATTCCTGCAAAAGCAGCATCCTGTACAGTAATTGTAAAGGTTGCAGATGCTTCGCCAGTTGTACACGGAGAATCTTCAGTAAGAGTATAAGTAATTTCGAAATCACCTTCTCCCATCATAGTAGGGCTAAATGTTCCGTCTTCATATCCTTCAAAAGTTCCGTTTAGGTTTGCACCCTCAGGTAAATAAGAGAATAAATCTACATCTTCAGCATTTCTACAGATTGGATCTGGATTGGCGATATCGCCAATTTCAGCGGGTATTCTTTTTGGTATGTTTACTGTTAGCAAAGCACTATCAGAACAATTATCATTTGATACTGTATATGTTGTAGCAAAGACTGTTTGGTCTTCATTGTTATTATAATCAGCTACTAAATCAGCAATCGTAGGATTAAATGTTCCGTCATTAGATACCCCAGCGTCAAGTAAATCTAAATAGAATTCCCTTGCATCGCTTTCGTTGAAGCTATCCACTTCACCTCTACATACCTCAATGGTATTATCTGCACCTGCGCTTACGCCCTGACTTACAAAAATTGTAAAAGTCTTTGAATCACTAGTTCCATCAGTCACACAACTTGCAGAACCATCTACGGAGTAAGTAATCTGATATCCGTTATCGTTCGGTCCAACAGAGCTGTCAAACATTCCATTAGCTACATTATCTCCACTGAAAGTACCACCTATTGAAGTATCAGCAGTTAAGAAATCAGCAAGATTAATGATTCCAGCATCAGAACAGACAATTTGATCCGTGATATCACCAGCATTAGCTGCTTGTAGATTATTTACAGTAATAGTAAACGTAGCCGTATCTGAAGTTCCATTAGTTACACAATCAGCAGAACCATCTACGGAGTAAGTAATCTGGTATCCATTATCGTTCGGTCCAACAG